>CEPH01086811.1_pt1 | contig 14286 bp, 16 predicted proteins | sample 530571 | NCBI WGS metagenome assembly CEPH01 (sample SAMEA2620413, study PRJEB7988) | marine metagenome | biome: marine biome (ENVO:00000447); feature: surface water layer (ENVO:00002042); material: "saline water (ENVO:00002010), including plankton (ENVO:xxxxxxxx)" | depth 5 m | reverse complement strand
AGTAAAGTCAGGCAGGTAGAGGTAGCCAATATTTTGTTCCAACCGACCATAAACTGCCCGACTGTTTTCTGAATATAAGCCCTGCAGATAGTGGTTTTTAATTCGGGCTAAATCAACCGTTCGCTCATAGTTTAGGTAATTGAAGGTAAGAAAGGTGCTGTCGGGTGTTACCAAACGAATGTGCGGATCCTCAAGACTGGCAAGTAGTCGGGAGCAAATAACAAAAAATTCGCTTTCTGTAGTGTGGGCATTTAGCTCGTCTTGTGCCAGCCGGTAAGCCGCTTCAAAATCCGGTCGTTGGTCAAAGTTGGCATAGTATGCCTTGGTGGTTTCATACAAATGCCTTAAAACCAATTCTTTATTACTCCTTTCGGCTTCTTCCATCAGGCAGCCGTTTAGTAATAGGACGAAAATCAGGGCAATCCATTTTTTCATACTTACAACCGATATTCCAATAGAACCAACCATTGCAGGCGTATGCCTTTAGACACTTTGGGATAATTAATTTTATAATGCTCGAACATTAGTTCGGAGCGCAGGCTGAGTGCATCAGAGAGCTCCTGAGCATAGAAAACTTGCAAGGTATATTGCCAAAAGCCATTGAAGGGTAATGACCACTCACCGTATTTTACTATACCCTTTTTCTGAAAAAGGTCGGCCAGAAAAACTTCATCTAAGGTGAACTGTGGGCGGTGAAGGTAGGCCAGTATGGGAAGCTGCACCTGCCAGCCTACTTGTTCTTTACCCGGTAAATAGGCGCCACTATACACCGCAAACAAACCGTTGACCGACTCCCAGCTATAGCCGTCCAAAGGAGTATAGACCCTGAAAAAAGTGGTGGAACGCAATGAGCCACCCAGGGAATGTGCCCACAGCGATTTTTGTTTAAGGCTGTAAAGTAAGGTATAGCTAATATCCACCCAATGCCATTCCCTTGTTTCAGTACCCACCTTTGTGCGCATGGGGTAGGCGTTGGTTAAAAGACTCGAAGTGGCTTGTATATTGAGTCGGTGCGTGTATTGCCGAGTGTTTAGGGAAGCTCCCAGAGTAAGCGGGAAACCATATCCGGAATAGCTGAGGGGAGACCCGGCTAGATCGTACGATTGCACGGTTTGCACCCCCGTACCCAGGCGTAGAAATGTGCCTTGCTGGCCTATGGCCTTCAGACCAACGCATAGAAAGAGTATGAAGGCTCCGTATTTCACCATTCCTCCAGTTTTCCACGGTCCATTACATGTCCTGATTCTACCCGTTGAGTCATTATAAAAACATCTTCTTCAGGAATGCCCACAATATCCTGTACCAACTCGAGAAAGCTTTTCTGCAGTTGTTTTATGCCCTCAGAGGGCCACAACGTAGGAAGGTTTATTTCAGCCCTCAGGCTGTAGTGTGCTCCGGCTGTCAGATAGTCCGTAAGCAATACAATGTTAATGTCGGCCGGACGGAGCCGGTTCAGAATAGACCAGGCTTTTACCAGTCGGTTCCAGTCGGCCGGTTCAGCGTATTTTTCAGAAACATAGCAGGTAAGTAAAGGCATAGAGAAATGAGTTTTTGGTTATACATGAGTTGGGAATGTATTCATTGATGGCCGAGACTATATCGCTCCATGAGTTTTCGCAGAGCAGGCGAATCTTCAATGAGTGAATGCTCCAGAGCCGATTCTATGTGCTTTAAGTATTGCTGATTCAGCTTGGTGTCTTTGAGCCAGTAAGAGGCCTTAAGTAACTCTATATAAGCTCCCGGCCGGCTCGGAAACAGTTCGTTGGCTAGTTTCAGATAGGGCAAACCATCTTCGATTTGTCCTGTCCACGTTCGGTCTCTCCCCAATAGAAATAATGGGTCAAAACTCACAAAGCCGGCATCTTTGGCCAATTGTGTTTGCAGAAGCTCTTTGAGCCCACTCCAGCCTAGCTGCTCTTTGAGTTTCACGATTTCCTCCTTTTGAAGAGGAGGGGGCAGCGGAGGGAAGTGGGTGAGTTTATCCGGCTTCCGAATAAAGCCAAAAGGCTCCATTATAGTATCGTTGAGTGAATTGTTGAGGGCTTCTGTGAGTGTCACCTTTAGTTGCAGCAAATGTTGCGAAGCTTCGGCCATATGGGCACTGCGGTACTGGTTAATGGCATGTGGGTATTGAAATAAACCATGAGTGGCCAGGCTGTCAGCCAAGCGAATCCAGTACTGGTCGGCATAGCGGAATGTGCTTTGAAACGAACTATCGATGCGGCTGGTATCTGGCCCATGCACCATAACATAAGGTATGTTGAGTTTTTGAATTTGGTAGTGCAGGGGGAAGAGCTCTTGAAAATGTTTGGTACTGCCTTTCCAGGTTTCTGTACCGTCAAATGAAATAATACCGTCCAATATGCCGGTGGCCTGTTGCAGCGCGAAGATAACAGCTCCTCCATAACCACTGCCCAAACCTAATAGGCTCTTGTATTTCAACCCCAAATGTGCGGTTATAAAGCGCAGACCAAAAAGCAAATCTTCAACAGAGCTAAGTTCCTGATAAGGCATATCCAGACCATCCACAGCCAAAGCAATAAAACCCTTCTGCGCCATGGCTTCGTGGAAGGCCCACTGAGCCTTCACATGCCCTGAATGAATTAAAAGAGGAAAAGCCGATTCTATGGGGTGGGCATTCTTAATGGCCAGCGATTTTTCTTCAAAAAGGCTACGGGCCGAGGTCAGGGGGAGTGAGGAGAGCAGGCGCTCCTCTTGCTGTGTACGGCTAGCAGCATCTGGTACTTTTTGTTGCAGAAACTCTTCTACCGCCCAATGGTAGTCTTTATGACTCATGTATTCAGGTTGGGTAGAAGCAATGGCCGGATACCAAACATGAATGAGCAACTTACGGTAACGCTGCTTGGGTGATTCTTTTAAATAATTGTGGAGTGAATTTTCCTGACGAAGCGAATCGACCCATTCAATGGCCCGGTAACCCACGGGATAATGACCTTGAGCATTTAGGGTTGAGAGCGCGAAAGGGCCAAGTGTAATAAGCACTAGAAAGACGCTGATACTTCTTTTCATATCGGTTTAGGGCTATTGTTTCTTAATGCATCGGCAGTTAATGAGCATGTCTGAAGTTGCACTGATGTAGGTTGGCTTTATGGTTGTGCTGTCTTTACCCTGATGGTAGAGATGAAGACCTATGATTTTAAGGTCGTTGTATGGTTGACTTTCGGGGGCAGGGTTGTTCCAGACCGTATCTGTGCGGCTCAGCCAAACTTCCATGGAGCCTCGGGCACGCAGGGGAGTTTCGTTTTCAGCAAGGTAAATGCCCGCCATTTCTATGTTCAAAGGATTCAAAACCTGGCGATGAACCCGTTTGCCTCCCCGGCTATTGACCTTGCCTTCTAATCCTGCAATCAAGTCTAACAAGTGGGCGAAGGAGGGCAATTGCCAGCCTTCCGGGCAAATTTTGGCAGTGTCGGCCCAGTGGTAAAAAAGTCCCAGGGTATGGCAGTCAGTTTCCACCGGGCAGAGTGCCGAGACTTCAGAGCCTCGGTAGGAAACATTTCTGGTAAACCATTCCTGTCCATTCAAGGGCAAAGTGGGGTATTCCTGTCCATCTCGGGAGTCGAGAGCTATGCCTTGCGCCTGAACAGATGAGGCCAGGAGCAACCCTGAAAACACAAGCATCCACTTACTTTTCATGGAGTGCAGGGTTTAGTGAAATTGGGTTAATCAGGTAGCCATCGTGCAGCGACTTATCGTTAGCCGGGGTACCGGTGAGTGAAATTTCCTCACCATTGAGGTAGAAGCGAATACCATAGGTGTCTTCTTTCAGCGAACCAAAACTCACCACGAGTTGGGTGTTTTTGTCAAAGTGTTGATTGGAAATAACCATTTCGAACTCCCTGTAAGAGCCCATGGTCCAGGTGTTGGCCGTCCAGCCAAAACGTTCATAAAACTCTTCAATAGTATCGACTCCATTCGGATGTTTCTCGTCCCATGAAGCCGGGTCACGATAAATCCATTCGAAGTTTTCCGTTGGTGTGGTTAGTTGTTGGCCGGACCGTTTGTAATCTGCCTGACCCAGGGCGGCTGAGGCATGAAGTATCTTCAGTGAATCATTATTTACCAAATAGGCATTGAGTATGGTGAAGTTGTTGGATCGTATCCCTATGTAGGTGAAGTCGGTCGATTTTTTCACTACATAAAGTGGGGATCGGCTCACTTCCCTCATATAAGTGGTATCGCGAATTTCGTGTATCGAGACACTGCCATCAATCGAGTAGTTTTCCGGTAAGTGCTGTAGGGAAGTCCAGCGAGGCCCTGAGTTAAGTGAAATGGAGTCGATTAGTCCGTTTTTGCCGGTCACAAATAAAGTATTGCTCACCAGCAAGGCATCGTGCAGGTGAGGCCATTCATTGGGCAATACGGACCAGGTATTGCCTCCATCTCTGGTTCTGAAAACAAGGGCTTTTGGGCTGTCTTCGTCCAGAGTTCCGCCAATTACAAAACCATCGTTGGCATTCTGAAAAAGTACCTTTCGGAGCACCCACCGGTCGTCCGGCTTAAAACCCGGAAGCAAAGCATTTTCCCAGGTATTTCCTCCATCTTCCGAATGCTGTACCACCCAGTTGTTATTCACCTTTCTGGTCTTCCAAATCTGCCGATCGTTAAGGTAGAACATCCCGTTCATGTAGGCCGGAGACCCGACTCTGTAATCTTCGGTATTAAGCAACTGGCGACTAATCTGATTCCAGGTTTTTCCACCATCGGTAGTGGTAAAAGCTATGGGTGAAAATGAAGGTTTTTCAGCCGATGGCTCGGTGCTAAATCCTGAGATGTAGCCGTTCTGTGCATCTTTAAAGTGCATGTCGTAGTAAGCCACAAAAACCCCTTTCGGTTGCTGGTTCTTGCCTGGAATGTTTCGGTAATGTTCCTTAATTCGGCCGGGAACCAACGGGCTTATTTCGGTCCAGTGGTTTCCGCCATCGGTTGTTTTATAAACATAGCCGTAGTCTCCGCATACATAGCCTGTCAGGGAATCCGTAAACTGTATGTCTTCAAAGAACTCTGCCCCTAAATGGGCTTTTTGTTGCCATGACCTACCGAGATCATTGCTGGCAAAAATATGGCCCCCACCATAGTCTACAGCCCAAAAGGAACCGTTTGACAGGGTAAGCTTATGCAAGGTAGTACCTTCGGGTAGTCCGCTGAGTTGTTTGGCCTTAATGGGTAAAAAGAATAGGTGTAAACAAAAGAGCAAGGCAAAAATTCTCATGGTTTAAAAGTTTAGCGTGGTCCAGTTAATGGTTTGTTTTCGGGTTGAATTGACCGGGAAGATCACTGGTTGAAAACCTTCCGGCCCAATCATATTGCGGATTTCTATGCGCCATAGGGCATTGTTTAAGTCGAAGTGCTTTTTGCTAAACTGAAACTCCATGCCATCATAGGCTATGTAGCTGCTGGAGTAAGGGTTGACCTCCGGCATACTGTCTCGGGCAAGCTGCATTTTTTTCCTGTCGAAGCGCACGGTGTTGGCCGTCCAGCCAACCGTGTACCCCCAGAGAGTGGGTGGTTCGGTGTCTGTCCAGGTGCTGTCTGGCAATGAGCGTGCACCGAGTTGGGAAGATGCGTGAATATTGAGCAAACCGGAGGCTTGTTGTATAAACACATCGACATACAAGGGTTTAGTTAGCTTACTTTTTACGGCCACATAGTAGTAGTACTCATCCGACTTTGAATAAATGCTATTGAGCGAGTCAAGGGTTACAACGTGGGCATCGGCCCATTCCGTAGTGCTAATTTGCCCATCAATCATAACGGGCCGGCTAAGATCTCCGCTGCAGCCTTGAAGGAGTTGAAAAATTGAGATGGTGCTCAAAAGTAGCCTACTCATCAAACATCGCTTTTAGTGACTCTCTGTATATGTTCAGCCGTTGTTGGTTTTCATATGATCCGCTGTTTACCAGCAGAATAAACGTGGCATCGTGCTCAGGAAAGTATTGGGCAATGGTTAGAAAACCATCGATACCTCCCGTATGACCGCTGGAATTGCCATAGGGGGTGCGGTTGTGTTCTAGCCCCAGACCATTTTGGAAATGGCCAAAATCCTCATCTACCCAGTCGGAAGGTAAGTCTTCATAGGCAGTCATTTCTGCTAATGATTGCTCACTAATGATGTCGCCCTGGAGCAATTTTTCGAAAAATAACCCCAGATCGTAAGCATTTATGGCTATGCCTCCATCGGCTGTGTTTAGCTCATCTCTGTACAGAAACTCACTTTCTACATACTGACCGTTGCCGTAAATATCTACATAGCCTTTTACAGTACCCGGGGGAATGGGCCGGGTGGTGCTGTAGTATGCACTAGAAAGCCCGGCCGGGATAAAGATTTTTTGCTCGTAGGCTTCTTGAAGCGATAGCCCTGAGGCTTTTTCTATGACCATGCCCAATAGCAGGTAATTGGTATTGGAGTAGTAGTAGGTTTCTCCAATGGCATTGGTGGCTTTTTTGCCGAAAGCATAGGCCAATACTTCTTCCTGAGTCCAGCCGTTGTCTTCGCGGTTAATCCGATCCAACTCAAATTGCAGGGTATAATAATCGGGAATACCACTGGTGTGGTTCAATAAATGGCGCAAAGTACTACCCTTCACGTTCTCGAGTTTCTCGGCTATTTTGCCATCCACCCATTCCGTTACGGGGTCGTCCAATGATAATAGGCCATCATCTTTAAGGGCCATTATGGTGGCGGCTGTAAACGATTTGCTGATGCTGGCAATCAGAAAAGGGCTACAAGGAGCCACATCGATTCCCGAAGCAATATCGGCCTTGCCACTGGCTCCAATCCACACGCCATCACTGTCTTTAATCATCATGGCAGCACCTACAATTCCTGCTTTCCGGTTTCTGTCCAGAATCTCCTGATAAACCGCTGCCCTGGGATGATTTTGACTGGAATCGTTGAAGTTGAACGAGCAGCTATAGTAGCTTTCGGGGTATATATCGGGATTGGCGCAAGCCCACAAAAGAACTATGAAAAGGGTCGGAAGTAAATAGGTTCGGTTCATTTCTGCTGAAGTTTTATGTGAGTACCTGCTTTCAGAAATGAGTGTACCATTACGGGGATACCATTGGCAAACGGAGTTTCAATGGCGAAATCCTGGCGTATGAATGGCTCCCAGGCCGATGAGTTCCGATAAGTGAAACCCAGGCCCGCATTGGCCAGCAAGTGAGGGCGGCCCGTTTGTTTTACGCTTTCAAAGGTGCCACTATCGGGGTTTAGCTCATACACTTTACCGGGGTAGAACACGTGCATGTATCCTGCTCCATAATAGACATCGGCTGTAAACGAGTCGCTAATCTTAAAACTCACTGCCCATTCGGCCTTCAGGTAGAAGGCGTTTTCTACTTTGCGGTGAAAATACCAACCCAATTGCAGGTTCATGTTACTGAGCCTGTTGGTGTGTTTTTTTTCATTGAGCTCGTAGCTCATTTCCATACCCGGGTGCAGTGGCGTAAACCGTGTAAACGGAAAGGCCATACTCTCAGTCATGGCGGCAATAGATATGCGTTGGTTGTTTTGAGCTTTTGCAACTTGCATAGAAAGACCTATGAAGATGAATAGTAATTGTCTTCTCATAAATGGGGTTATTTTTCCTTCTTAAATGTTAATAGTACTTCCAGTTGACCGTGCCACTCGGGTTTTTGACCATTGGGGTAGGTCTCATCGTAAAGTTTCAGGCTTAGTGTATGCTGGGTTATCGTAAAAGCATAGTATTGTCGGCCACCTTCAAAACCGGGAACCTTGGCTATGTCCGGAACCGCCAGAAATACATGCTCATCCATGAGGCTGTAGGGGCCACTGTTAAATACTATATTTCTGAAAGCTGTTATGGTTTCCTTGTCGCTTGGGGCAGATAAAGCAGAAAATGCTTTTCGGGCTTTGGCGGTTGGGGTGTATACAATGCTATAGCGGTTGCGGCCAACCAGCAAACTACCTTCCTGACCCTGAAAAGTGTAGGTGGTGTCGGAGTAGATGTAGTCGATTTGCGAGAGCTTCCAAGAGCCTATCAATTGATTTTTCGTGCTGCGTATCTGCTCTATATAGCTTTTTAATTCTTCGTTTCCGTAGCCCAAAGCCAGGGTATAGGCCGTTTCTGAGTCATCGAAGCAAGCTACTGTGTAGCTGGCTCCTTTGTCGAGAAGTAGACGGGCGGCTTTTGTGTTTTCGTAGAATATAGCCCAGTGCAAAGCCGTAGATTGGTTGATTACATCGCGATGATCCAAATCTGCTCCCGCTTCAATCAGTGCTTTAATTACATCCAAATGGCCTCCCACAACAGCACCAATGAGCGGAGTGAGGCCATAGCTTTCACCAGCCAGATTGGGGTTGGCCCCGGCTTCTAAGAGTTGAGTAACCAAAGGCAGATACCCGTAACGTGCGGCAATGGCAAGGGGGCTTTGCCCAACCCGGTTCAACAGATTGGGTTGTGCACCGTTGGCCAATAGAAGTGCAACTATTTCCGGGGCATTGATTCTGACGGCATGATGCAGAGGGCCTTGTCCAAGCCCATCGAGCCGATTGATGTAGATGCTTTTTGGAAGCTCTTTTTTCAACCAGTGGCTTTGTCGCGATCGCACAGCCCTGATGAGTTGCTCCAATGGCCGGGGTGTTCCGCTATCGAGTGTGGTACCTTTGAAAACTTGTATGACCGAATCGGCATGCCACAACCTATAAGCTACATCCAGGGCGTTGCCGTGCTTACTGTGAATAGATAAGTCGGCTCCAGCGGCTATGAGTTTTTTCATATGGGCTGCATGGCCATAGTATGCCGCCCAATTCAGGGCTGGGTCTCCATTTGCATCGAGTGAGTTGAGCTCGGCTCCGGCATCAAAAAGTAAGTCCATAACTTTTCCATCGGCAAAGGCACTGGCATACATTAGTACGGAGGGTTTTAGGCCATTGTCGATGAGGGTATTTGGGTTTGCCCCTGCTAGCAACAACTCTTTAGCCCGGTTGTAATCATTGTTTTGCACAGCTAGTGATAGCAGGCTGTCGGTTGAGTTAGTCTGAGCACTGGCAGGCCTTATGCCAAGGATACATATTAAAAGGCAAAGGCTTGTTTTAAGCCACATAGGTGAGTCTTTTAAAGAATACAGAAAAGAGGATAATACCGGCCAGACAGAAGCCTATGATATGATCGGCCATGTTGGGAATTACAAACTCCAACGATAACTTGTACCAGTTCATCAGGGCCAGATCGGAGGCAAAGCCTGTTAGCATGGCGGCTAGCAGGCAAGCCAAAAGGGTGGCTCGCAAGTCTTGAGGTTTTACCTGTGCTAAAAGAAGATAGAGAGCACCAACTGTAAAAAGGTTAATGAGGAGGCTTTGCAAAAAATCAGTCGGATTGAACAATTGTGATGGCCCCGATTTGTACACCATTAGAGGAATTCGGGGGGCTGTAGCCAGTTTTTGTTCCAACTTTTGGAGGCTTTCCGGACTGTTGTCTTCCGGAAAACCGGGGTAATGATATACTCCATCTTCCAGACGAACACTACTAAGTTTGGTAAACTCTACCACGGCATCGGGTAGGGGCTGGAGAGACTGCCCGTGAAAGGGCAGCCCCATCCATGAAATGGCATTCCAGGCAAAAAGTGCCAGGGTGGCCAAAACGATTGCAATTGTTTTTCTTTTCATGGTTATGGTTGGTTAAAGACCGCAGTTTAAGGGTTCCGGCAAGGGTTGTGAGCCGTTTACTCCCCCTGATTCAGTGCCTAAAAAGGCCACACGGCATAGATTGTCTACACTGAATTTCCAGCGGTGATAGTTATCGCATAAATCGTAGCAGTCGTGCCACTCAAACACAAAGTCGTAGTAGCGAATGTCGTGGGTCTGATTGTAGTATATTCTGCCCGCACCGGCCGTTAGTAGGTTGGGTTGTGCATTGGTAATATCGCGGTGGCTGGCTTTCAGGGCCCGGGCAAAAGCAGGCATGTTCAACAACCTATCGGTACGAATTACGGCTGTGTGGTTGTTGTACTGTGTTAGACTAAAGCCATATGTTTCCAAAAGTCCGTCTATTGCGGCTATGCCGGTGCTTGTTTCTCCTGAAGCCCAGGCTCGGGCCACTTCAGAGTCTTCATTTACCTGGACAATGCAGCTGTAAACCGCCTGATTATTCACTACATGATGTACACAGTATTGAGAAAAAATGGAATCTCTTTGGGGTAGAGTGCTGCGGAAAATGGCATCGAGTCCACCCCATATTTTATCGGTTACTGAACCGGGTAATTCTATTTCGTGGGCCAGGGGATGTTCTGTTTCTAACATATAAGCTATGGCAATACCGGCCACATCGCGCTCATAGCTTTGTTTAAGTGGGGGAGATAAATCATCACCACAATTGGAGGGAGAAACACTGTCGTCTTTCTTACAGCTGCTCAGGCTTAGTAAAAGAATCAAAGCCAATGATGAATATAGTGGTGCCACTTTCATGCTTGTGAAAGTACGTGGTGCGGGAGAGCATTGCCGTTAATTAGGCTTTGCAGTTGTTAATTCCAATTGGGATTAACAACTTTTACGATTGGTACTGGGGTTTTCCTTGCGGTATTGAGAGGGTGTGCAGCCGGCAAATTTTCTAAACGATTGCCCAAATGTGACCTTGTTGTTGAAACCCGCTTTTTGGCCAATGGCTTCAATGGTAAATCGCTTGTATTCCGGATTAGTAAGCAGCTGCTTGGCCAGTTCTATACGGTGACGGTTCAAATGTTCCTGAAACGATTCGTTGATCTCTTCTGAAAAAGTTTGGGAGATGTGGTGGCTTTTTTCTTCAATGTGCAGGGCGAAATCGGAAAGGCTGAGGTCGTTGCGTTGGCATAGTTTCGGATCCTTGAATGCTTCTTCGATCTTTTTGCTAATGCGTTTTTTGTCTTTGGCAGAAATGGTCGACTTCATGTATTTGCGCGTAATCTGCTTTAGAAAATCAGGGTCGGTATAGAGTAGGTAACCAATTAGCAAGGTGAGTGTAGAGGTAATCACATAATACACATCAAAGTCTCTCCAGGTATTGGCAAACTCTGTAAACCAAGAAATGGTGACACAAGAAATAAAGTAAATGGCCGTAATAAGCCAGGTGTAGAGTCGCTCTTTGGGGGCTAGAGAAAACCCTTTGCGAGCCAGAAGTATAATCATAACAACACCATATGTAACAAGGTGCATGGCCCTTACATAGTTCAGGGGCATAATTACCTCCATAAAGTTTTCTTGTATATAAATGAGTTTTTCTATGCCCGACATTTGAAGGATGTCCCATAAGTAGATAATGGCCAAAAGGAAGGGGAGCAAGTGCAGGGCGTGCACCGGGCGCAAGGTGAAAGACTTGCGGATGCAAAGCTGAAGGTGCCAAAGCAGAAGAGGACCAAAGATAAAGCCTGACAGATAGTAATACTGAATGTAGTACTCCGGGTAGAGGTTTATGAACGGGCTGGTACCATATAGAAAGACCAGAATCTCCAGCCCTAGCATAAGAATGAATACCCCCAATGTAAGCGGGGCCTTACCCGAGTTTTTAAAAAGCAGGCCTCCGGCTACCAAAAACGATAGTATAGCGTAAATGAATAGAAGGTGTTTCAACAAATTGCTGTTAAGCCAGAAAAATAAAAAGGATTACGCAAAACCATTCTTTTACTAATACTTTTATGAAAACAGACAAGCGGCTGGAGGTATTGGTTGTAAGAGAAGCTGAAGTTAAAAAACAAAAGAGGCCAATTGGCCTCTTTTGTTTTGTCGGGGTGGCAGGATTACAACCACCCCGTGCAAATCTTTATGTATCAGTAAGTTACAAAACGTAATTTCAGCGGGTTCACCGTTCAGTTCTCAATTTATTCGAACTGGTTTGAGTACATTTGGTGAACTCCGAAACCTTTGTAAATATACAAAAAAGCCCGCTTTTTGGGTTCAAATCGTGGCAAAAAGTGCTGAATTTTATTGGTAAGGGGGCATAGAATTTAGTGCCGTTTGATTGCCTTCATTTGGCAAGGTCAATCGGTGATGTAACGCTCAACAATGGCAGGTGCAAGGCCGGTGAACTCGCAGAATTCATCTACACTGATGAACTGGTGTGGTTCTTTGGAAAACGCCTCCCTGATCTTGTTTAGGAGCTTCCTTCCGTAACGCTCGCTCTTGCCGGTGATGCGCTGCACGTCTTTTGGATAAATACAGGCTCGTTTGGTTTCGATCATACTCTATCTATACTTCATCTACGCTTTTGCTATACTGTAAATATACTAAATGGCCTCCGCAGTTCTTTTTGAACGAATCGGAATAAATGGTATCCCATCGTCCTATACGGAACCGGTCTTTTGTCTGCCTGAAGGATATGGCTGATTTTCGGGTGAGTTGCAACAAAGCAACGAATCAAAATCAAGACGTATGGCACGACAAAAAGGCATTATTAAACTGCAAGGAACCATCGGAGATGTGTCCTTCTACAAGAGCAAAGACGGTTATTTAGCCAGGGAAAAAGGTGGTGTGGATGGAGAACGGATCAAGAATGATCCGGCCTTCCAAAGGACCCGGGAGAATGGGTCGGAGTTTGGACGGGCAGGGAAAGCTGGTAAGCTAATTCGCACGGCCTTCAGGCCGCTCTTATTGAAAACTTCAGACAGCAAGGTAGCCTCCAGGTTGACCAAGCAATTGATGATCGTCCTTCAATCGGATGAAGACAATTCAAGAGGAGAGCGGACGGTTTCCAATGGAAACCTGGACTTGATCCAGGGGTTTGATTTCAATGCGGCTGGCCGACTGGAGGCCACACTATACGCTCCCTATGAGGTGAGTTTTGACCGTGCGGCTGGTACCGCATCCATTGACGTTCCTGAGTTCATTCCAGCCAATAGCCTGGCTTATCCTCAAGGTGCTACGCACCTAAAGATGGTGGCGGCTTTATCGGAGGTGAACTTCGACAATGATGAATTCACTTTCAATCTGGCCGAGTCGGCAGATGTGGAAATCAACAATGTGGCAACCGGTCCCCTGAAGCTGGATTTGGCTTTTAATGCCAACAGCGAGGAGGTACTATTGGTCGCCTTTGGCATTGATTTCTATCAATCAGTGAACGGCCAAATGTATGCCATGAAGAATGGTGGATTTAACTGTCTGGCTTTGGTTGAGGTAGACAAGTTTATCCAGCTACCGGAAAACTAATGATGCCCTGAAATGGAATTAACCCTATTCAGAGTTTATCATCAGGACGGTACCAACGGAGAGCTCTATGATGGGGAGCTGCTGATCAGCTTCACCATCGAGCTTCCCTGGAGGGAAAACCAGCGGATGGTATCGAGCATCCCGGAAGGGAGGTATGAGCTTGTAAAGCGATATACAGACAAACGGGACTGGCACCTGCTAGTGAAAAATGTACCCAATAGAAGCGGTATCCTCTTTCACCCAGCCAATGACGCCCTGAAGGAACTGAAGGGCTGTATAGCCCCGGTTTCAAAGGTCATCGGTCCAGGTAGAGGGACGCAATCCAAAGCTGCCGATTCCAGGGTGAAAACACTTGTGTTTGAGGCCATGGAAAGAGGCGAAAGTGTATTTCTCAATATTCAAAAAGCAAAAAGCGTATGACGATCATAGAAAGGGCGAAAGCCCCAACTCCCAAGTTTTTTAAGGTTCTCCGAAACATTGGCCTAGCACTGGCGGCAGCTGGTGGCGCATTGTTGACAGCTCCAATCAGTTTACCGGCCGGAATAGTCGCCCTGGGCGGCTATCTCACCGTAGGTGGAACGGTACTGACTGCAGTCAGTCAAGTGACCGTAGAGGAGAGTGCAAAAGCGGACAGGAAAAATGGCTAACCTGGTAAGTGGAGGAGGCATGAAGGCAGGAACTGCCGGAGGCACGTTGCTGAGTGTCCTGGTGAATATCAGCTCTGGGGATATCCTCCACACCTGTGTATTAGCTGCTGTTGGAGCGGTAGTGAGCTTTACCGTGTCCATTCTACTAAAGGTGTTATTCCAACGGTTCAAAAGAAAACATCCACCTCCGAAGGGGATGTGATTCCCGCAAGTCGGGAAAGTTTGTGTTCCTCTCAATGAAAAGGCCTCCTCGTGGGGCCTTTTTTCATTCCAGGAGTATCTGAAACATGATAGCCCTCTTGACCTGTTTCACGAGCTCCACCTGCTTTTGCAGGATCTTTGCTTTCTTCTCAAAGTCCTGAAGGAGTGCCAATGACTTTAGGTACTTCCTATGGTCTTTCAAGGCCTTTTTCTGCCCTGCCAGCAATACCGCCCTGGCATCACCTATCCTGATGAATGGGACAACAGAACCGGTCAGGT
>CEPH01173102.1_pt1 | contig 14400 bp, 30 predicted proteins | sample 530571 | NCBI WGS metagenome assembly CEPH01 (sample SAMEA2620413, study PRJEB7988) | marine metagenome | biome: marine biome (ENVO:00000447); feature: surface water layer (ENVO:00002042); material: "saline water (ENVO:00002010), including plankton (ENVO:xxxxxxxx)" | depth 5 m | reverse complement strand
TTAGGTACTTTAGAAATGTCCGTAAGAGGAGATTTTGGAGGTATTTTCTCTCCAAAAGATGAATTACAAAGAGCATTAGCATTATTAGAATTATAAATTATGGCAGAAAATAAAAAAGAAAACAACACATTACTATTTCTACTTTTGATAGGTGGAATAGTATTTTACTTTTATCAAAAAAAGAAAAAAAATGAGGCTACAATAAAACAATTAGCCTCTCAACAAGGAGGTGCTTCAATAGGAGGTGGAGGTGCTTTAGGTGGAGGTGGAGGTTTTGCCTCAGGAAGCACAACGCAACCTATTAATCCTATTTTAACGGCAGGAACTCCAATAAATGTAAATGTAGAAGCTCCAAGTAAAGACGTATTACCAAGTAAAACAGATTTAGGAGGAGACGCACCAATTGTTTCTCCTGCAAGACCTGTAAGTGAGCCTGATACTCCACCAACAAGTGGAGGGGGTGCAACAACAGGTATAAAAACCGATACACCTCCAACAGGTGGAGGAACAACAACGACAACAACACCACCTGTTAGAGACGATAGAAATATTAAAAGAGCTTTCGTAGATTTTGACGGAGACTTTGATTATATGGATAGAGGTTTTGGACGTTCAAAAACAGATTTTGACGGAGAACTTTAAAAATTAAATTATGACAAGAAAACAATTTATCAATAAGAAAATAGTTCAAATCGTTAAAGATATGCCTGTTGATGAAAGAGTAGCAGTAGCATACGGATTTTATGATTTGGACGGAATGTATGGAGACGCATACGCAGACGATTTTATAGGATTTGCAAACTTTGATGACGGAGACAATTCAGTTGATTCAACAACTTCTGTAAATGGAGAATTTGGTACTAACGGAATGTTTGAGGGATTAGATAACTTCCAAGACGGAGATTTCTTTGAGGAAACAGATGATGATTTTGATAATTTATTTTCTAAAAAGTCTCGTAGAAAACTTAAAAAGAAAGTAAAAGGAATATCTATTAAGAAAATAGGTAAAGGAATTAAAAATGGACTTAAAAAGGTTTCTATTAAAAATGTTGGTAAAGGAATCAAAAAACTTGGTAAAGCCGTTGGTAAAGGTATTAAAGCAGTAGGAAAGGTTATCAAGAAAGGAGTTTTATTTGTTCCAAGACAAGCAGGTAGAGGTCTTGTAGCTTTAAATTACAGAGGCTCTGCAACAAAAATGAACGCTTCTTTGAGACCTGAAAATAAAAAATATCAAGATAGACTTGCTAAAAAATGGAGAAGTTTAGGAGGTAGTTTTTCTAAGGGTCTTTTACCTGCAATAAAGTCAGGAGCTAAAAAGAAGCCTTTACTTTGTGGTGCTAAATGCAAAAGTAATCTTGCAAAAGCCGTAGGTAAGACAAAATCTAATTTCTTAAATGCAGACGGAAGTATGAATCTGCAAAACTTTGAAGTAGATAAAAATAAACTTAGGTCATTATTAAGAGAGGAATTATCTCAGTATAATGTCGAACCTGCAACGGCTACTTTAATAGCAACAGGTGCAGGGGTTTTAACTACAATACTTAGCACAGTTGCAGGAGCAAAACTTCAAAAGAAAGAACAAGAATTTCTTGAAGCAGAAAATGAAAAAAATAGAAAACAAGCTGAAAAAGAATTAGAGCTTGTAGCAAAAGAGCAAGGTATTAAAAAGGAACAGGCAAAAAGGGAGCTTGATATAATCGAAAAGAAAGTACAAGCTGAATTAGACCCTGTAAACCAAATTTTGAATAATCCTGATTTAACACAGGAAGAAAAAAATGAAGCCGTAAAACAAGTCAATCAAGCCTTAGAAGTAAAAGACCAACGTAAGAAAAGTAATCTTTTATTATATGCAGGTATTGGACTTGTAGCCTTGTTAGGAATTGGATTTTTAAGAAAAAAGTAAGTAAGTAAGTAATAATTAATTAATAAATAAATAAATTTTAAAACTATGTGTAATTGTAATTTTTCAAACGCAGACGGATTTGTAGATAACGAATTTCCAAGTACGTCAAATGGATTATTAGACCTCCCTTTTGACGGCAGGTATTCTAATATGTCTCACATGAAGAATATGACAGGAGCTAATTTAGACTTTGGAAGTCCTTATGGCGACTTTGAAGATGATGTCGAGGAAGTAATTGGCGAAATGTCTCATTCTAATCGTTTTACAGGAGAAGCTGAATTCGGAGACGGAGAATTTGACGACTTTTTGACTCGTAGGTCAAGAGAAAGACGTAAACTCAGAAAAAAGTTAAGAAAAGAAGGTAAATCAAAAAAAGAAGCAAGAAAAGAAGCAGTAAAAATGATTCCAAAACAAAAGTTAGGAACTCTTATTAAAACTGTTGCTACTAAAGGTTTAGCTCCAAGTGAGGAAACTTCTAAACTACTTTCTGATTTAGACGCTAAAGGAGTTATAGACAAAAAGGACAATCCAAATAACATTGTAAATCAAATTACAGAAGCCGTAAACGAAAATATCGCAGAGGGTACTCAAAACGAGGGTACAGGAGCAGATATGAGTACGACTGCACCTATGGGCGATATGCCTGTAAAACAAGCAGGTTTGTTCGGTGGTAAAAGAGGAATGTTAATTGGTGTTGGTGTTCTTGTTTTAGTTGGTGGATTTTTTCTGTTGAGAAAAAAGAAATAAGAAACTATGTTTAAGAGACTATTCTACTTTGGTTTAGGTAGTGTTTTAGTCGGTGGTTACTTTTATTACAAACGTCAATTAGATTTACTCTATAAAATAGCTTATAAAGTAAAGAAAATTAGACTTGTAGAAGTTGCACCCCTAAAATTACTTGTAACAACAGAATTAACTAATAATAGTGAAGTTTCATTTACTATTCAAAGTTATGCTATTAAGGTTTTTATTAATGGTAAAGAAGTAGGTATAGCACAAAACAAGGATATTAATAAAAAGTTAAATGCGTTTGGTGGTAAGACGACTATTCAATTTTATACAACTTTTAATCCCAACGAGGTTGGTTTAGGCTCTGCGTCTCAAGGTGCAGGTTTAGGCTCTTTACTTTCAGGTGTTTTAGACACATTTGGAGAAACAGATATAGCCTTTAAGGGAGAAATAAGTGTTAAAAGAGGATTCTTTGAGTTTGCAAATTATCCTGTTGATTTTAGCTATAAATTGAAGGAATTTTTATAGATTTGTATTTAAATACAATAAATAAAATTTATGTCAATCGAATCACAAACCAAAAAGATAATGAAAGACGCAATCGAAAGGTATGCGTCTGAAAATGAAGTAACTAAGGAGCGAATACAATTATTAATTTTTACGGACAATCCTGATTTAGTTCCAAGATATAAAGTCCTAAAAGATAATAAAGAGTTGAAGCAGGTAACTTTTAATGAAATATTGAATGTGAAATTAGATTTTTTAGGACGAGAAATACTTGCTACTCCTTTTATTACAACAACAATAAGACGGCTTATGAGAGAGAGTAACTGCGAATGGAAAGAGGTAAACGTATTAATTTATCAAACAGATAAAAATGATGATGTAAACCTTTTTTTCTTTAAAGGAACTACCCCTGAAAAGCCAATAACATTTAGTTATTTATTTAATAATGATTAAAATTTAGATATGGCAACAGAAACTTTAGTATTTACAACTTTAACAAATGCCTCAACTTCTACAAAATTTGGAAGTAGTACAACAGGCTATGCTTTAGCCATTTGTACTATAATCAATAATGGAGACAATGCAATTACAATAGCAAATGGTAATGATAGTTTTTCTACAAGTATTTCTTTAGCCTCAGGACAAGGAATAACATTTGAAGCAGAGGACGTAGGAACAACTTTACCTGAATTACAAATAACAACAGGGAGTGGTACTTGTTCAGTAAGTGTAGCACATAATTAAAAAGATATGCCGATAAAAATAGAATTTTTTGGAACAGGAAGTGGCTCAAGTAGTAGTAGTGGAGTAACAAAAATTGTTGCAGGTACGGATATTTCTATATCTCCAACAGGAGGTACAGGAGACGTTACAATTAATTCTACGGCTTCTGATACAAACACAAATTTAGGTAATGCAAATCTAACGGCAGACGCAACTACAAGGTCATATACAATGGCAAGTGGTGGTAATTTAGAAATAAAAAATAATAGTGGTAACAACATAGTAGATTTCACTTCTTCAAACCTTGAAGTTGGAAATACAAATAAATATACAATGCCTAATGCAAGAGGGTCGGCTAATGAATTTTTAGTACAAACAAATGCAGGGGGTACATTAGATTTCAAAACTCTAACTGCTGAATTGTCTTATTTAGCACAAACACAGATAGGTGCAGGTCAATTTAAAGGAACTTATACTGCGAATCAGATATTAAGTTTTAATCAAGCCTCAGCAGACAAAAATTCAACATTAGCATTTTTTTGTAATGCAACAGATACAACAATAGTTTCTGAGGTTTTAACTAATTCAGGGGGTGTTTTTCGTCAAACAGGAGACTCTGTAAATGGATTAAGCCAATCAGGAGCAAAAGTTTATGTAAAATTTACGGCTACGGCAGGTACTCGTTGGTCGTTTCATATAATTAGAGTTAGAATGGCAGACGGAGATTTACCAAGTGCTTTACCAATATCTATATTTACGATAGGACAGGTTGATTTTACAGGTGCAAAACAACAGATTTTTGAATGTATAGAATTTGATTTAGAAGATTTAGGTTTAGATATAGAATCCACTTGCTCTGCGTATGTTTTAGGAGTTTCAAGTGTAAATGAGGACGAAAGTATGATTGTAAATATGGTAGCAAATTATCAAAACCCAAAAGGTGTTACTCTCACTCAATCGTAATTTAATATAGTATGGAAAGTAAAGAGTATAGAGAATTGAAAAAAGATATAAGTAAAATAGAAAAAGATATTGCTTTATTACAAAAGAATTCTTCTAAAATGTGTGAGCAGGTTGAAAAAATACACTTGGCTTTAGTTGGAGATACAAAATTTGGTCAAGACGGATTAGTAAGAATGGTAAAAAAGCACGAGGAATGGCTTGAAAAACAAAAGTATATGTATGCTAAAATATATGGAGGTATGATAGCTATTTCTACAATAACAACTTTAATAATCAAATTTTGGGATAAAATATTTTAAATGAGTTACGCAGGAGACATAGCAGTATCTAACACATTTGAGATTGTAATAAGGAATAATACGGCTCAGAGACAAGAAGTACAACTTTTTGAACAGGGTAGTAATAATCCAAACAGAATTTTAGATACACCTATTACCATACAAAGGCAACCTAATGATATTTCTGAATATTGGGATTTAGGGGGTAAGTGGATTAATGTAAGTCAATATCCTGAAAAGGTAACTTTCAAACCAACTTTTGAAATCAATTATGGTCTAAATACAGGTACAGGAACAACAATTATACCTGTTTTAGGTACTCCTATATCCGAAGTAGTAGAAGCATTAAATTCATCTTTCAAAGCAGTACCTTTAACAAAATATTTTAGAATACAACTTAATCCTGTTATAGTAGACGGGAGACCTCTTGAAACAAGATTACAAGTAAATTTATTTTACTATCCTTTTGACCCTGAAACAGGAGAGGTAAGTGCAGGTTATTATGACGGAGACCCTTTAAAACTTTTAGATTTTATAGAATTTGTAAATTCATCTGACCCTGTAAATTATCCTGATACGACTTTATCAACTACAAATCTCTTTCCTTTACAACAGGAAAGTGTAACTACAAACGGAAGTATAAGCCTCCCTGATATAGCAGGTATTCCATATAGTCAAATATTAGAGAGTCAAAGTGGACAAGTTTTAGACATTAAAAGTATGAGAGTAGACGCTATCGGCTCAAATGGAGACGGAACTAATACTCCTAATGATACAATTTCTCAATTACTTGAGCCTCTAACTTTTAACAAAAAAGACGCAGACGGAAACGCTTTGGTATATAATAAAATACCAACTATTGACCCTTTCCAATTTCAAAATACTATTGACTATATAAATATGAGAACAAAAGCCGATACGTTTGCTTTAGACGGAACAACGGCTTTTGAGACAGGAATTTCCCCTAATACAACTTTGCGTTTAACCTGTGCATATACACAACTAACCAATTTTACGGCAGGTAGTCGTATAGCTCAGGAGATTGAGGCGAGACAAGAGAAAGTAATAGAAGATAGTATAAAAGAGGGCGATAGTAGTAGAACTTATAAACTTGATTTACCTAATAGTGTGGTAAAAGGTTTAGAACAGGATAATAAAGAATTTGACGAGCTTGAAAAAAAAAAGATTATATCAAACAAAAACCTATCATTACCAATACAGAATTTTTTGTGGTGTTGGGATTGGTATACCTCGCACACCTATTAACTAAAAAGAAATAAATGAAACTGATACCATATATAATTTTAGCAACTATCGTAGCCTTTTTTGTTTTCAAACAATTAAGAAAGTGGTATATACATTTTAAAGCAGTTTATGAGTTAAGAAAGTTTGCAAACGCTCTAACAGATAAAATTTCAAAGGAAGTGGTAAAAAATGATATACAGAATTTACACCCTGTATATAATAAAAATGTAGTGAGAGGTAAAGACGGAAGATTTAAAAGTAAAAAGAAATGAAAGACGATAAAAAATTTTTAGGATTGATAACCTTAGGAGGAGTTGTTGGAATAGTAATAATAGGCTCTTTTGTAACAAGGGGTTATTTAGATTTCCTTAGAATAAAAAGATTAAAGCAAGAGATAAAAGCTAATAGTGGAGCTTCTGATGTAACTAATTTAATGGGTAACGAGGACTAATGGCAAAGAAAAAAGCAGTAAAAACATTTGAATACGAGGACGAAATGGAAACGCAAGAGCCTGAAATAGATGAGGTAACGATAGAGGAAGTAGGAGACGGAGCAAGAATAGTATCAGAAGCTAAAGCTAAAGAATACTATGGATATACTGATGAAGAATTTAATGATAGAAGCGAATTTGATAAAAAAAGAATTAGAAAAGAAGTTTATAGATTATTAGAAAAAGAAAAGCAAGAAAGAGAAAAAGAAGCTCGAAGTTCGGATTTAGATTTAGATTGGGGAGAGGTATTTGTATTTAATGATTATGAATAATAAATAATAAATTATGGCAGTCAAAAGAAAAAAAACAAAAGCTAAAAAGAAAGGTGGCTCTGCTACTTGTCAAAAGGTTAGAAAACATACAAGAGGAGGAAAAAAGATTTCCTCTTATGGACGTAAAAGAAAAGGGAAATAATTATGGCAAAGAAAATGTATACCAAAAAGGAGCTTGATATGGCAGTCAAAAAAGCCGTAGCTAAAATGAAAAAGGGTGGAATGGTCAAAAGAAAAAAAAGACCTATGAACGCTTATATGAAAGCAGTAAATAAAGCTCGTAAAAGTGGTGCAAAGTCTTTTACTTATAATGGAAGTACCTATAAGGCTAAAAAGACAAAAACAGGAATGATAGTATATTCTAAGTAATGAAATTTAAGCACCCAATAGATACGAAAAGTTTTATAATAGGAGTATTTGCTTCTTTATCTGCCGTTGTTATTTGGGATTTAATAAAGTATAACAGAAAAATATTAGAACACAAACCAAAAGAGAATGAATAAATTTTTAAAAAACAAATATGTAATTTTTGGACTAATAGGTCTATCCTTTTATGTATATAAAAGAATTACACTTGTAAAAAAAGTGCCTAAAGTAAAAAAATCAGTAGAAGAAATAGAGGAAAGCTCAGTTTTAAATACTGAAAATAAAAATGATGAGGTAAAAGTAAGTGGAGATTTCATAAAAGACGTTGAAAAAATGGACGATAAAACATTAAAACGTACTATGGAAACTAACAAAAAAATATTGAAAAGAGCTAAAATGTCTGACAAAAAAAGACAAGTTGTAAAAGATATGTTGGCTTATATGAAAAAAGAATATGATAATAGAACTCGCAATAAGTAGACTTAAGTCAATTATGGAAAGAAAGGGATATGCGTTCTTTGAAAGAGGAGCGTATAATCTTAATATTATAGGATTCCGTAGTGAAACTCGTATTGCAAATAGATTTGATGATAGACTTGTCAATGTTTTTAAAAATGAGGAGGGCGATTGGAAATGGAATGATTATCCTATTACTACTGACGCAGGTACTTATTGGCTTAAAAACCCAATGATTGATGAAAAGGGTTGTGCCTTGTTAGTGCCTAATCAATATAGAGGTGTTTACAAAATAGATAAACACAATGGAAAATATGACGCTTTATGTCAAAGATTGGGAGACGTTGAGGTATATAGAGATAATAATAGAGATATGGTATTAGATTTCGACCCTACAACAACAGATACAGGACGATTTGGAATAAACATACATAAAAGTAATCCACATAGGGAAAGTAAAAGAGTAGATAAGTGGAGTGCAGGTTGTCAAGTATTTCAAAGCAATTTAGACTTTGACGTTTTTATGGAGGATTGTAAAAAAGCCTCAAAAATTTGGGGAAATAAATTTAGCTATACGCTTTTAACATATAAAGATTTAAGAATATGAGAGATATTATATTACTTGGTGTTGGTGGTTATATAGGTTGGTATTTAGCAACTGAGGAAAAAGAAGCTACACTTAGAACACTAAAAGAAGTAAAACAAAAGGCTACTAATTTAGGTATACAACTAAAAGAAGAAGCAGAAAAAAATGAAAAACTTAATAAACTTTTAGACGGCTTTGAGCTAAGAAAAGGTTTTGACGGAAAAAGATAATACTATGGCAAACAAAAAAGAAACTAAATGGAGTGAAAAAACTACTAAAGAAAAATTAGATTTTGTCTTTATTATAGTAGCTATTGTTGGTTTTGGTTTAGGTGCTATTGTGAATTATAAGAATTTAAAAAAAATGAAATAATGGAAAAGATTTTTGAATTTATAGGTGGTCGTAAAATGTTTTTTGCGATTATTTTAACGATAATTGCTACAATTTTTTTATTCGTTGATAAAAGCGATTTTGGAGGTTGGAGTAATTTTATGATTTGGATATTTGGCTCGTATGCAGTAGGTAACGGCATAGAGCATTTGTCAAATAAAGATAAAAAATAAATGTTTAACCCTTAAAAAAAAGAAAGTATGTTTAATATTAAAGACCCAAACACTTTTTTAGGAGGACAAAATGTGCATAACCTTATCATTATTGGTATGTTAGGCTTTTTAGTTTTCAAAAGTGTAAAGAAGTAAAAAATGAATTGTGCCGTCAATACTATCTAAATACAAAAAGAATGGTCTGATTGTTTTGCTCCTAATTGTAATACTCTTATTGGTTTGTGGTTATTTCAATTCAAGAGCAGAACTTTCAGATTTTAAAAGTCAAATATCAAAATTTGAACTTTCAGAACAGAAGTATTTAGAGACTATTGATGAGAACGGAAAACAAATTGTAGAACAGGAGCAAATAATATTATCTCAAAAGGACGCTATTGCTAATAATTTATTAGAAATAAATAAATTAAAAGAAGTAAAGTCTAAAGTAGTAGTTAATACTATTACAAAAATTGATAGTGTTTTTGTTCCCTACATTGTTGATAGTGTAGATACAACGCTATCAACTAATTTTATATCTGTACCTAAACGATTTTCTCTATCTAATGAGTATTATAGTTTTGACGGAAAAATAAATTTAAATGGATTATTAATTGATAGCTTAAGTTTTCAAAATGAGCTATCATTAACTATTGGTAATAAGTCTCAAGGTATTTTTAAAAAGCCTAAGCCTATTGTATTAGTAGAATATTCAAATCCTTATGTAAGAACTGCTAAAATGCAAAATATTATAATAAAAAATGATTTGAAGTTTTATGATAAAAAAGGCTTTTGGTTTGGATTAGGATTAGGTACAGGAGTATTTATACCACTATTATTGAATTGAGTATGAAAGATAAATTTTCTTTAGTAAGATTGCCATATAGCTATGACGCTCTTGAGCCGTCTATTGACGAAAAGACTATGCTTGTTCATTACAACGTACACTATGTAGGTTATTTGGATAAATTTAATGATTTAGTACATAAAAATAATATCAAAGGAAACGCAATAGATATTATGAGAAATGTAGACAAATATCCAATAGGTGTAAGAGATAATGGAGGGGGTTATGTCAATCATTCTCTTTTTTGGAAAATGCTAAAACCTTATAATGATTCAGCAAATTTACCTTTTGGATTATCAAAGAAAAAAATAATTCAAGATTTTGGAAGTTATACTGAGTTTAAAAAACAAATACTTGAACAAGCAAAAAAAAGATTTGGCTCAGGTTGGGTTTGGTGGGTTATGCTACCGAATGGTAGGACTAAAATAATCAATACTCCATATCAAGATAATCCTTTTATGCCTGAATATAATAGCTATCCTTTACTTGGAATTGATGTATGGGAACACGCTTATTATTTAAAGTATACGGCTTATAGAGAAAAATATGTAAAAAATATTTTTAAAATTATTAATTGGAGTTTTATAAATAAAAGAATAGAAATGGCTATGGGTTAAATAGTCTAAATGTTTAATTAAAATTAGATAAAAGAATAAAATGACAGACTACGAAAAAAAAACAGGAATGACTTTAGAGGGACACAAAAATAAAGTGTTGTTTAAAGTAATTCTTTTAGGTGCAATAGTTATTGGTGGTATTGTTTTATTAAGAAAACAAAAAAAAGGAAAACTATCAATATAAAAATATATAAAAATGAAAAATTTAATTTGTAAGGTAATCAAGTTTTTAACCTTTAATAAGGTTTGTTTGAATTGGTGCGACAAGGTTTGTAAAAAGTAATATGTCTTGGTACAAGGTAAAAATATTAGATAAAGAGGTTAATTGGGCAAGTGTAACTGCTTCTGTTATCATTTTTATTGGTTTAGAAGTATATAGAAGAAAGTATATAAGAAAACAAATCAAAAAAGATATACAAGTGGCTATTAATCAAAGTCAGAAAATTCAAGACGATAAAACTAAAACTCTTATAGATGAAATATTAGATTATATTTAAAATGCCTGTTAAGTTCAATATAAATAAGGCTATTCAACTTTTTAATCAAAGTGGAGGCGAAACAAAGTTTGACGATTCATTACGTCAGGTATTGAACTTTATGCAAAATGATGATAATATTTCTAATAAAAAGGAAGCGTCTTATTTTTTAGCTACTGCAAAATCTGAAAGTGATTATTCTTTAACAAGGTGGGAGGCAGATTATTTGTGTGGAGAAAAAGGAAAACCCTATTTCATAAAACCTTGTCAAAAGGCTTTGAATTATTACAGGTCATCAGACGGCAAAAGTAATTACTATTCAAAGGGAGTAGATAGCTTGGGAGTACCTTATTTTGGTAGGGGTTTGATACAACTAACTCACAAGTATAATTACGATAAGTACGGAAAAAAAATTGGAGTGGATTTAGTTGATGACGGAGACAAAGCGTTATTACCTAAAAACTCATATAAAATAGCCTCTGAGTATCTTGACGCTAAGACTTTTAAATACGTTAATAGAGGAGACCTAAGACAGGCTCGTATAAGCGTAAATGGAGGAACAAAAGGAGTAGATAGAACAAATAGAGAATATGAAAGGTGGCTAAATATCTTTAATAACCCTGCCGTAAATTTTGAGGAGTTATTTTGGACAAGGAAAAAAAGAATCTTATTCGGTGGTATTTTATTTGTAAGTATAGCCGTAGGAGGGTTTTTTGTATATAAAGGATTGAAAAAATGAATAAAATTGAGTTATTTGAAACAGGGCAGAGTACAAAACTTGAATATCAAAAAAGTCAAGCCGTCAGATTGTATGATGTTTTCTTGTTAGCTCCATTTTTATTTTATGTTGGATTTAAAGCAAAAGGAATAACAAAATTTGAACGATACGGAATTTTCATCATAGCTTTCGGCACAATAGTATATAATGGACGTAATTATTTAAAAAATAAAAAATCTGAAAAGTGAAAAAATTAACGGCAAAACAAATTTTATTGATATGTGGAGGTATAGCAGGTTTATTTGTCATCTTCGCTTTAGTAAAAAAATTAACACCTCTAAAAAAGAAAATGGTTGAAAAAGCTAATGAGGAATGGGCAAGATTCGGTTATCAAACGATTAAAGACGGAGAAATTATAAAAAGTGGTGCAAGAGAAAATCAAGAGGGTTTTTGGCAAAGGGTAGGAGATTATTGGAGAGAAGCGTTAAATTCAAGATATACAGGCAAGGATAGAGACGTTGCTTGGAGTTCAGCTTTCATTTCTTGGATAATGTTAAAATCAGCAGGATTATTTGGTGTGCCTTTTAGAAAATCAGCAAGTCATTCAAGGTATATAAGAGAATATGTAAAAAATAGAAAAGAGGGTAAATTAAATGCTCCTTTTGTAGCGTATAGAATTAATGAAAAACCTGCTGAGGTTGGCGATTTAGTTTGTTATAGTAGAGAGGATAGAACTGATATGTATGATAAAACTGATTCATATAAGAGCCATTGTGATATAGTAGTAGCAACAAGACCTAATGAAATTGAAGTAATTGGAGGTAATGTTGCTCATAGTGTATCTAAAAGAATAGTAAAAACAAAAAATGGTAGGGTTTCAGATAACAATAACAAGTGGTTTGCAATAATTAAAAATAATGTTTAAATGAAAACCCAAAATATTGTTCTAATATCTTTTGTAATCCTATCCTTAGGATTTTTGTCTTTTGTTCTAAAAAATAAAAGTCCTAAAAATGTATTACTCTTAGGGGGTTTAGACAATAGAAGTGGAGATTTAGATATAAACGAACAAAAAAATCTTTTACTGAAAGGTTTAAAAGATAAAAATGTAATTGCTTTTAGGTATAATGACCTATCAGGATTGACAAACGAGATTCAAAATAGTAATGAGCCTGTTTATGTTGTTTTATTTTCAGCAGGTGGTAAAAGAGCATTTGAAGTAGCAGAGTTATTTAAATTAAGAGGATTTGATTTAAAAAACATATTTGTAGTTCAACCCTATGGGAAAAGTTCAACTACAAGTAATTCTATTAGAGAAGCAGTAAAGTTAGGAGTACCTGAAAAAAATATTTTAGTTGGCAGTTCAAGTTCAACAGGTGTAGGTATAGTAAATAATCCAACAAAAACTCCTAAATGTAGTCCAAGTCATTGGTGTAGTTTAACACAGGTGGGTAGTTATATAAAATAAAGTATGAATTATAAAAATAAAGTAGTTTTAACAACATTCGGTCTTTTTATGATTGAAGCTATTATACATTACAAATCAGGTATTAATGATTGTGATGACAAAAAACAAAGGGGTTTTTTACCACCAACTAAAACACTTATTCGTTTAGGTTTATTAGTAGGTGCTTTTTCAGTAATTAATGGAGTTATTATTAAAAACTTAGAAAAATAAATGGAAGATATTTTTAAATTAATAGAAAGTTACGGCATAACTATCGTTCTTTTGGTTGGTAGTTTTTATGCTTTATATAAATTTTTCTTTTTTAGTATAAGGGAGGTAAAATCAACATTTGAAAAACGGCACGATTTGATGAGAGAAAAAATGGACGAGGTAAAAGATGAGGTTAATGATTTAAAAAACAAAATAGAAGTTCTAATTAATCTATTTAAAAAATAAAGAAAAGGCTATCCGTTCTCACAAATAGCCTTTTTGATTATTCTTAAAAATCAAATAAAAATCAAACTTAAAAACTAAAATAGAATAATCAACAAAATTTACTCAATTTATTTCTAACTAAATTAGAGATTATTATTTTATATTCCAATTTTTCTTAATAGTTTCTAATCTTTTTTTTTATCGTCATATAATTCGTCTAAAGCCTCAGGAGATATTTCTCCGTCAAAAGGAAGTTCTGTATTTTCTTTTTCAGGAAATATAAATGGGTCTTTCTCTTTTATTTTTTTTGCTTCTATTTCAAGAGCTTCCTCCATTTCCTTATCTGTCATATCAAAAGGCTTCTTATAATAGTTATTTTCAGGTTTTTCAGGAGATTCTAAAGGACTTTCTACAAACAATGTAGGTTGCTCAGACTTTTTTTCTTTAAGGTCGTCAAAACCTGTCATTAGATTTCTTTGATTAGACCTTGAATAATTAGAAATAAGTTGATTGTTTTCGTTTTCAATTTGCAACGCAGTAGTAAGTGCCTCACTTGTATTAGTTGAAATTAAAAGTTTGAAATGTCTTTTTATTACACTTTTTTTAATCATTTCGTCTCTCCATTCTTTCCAAGCTAAACCACCTTTACTCATATTCTTTACTTTGTCTATTTCCCACATAGGCATAAACTCATAAGAAACGTCTCCTGTTGGAAGTGTAGCTCTTGAATAACAACCAATTATCTTTCTTGCATTATGTTCAGCTTCGGATTGAGCATAAGAGGGTATATGTATTATTTGATT
>CEPH01086875.1_pt1 | contig 14514 bp, 17 predicted proteins | sample 530571 | NCBI WGS metagenome assembly CEPH01 (sample SAMEA2620413, study PRJEB7988) | marine metagenome | biome: marine biome (ENVO:00000447); feature: surface water layer (ENVO:00002042); material: "saline water (ENVO:00002010), including plankton (ENVO:xxxxxxxx)" | depth 5 m | reverse complement strand
CTGCCGCTACGGTGGCTATGGCTAGGTCTTTATAAAATTGTTTCATGCTGGGTTATTTGGAAATACGCTGAATTCGATCGATCTCCGCAGCGATAAGTGCTCCTGCTTTGGCCAGCTCTTTGATGCGGTTGTCTGGAGAGGGTTTGAAATATTCCTCTTTCCATGGCCAGAAATATTCTTGAAAAGTGCCCGATTTCAAAATACGTGGGGATGCGCGTTCATGGTCGGGGAGAGCATAACAAGCGGCAGCTTTTGCTAACTCATTCCAATCATGACCATCATCGTGTATATCTGACCACCTATGCTTTTCAATCTGCACCCTTCGCTCTTGGGCGATTAGTTCTATTCCTGAATTAGGATTGTTTTCACTATTGAATATTGCATCGATCAATACTTTTCGAAAAGCATCGGCAAACTTGATGCTTTCCATATCCAACCCATTATTTTCAAATAGTGCTGGAGATACTTTTGAATAATCCCGTGCAAATGCTAACACGGCATTGGCTGACTCAACCTCTGATGGTTTAACCTTTAGAATGAGTAATACTGGCTTTTCGCTTAAGTCTTCTGACTTCTGACTTCTGACTTCTGACATCTTCTTTCCTGTTTTCTGTTAACTGATTTCTGATTACTTGCTTCAGAGAGTGCCACTCCATTTACCCCCGTCTGGGGTAAGAGAGACGTTCCTGAAATCGCGGAGTGGCGTGTCTAAAACAACCTATCATTATGTATTCATGAAGTATCGGGTCTGGGTGCCCGCATTAAGAGAGCTGCTTGGCTCTCCACCGGTGCGTAATCACTATTCGCGGTGATCTGGAGGGGAGTCGAACCCCTACGGCTAAAGGCTTGGATTACTTAGCGCCCGGATGTCATCATTTCTCTACGGACTTTCACTTTTTCACCTTGCTGCGCTCCTGTGCGGCCAGATCATAACCCTGACAAGCTATAGCTGCGTCAGGGCCTTTCAACCAAAAAAACTAACTATGGCTACTGCCCGTTGGCAGCAGTTTCTTTCACTGCCTTTGGCTGTATAATACAGCGGCAGTTCGAAGTCAATACTTCAAAGTTTATGACTCCCTCTACAGCTCCGGCCTTGCCGGAACTGCGCTGGGTGAAGGGAGTACTCAATGCTTTTTTCAACTGGGCTAATTCATTGCTCCACCTTTCCAGAAATACCTTTCTGGCATAGCGTTGCTGGCTAATGCCGGTGATGTATGAAAACTCATCGTCTAGCTTCAGCCTGATTTTTTTAATGTCTTCTCTCACTGCCCATATAAGACCGAGGGCAAGTAGTGAGAAGTAGAAGGTTAGTAGGTATATCATATCTCTAGGGTTTACTGTTTCATTCCTAAGTGGGTAGCCACTCACTGCGGCTACCCGTCAGTACGGCCATTTGCTATCATGGCTATCTTAATTTCTTAGAGGAGCCAGCCCTATTGCTGGCTCCTTTTGTCTAACTGTTGCTTCTGGCCTCCATGTACCTGTTCTAGGTTGATAGCGCAGTACGAATCTGGTAAGCTCCTGCGCCCCACTCATTTCACATGTTGCTGCCTTGCAGCTGAGGCCTCTTTCTCGATTGTATGAGTGTTTTAAATGTTGCTGAGATTGAGCTCAACGTTTTGATATTCACCTTGCTTATCTTTCACCCAGATGCGATAGTAAACCTTGCTTGAAGGTCTGCGAATTGCTTTTTCAATGAGGTCCATGGCATCTTGGAAGAGAGGCGCTTTTACTTTACTTCTCCATCTCAGTAGGTTCATTACCTTCTTGGTGTCGAGGTTGCCACGACTTGTTTCAAAGGCATCTACTACCATTTCTTTGACGAACTCATCTTTGGCTTCCACGCTTATATTCATGAACTCTTCTAGCTTGTCTTTACAGGCTTTAATAGTTAGATCATCGAACTTGATGGGTTCACTCGTGGAGCGTTCAACTTTAATAGATCGGTCGAAGTTGTACCATGTGAAGCTCTTCTGGTTTTCGGTTTTTCCGTCCATCTCTTGCATCGCCAGTTGGAAGGCTTCTTCACATCTATTCATGAAATCTTCCTTCAGATCAGCGAGCATTTCACTTGCTTTTTGAGCTTTCTTCAATAGAGCAGCAGTGTTTCTCTCGCAGGCTCTCTCGTACTTTGTGGTTCTGTTGTAAGGGATTTTGTTGCCCTTTTCATCTATCCAGAACTCAGATTTACTTTTCTGTTGCATGGCGGTTTCTTTATACTGTTTGCTATTTTACTATGGGTTTTAGTTGTGCTATCACCTGCTGTATGGTGTTATAGGCGTATGTATTTTCTACAAATTGATAGCCGTTATGCATATACCAGATGGTAAAGGCTTTCTCTTGCTTAGAAGAGAGAAGTAGGTTTGCCGTTCCTTTCTTTATTCTCTTGCGCAGGTGCTCATAAACTTCATCTATGTGCTCCATTATCAACTCTTCGGCTACGTCTTTAGCTTTACCATTTAGGTATAGATTCAGAACATCGAGAAGAGCCATTTGCTGGGATGAATTCAGTCTTATGGTCATAATTTCAAGGGCTTCCATTACCTTAATGTGGTTCTCCTCCACATCAATGTATTTCTCAATTTGGAATTCTATTTTGTCTATATGATACTTCACAGTAGGGGTACTCAAACCTATTGCCTGTGCTAGTTTTTCTTTCGAGCTAAAGTGCTGATAAAGTGTGTATATGAACATGCTTATGGCTTCACGAAAACCTGTACCTTTGCTTCTCATGCTATTACCAAGATTCAGAAGCCTGTCGGGTTTGATAGCGTAAACACTCGCTACTGATTTGGCTATATGTTCTATTCGGCTATTCATACATTATCACTTCTAAAGTCTGGTTGTATGCCCGCATAAAGTCTTCATCTTGCAATAGCCTCAAATGGTCGTTGAGAAAGAGGTATTCGCTGAGCTTATAGCCGTAGTCTTCGCAGTCACTGGCAAAGCTCAGCCAGTCGCGTTGGTCGCGGATATTCCATTCGTAGTTCCAGAAGCCACGGAAAACAGGGCTATACATCAGGTCGTTGCGTACCTGTGGCCAGCCGTCCGTTATCTTCTCTACAAAGGCACAGTATTGCTGAAACTGAAAGTCACAATAGGCCTGCTGGTCCCAGCCCAAAAGCTGCTGCACCTGCTCACGCGTGGTTTGCATGGCTGCTCTTACTTTGGCTATATGTGTCTTGTTCGTTTTCATTCTTATTCTTCTGTGCCGTGATAGTGCGCGGCTCCTTCTTTCCAAATTTCCAGGTACCCTTTAGGTCCTATGTATCGCCCTTTGGAGTAGGCTCTAAAGCCCTCTACAAAAATCTTTTGTGAAGCATCGTACATTATCCTTTTCGCTAACCTTCCATCCGGTTTCTTACCATCTGCTTGACTAGTTATGACAATCAGTTTTTCTTCATGCTTCTTAATGAAAGCGAGGTAGTCTGCCCATGTCCATCCTGTATATTGCAAACTGTTGATGATCGCTACCCTGGGCGCCTTATGTGCCGATAACCTTTCGTCAAACTCTTCCATGGTTTCATCAGGTGCCCAAATCAGTTTCTTTGAAACTTTGATCATATTGAATGTTTCAAAGGCAAGACGCACTGTATGAGCTGTGCTTTCCTCCATGTCTTTCATAATTATTCTGTCAAATCGGCTGAATTCTTTGATCATTTGAAAAATCAATGCGTTCTTACCGCTAGCACTTTGGCCCCATATGAACCAAACACCTTTATTCTCCGGGTTGCCAAATGCTTCTACCCATGGCTCGCCCCACTCCAGGAGCGTATATTTTTTATCGAGTATATTCTGTACAGAATAGGCTCGTTTAAGTCTCTTCTGCGCCATGCTTCTACTGGTTTAGAAGCACAGTATATTTAGCTCTTCTAAGACCACCGTAGTGGTTCACCAGATCGCTCTTAATGGCTTTGTTCGTCCATGTGCCTATCTGGTCTTTGTTTTGAATATTACCTTTCAGTACATCGCTGATTAGCTTCTTGTAGAAGAGTTCTTTTTCTTCTTTACCAGGAGGGACAATCTTATTATATCGGCTACCGAAGCGGCTAAACCATTCGCGCATGCCGAGCTTTTTATTGGCTATGCCTCGGCTAATGTTATGCTCTAAAGAGTCGGCACCAGCAGCGTACCAGCCAACGTGCCCCATTTCATCGCAGTAGTTCCAAATGCCTTTGCACTCTATTCTGGTATTGGTGTCTATGTCTCCGGCTTCATCTAAAAGCACTACTACAGAGTGCGAGGCGCTAAGCAGGCAAAGCTGTCTTTTTATAAGGCTGGCTAGCTCAGAGATTTTACCTTGAGGGTCTACACCTACAGCTTGAGCGAATGTTCTTAAGAACTTTGTTTTTGTTCTTGCCTGCGAGCAGTCTACATAAATGGCATTCTTTACGTTTCTGGAAATCCACTTTAGGGTGGTGGTTTTTCCTATCTCGCACTCATCGGCAAACATGAGAGAAATACCTAAACGCTGGCAGTTCTGAACGTCTTCGAGTATTGTCTTAAATACATCTGTTTTAACAATGTTCCACTGCTTTTTAGTGAGTGAAATATCATACTTCTCTGCTAGCTCTAACCATTTGGAGTCCTTTAGTAAACCCTCTCGTTCGCCATTTTTAAGCCTGTTAAATACTGCTTGGTTAATGCCCAATGTTTTAGCAAATGAGCTATCGCTACCAGTAAACTGTTCTCTATGACTTAGAGCAGTTTCAACTATCCTGTCTTTTATTTCAATCCTTAGCTCCATATTAGAATCTGTCTTTGGTTGATGTTGTGAAAGTTGTATTTATTAGTTCTTCCTCTTCAGTGAGGTTGTCATCCAGTATTACCACCTCATCGGTATCATTGGCTTGTGGCTGTTCTCTGCCTATCTCGGAAATTTGGAATTTGCGCTTACCCGTGAATGGCTTAGGCTTCTCAATGAGCACTACCGGCTCAATGGCATTGGCATGATCTCGAATGTAAGTCTGCACCGTGTTGGTATAGGCAGAAATAAGCTCTCTGTTTTTAAGGTCCTCAGGCGTTTGCTCAAGGCTGGCACGGTTATAAGCAAGGTCGCCCAGAAGCTCACAGATTAGGTTTTCTTCACGATCGTAAACCAGTGACTTCAGCACATTACCTTGGTGATCATCTAGCCAGTACACCACCACATCCTTACCTTCAATTCTGCGCATAATGTTGATGAGCCTTTCACCGGTGGCAACTTCACCATCAAAACCAACCACACGAGCCTTGTTCTGAAGTAGGATTCTACCTGCCTTCATACTTGTTTCGGTTCGGTAGCCAATGTGTGGTAGAATGCCGTTCCAGTTGGTTGGCTTAAGCTCAGGATGCTGCTTTTCCCAAAAGTGGTCCCAGCGTGTCATGCCTTCGTTCGCTTCCTGATCTGGATGAGGCTCATTGTTCCAGTCCTCAATTATTTTTAGCACGTTCTCAATTATCCAATTACTCGGCTTACGAGGCACTTTGGTGGCATCACCTTGATTAGATTCAGAATTGGCGTGTGGTCTTGGCAACCAACCTTCTAACTTCTTCTCGCGGCCATATCTCACATCTTTGAAGTATCTCTCAATACGCTTACCTCTTGCGTTATTAGCTTCAATTCTGACTTTTTGAAACATAGCCCCGTTTTGCAAAAGAGTTTCCTTATAAGCACTATTGAGAGACATTTCACACTCTAGCTCATGAGGGATGTTTTTACCCCATGCGGTGTAGTTGCGAACCATCTGGCGATAAAAGTCTAATATGATGCCCTCTTTACTGCTGCCATATACCCAGGTGGTAAAGGCACTGCTGCCTAGATCGATACCGAGATAGAACCAAAGTCGGTCGCCATTTTCGTTCTTGAATGGTGGTTGGCGGTCATCTATAGATATAATAGACCCGGCAAACTTTGGCATATCCATCTTATGATATGGCTCGAAAATGGACTTGAAGACCTGTCGGTTTCCACTTCTCTTCGAGTGTGTAGCCACTCTGTTCTCCCAAATTTTCTGATATGAGAATATAGTACTGTCAGAAGCTGGCTTATAGCAGCTATCTGTAGGGTTGAACAGCTCACCGGTATCTTCATTCAATACCTCAATGTGACCATTCAAAAAGCCTTCATACTTTCTGGCAACTTCAATGTAGGTAGGTTTGTAGTTCTTTTGTCCGGCATAGATAGCCTTCCAGAGGGTGAGCATTTCAGCAGTAACCACTTGGCGGTTAGTGTTCTTTCTTCGGCCATCTATCAGGCTGTGGTAGCTGAATTTCTGAAACTCAATCACACGGTTTTTGAAATATCGCTCACTAGATGGGAGGGTGTGCTGGCGATAGCCATGCTCTTTTAGCCACTCGTTAAAGTTGATGGCGTCTTTCTTAAGCGATGCCCATATACCTTTCAATGAACCACTACGAGATTTGCGCTGAGCTTTACGATCTGCCTTCAGCTTAATGATCGCCTCAATAATGGAGGCGTTAGCGGTATATCGGTCTTTCTGGTCCTTGTTTAGGTACTCGCCATCTTCATCTTGATATTCATCATAGAATCGCTTTGCTTCGGCAGAAATTTCCCAGAACTTTTCGAGGGGATTATATTCCTTATCAAACTCACCAAACACCAGTTTAATTTCCTGTTGCCAATCATACGGCATCATGTCCCAGCAAACCAGTGCTTCATTACCGGCACCACGGCCTTGCTTCAACCTAAAGCCAGGTGTACGCTTAGCCCTTTTCTTATATGCATCATAGCTCGTCACCTCAACACTTCTGTCGTTCTTTCTGTCTTCATCCGTTAGTAAGAAGCTCAACCGAACTCCCACCTGACCATCATGCATTTCGTAAGGGCTTAAACTCATTTTAATAGGTCTTTAATTCTTGGAATTATGTTTACTCCTTTATGGTGACCATTAAGGGTCATACTCACTATTTCTCTGCTCAATCCTAGTTCAGCAGCTATCTTGGTTTGGGATAGTCCCTGCTTCACCACTTGGCTTTTCACCGAAATATTTTCGGGATATCTTGGTGTAAGGCTTTTTTTTCCCATGTATAAGTGTTTACATTTGTTAGTATTAACACAAACATAGGGGAGTTTTTCAACTATTGCAAAAATATTATGGCAGAAATATCACGCATAAAGAAAAAAATTCGCGAGTATATGGAATATCATGGTCTTTCAGAGTATGAGTTCTGTAAACGCACCGGTATAGCAAAAGGGGTAATAAACTCTGAAACAGGTATTTCTGAACAAAATTTCTATAGATTTTTAGAATACGACCCTGCCGTTAGCATCTTATGGCTCATTTATGATAAGGGGGATATGTACGGTAAGTATTCAATCCAGGGGGAACCTTCACAAGTATCAGAGCCGGAAGAAATCTACCCGAAAAACAAAGCTAAGCATGACAATCTCATACATTCGATCGATAACGAGATTAGTAGCCTGATTAAATTATCAGAAAACCACTTAGAAATACTCAAAGAGACTAGGAAGTACTTTACCAACCTTAAACACACAAGCAAGCTTTAAGCACTTTCAACTTTTGTACAATACGTAACTGACTGATAGTTAGTTAATTAATTAATGTTTGCAATCTCTATACTTTGGGATTATAGGGTAGGTATTATTAATTATTTTACATGTTTTAAGCCCCTTTAAAAGCACTAAACATTTTTCATTAAGTCATTTCCAGTCCCTTTTTGTCCCCCTAAATGTCCCCCTAAGTGTCCCCCTAACTAGTACTTTTATCGAACTTTAGGAGACATTTTACCCGTAAAAAACAAATAGGTAAGGCGTGAAAAGCCCCTTTAAATGCAGTATAAATCCCCCTAAATAGTCCTTGAATGCCCTTTTTGAGTAAATTTGGGCTTAGTGATTAACCCAGAATGGTCATAAATGGTCATTTGCAGCTTTTGATTTGCAGTGTTGATGACCTTAAAAAGTGTATAAAATCGCCTTAATCAGCTTTTAAAAGCCGTTTTTGAATGTTTTTTATCAAAAGCCGTTTTTGTTGGGTTGGTTCTGTGCCCTATATATGCATCATTTTAAAACATGTTCGTCTGATACGGCAAAAGAAAGCATTAATGGTCACGACAAAACCAATTAAAATGAAGATACTCTATATTTTTCCTCATCCCGATGACGAATCTTTTGGTCCGGCTGGAGCCATACACCAACAGGTTTCCGGAGGCCATGAGGTGCACTTACTTACACTCACTAAGGGAGGCGCCACTCAGGTACGCCATAAACTAGGACTCAACGTAGACCAAATGGGCGAAGTGAGGTATAAAGAAATGCTCAAGGTTAAAGAGAGTCTAAAACTAAGCTCCATGGAGGTACTCGATTATCCAGACAGCGGGCTTAAAGAACTTGACCCAAGGATTTTGGAGAAAGAAGTGAGCCGTTACATAGAAAAAATTGAGCCTCATGTGGTAGTTACCTACCCGGTACATGGTGCCAGCGGCTTTCACGATCATATTGTGACTCATGCCGTGGTAAAACGAGTCTTCTTACAAATGCGTGATAGAGGGGCTCATTACTTAAAGCGTCTGGCCTTTTTCACCATGCCAGACTCCGGTGAACCCACCTTTATGAGTAATGGCTGGCCCCGGCTTAAGCTAACTGAAGAGGCACTGATTGATGTGGTTGTACCACTTGCCAATGAAGACGTGGAGGCCATGAAAAAAGCCCTCCTTTGTTACGATACCTATCAGGAAATGGTAGAAAAAACCGGGGTAATAGAAAAAATTGGAAGGAAGGTAAATTTTGAATTGGCCTTTGAAGACTTTAGCCCTCCTCTTACAGACATTACTGCACAGGTTAAAAACTAAACCCATTCCAGATACCTAAGTATTTATATCAATTGTACATCAGCTACCTCAAAATAGGTGATGAAAAACATGAAACAAACGCCATCCCCATGAAACATAAAACCGTTAAAACCAGTCAAAACTCATGCTGCTCTTCGGCTTCTCCAAAGAGCAAGCAATCACCGTCCGAACCCTGCTGTGCTCCGCCAAAAGACGGAAGCCCATGTTGCGATCCGGCTCAAAGTCGTTCTAAAAATCAGGCAGATTTTGCCTGCTGTTAGTTCAAAAAACCATACTATGGCAAAGAATCAAGAGAATTTGCTTAATACCAGTACTCTGGCACACTCGCTATATTCAGACATACTGCGCTTTGTAAAAAGCAAGGTGAATCAGACAGAAGACGCAGAAGACCTCACACAAGAGGTCTTCTGTAAAATTGCAGAAAGCAACCTGGAAGAGATTAGCCATGTGAAAGCCTGGATTTATACCGTTGCCCGAAACACTGTGATTGATTATTACAGAAGCAAAAAGCACATCACCAGTCCATTACCGGAAAACGAACTGCCAGATTTTCCGGTGGAAGCCGATGAGGCCTCTTTCGATCACCTGAACCGATGCATCAGACCATTTATGGAGCATTTACCGACCGATCTTCGAAACATCATGGTCTGGTCAGAATTAGAGGGCAAGCCACAAAAAACAATTGCCGAACAATTGGGAATGAACTACGTGACGCTCAGATCCAAGATACAACGCGGCAGAAAGAAGCTCGGAAAAATGATCAGCCAATGTTGTCAGGCGGGAGTCCCTCAAAAAATCACTGAAATTTCAACACCGTCCAGTTGCCAATGTTAAACCTTGTGTACCTTCCATGAAAAAGTATGCGCTTGCAGGGCTTTTTGCTCCACTGCTCTTCTTAGTCACTTACCTAACTCTTTCGACCTTAAGGCCTGAATACAGCCACCTGACCAAAGCCATTAGTGAATTGGGCGATGTAGACGCTCCCTATAAATGGTGGTGGAACATTTTTGGTTATGGCCTAACCGGCCTGCTTATAGCCCTGTTTGCCCTTGGACTTTACCGGCACATAAAAGGACAAAGTACTGCCAAAATAGTATTGGTGAGTCTAGCTCTTTCCGGTATACTGATGACCTTTTCCGGTGTTTTTCCGGGCGATTTTGAAGAGCGTTCCTCAGCTACCATGCTACTGCACACTGTGGGTAGTATAGGTAGCTTTATTGCTTTTATGATTGCCGCCTTCACTCTGCCCATTGTTTTAAAAAAGCATTACTACTGGAAAAAAGTCACTGGTCCATCGCTGGCACTGGCCTGGCTCTCCATACTCAGCGGTTTTCTTAGAAGTGGCGATATGCCCGGCCTGGGACAGCGCTTAGGGTTTACATTTTATTTTTTATGGATAGCCTATCTGGCTATAAAAGCATTGAAAGCCCCTCTGCCGGGTGAACCAAATGCTATAGAAAATCATTCACAACAAAACTCTACTAATGAACTTTAACGAATTTGCTCTATCCAAAGGCTTTGAATTGCTTCAACCCTCTACCCCGGGAGGCGCCTATCAATCGGTGAATATCCGTGGAAACACAATCTACCTTGCCATTCAATTTCCTATTAAAGATGGGGAATACCTTTTTCAGGGAAGGCTGGGCAAAGAGCTTTCTACAGCAGATGGTTATAAAGCGATGCAACTGGCCGCCCTCAACGCTGTGTCGCAGCTTCATCATAAAGTGGGCATAGACAGACTGGAAGGTATCAACCACATAGACGCATACTTTCAGGCTTCTGAAACTTGGGATGATGGTCCTAAAGTTGTGGATGGTGCTTCTGAATTGTTACTAACTCTGCTGGGAACAAAAGGAACTCACTCAAGAGCCATTTTTGGAGTACATCACTTGCCCAGGAACTTCTCTGTGGGCCTAACACTAACCGCAACCCTAAATCGCTAGGCTCCTATGCTTCCACTTATCGTGCTTTTAGGGTCGTTTCTACTGCTTGCCCTCGGGTTAAAAAAGGTAAAGAATAATTGGAGACTCCGCACCTCCGGCCGGTGGGCCATGGCTGCCATGCTTGTCTTTTCGGCCATAGGCCATTTTCTTTTTCCCTCGGGAATGGCCCAAATGATTCCTGACTTTTTACCGGCCAGAAAGCTGTTGGTTTACCTCACCGGTGCACTTGAGATTGTATTTGCTCTGGGCCTTTTAAGCCGAAAATATGCTAAAACTACCGGCTGGTTGCTTATTGCCTTTTTGCTTCTGGTATTGCCGGCCAACATAAACGCAGCCATGCAAGGGTTAAACTATCAAACCGGAGCATTGGATGGTCCCGGAATAAACTACCTATGGTTCAGAATTCCGCTTCAACTCTTTTTTATTGTTTGGATTTACCTTTCGGCCTGCAAAAGCAAATGAACAACTATCAGCAATTACTCTTTCCCTATGCATATAACATTTTGGGTTCTGTAGAAGATGCCAAAGATGCCATTCAAGATGTGGTTACTAAGCTCAGTAGTGCCCGGGGGCAATATCCTGATAGTAAAAACTATCTTATAAAATCAGTGATTAACCGTTCCATCAACATCAAGGAACAAAAGCTTAAAAATGAACAGCTTAACAATCAGTTGCCCGAACCTTATGTGTTGGCTTCAGCCGAAGAAACAGTAAATAATCAACAGGTTTTGTCGTATGCCATGCTTACGCTACTCAACCACCTAACGGCTAAAGAAAGGGCTGTATTCATACTGAAAGAAGCTTTTGGCTATAAGCATGAAGAAACGGCTGAGCTTTTGGGGCAAAGTACTGAAAACACACGACAGCTCTTAAGCAGGGCTAAAAAGAAACTCTCCGGCCAGAGGCAAAAACATGCCGTTAAACCAGTGAAACTACCGGGAACGGAGGCCATTCTGGCCCATTACCTCACCGCCATTCGAAACAAAGACCTGAAAGCATTGGAGCAGGTACTCAAAGAAGACATAGGGTTCAGGGCCGATGGTGGTTCAGGACTTAAAGTTCTGGCCCGGGTGGCTCAAGGTGCGCAAGAGGTGGCGCAACTGCTGTTTACGGTCTATGAGCGTTTTCTCAAAGAGTGCACCATTACTCCAACCGTAGTCAATCACTTTCCTGCCCTTCTCTATTGGACCCCTTCTAACCTAAAACTTTGCCAGGTATTTGAAATCAATAGGTTTGGGCAGATTGAGCACCTTTACCATGTTCTCGACCCTGAAAAACTTAGCAACCTTCGTTTAGCTGTACAAGAGCCTTAGGGTGATGACAAAATAAGAGGGCATCTAAAAAGCATTAAAACTCGTCAATCTGAACTTGTATACCGACAGACAGACAAGTTTAGGGCAAGGCTGACCTGGCTTTTGAAACACCCTCTTTCGATTGCTGAACTATCAAGTAGAAATTAACCCAAGGAAATCTGCTGTTGTACCATGTAAGGTTGATTGTAATGTCTTTTACCGGTGGCCTTGTACAGGGCATTGGCAACCGCAGCAAACACAGGCGGAAAGGGAGGTTCTCCCAGGCCTGTAGGTGCAATATCATTTTTAACAAAATGCACATCAATAGTTTCAGGAGCTTCGCTATGCCGAATCATTCGGTACCTATTAAAGTTATTCTGTTCAGTTGCCCCGTTGTTGAAGGTTAAATAACTGTAAAGTGAATGACCTATGCCATCTACTACGGCTCCTTCAACCATATTAGTGGCCGCCAATGGGTTTATTACAATTCCGCAGTCTACCGCACAAGTCACCTTCTTAACTCTCGGTTCGCCTCCTTCCATTTCTACATCGAGCACATGAGCTACATAGCTATTATGACAGAAATAGGCAGAAACACCTCGCGATACTCCTTCTTCCGGCTGATCCCAATTAGACTTTTCCCTAACCAGCTCCAATACCCCTGCATACCGATCGGCCTCATAGTCATTTCTATCGCCAACAGGGTTTTCTCTAGCCCTTTTTAATAATTCTAACCTAAACTCAATGGGATCTTTACCTGCCGCTTCAGCTACTTCGTCTAAAAACGACTGCTCTGCACCGGCAATAAAATTAGACCGCGGAGCCCGGAAAGCTCCCACCGTTATGTTCGAATCGATTTGCCACGATTCCGCCAGATAGTTTTCCACTGCTCCGGCAGGAAACCTGTTGGCATGCAGCGGACTCTCAGGAATACCTCCGGCCTTGGCATGAAAGGCAATGAGGTTATTGTTTTCATCCAAGGCAGCTCTGTAGGTGGCATGGTAAGACGGACGATAAATTCCATTGGTCATATCGTCTTCCCGGGTATACACCAGTTTTACGGGGGCCTTCATGTGTCGGGAAATTAAAGCAGCTTCTACTACATAATGGTCATAGGCCCTTCTGCCAAAACCACCTCCCATTCGGGTCATCTTAATATCTACTTTTTCCAATGGTACGCCCAGGCGATTGGCTACAGCCTGTTCAGCAAATTCAGGAGCTTGCAACGGACCTGCCAGATGAACCATATCATCCGTAACACGGGCGAAAAAATTCATCGGTTCCATGGCATTGTGCGCCAAAAAAGGTGCAGTATAGGTACGCTCAATTACCTTCGCAGCTTTTTTGAATGCCGCCTCCGGATTACCATCTCTCCTTTCTATTCTGCCGGGCCTGGCAGCCATTTGCTGCATGAGTCTATAATGATCTGTACTGTTTTCGAGACCCGCAGGAACGGTAACCTGTTGGGTTCCTCCAAACCCAGCGGTTGTAATCTGTGTAGCCGGACTCTGTTCCCACTCCACTCTCACTGCCTTTTTGGCCTGCATTACTTCCCATGTGGTATTTCCAACCACTACCACTGTTTCAGTAAAAGCATCGGTGCTAAAGTACCCTCTGGGCTCATCGTTGGGAAAAGAAGTAATGGTAAATACCTCTTTAATTCCGCTCATCTGTTTGGCAGTGGTGGCATCAAAAGATTTCAATCGCATACCAAAGGCTGGCGGGTGTATAATCATGGCTATGAGCATGCCCTCCTCTTCGTAGTCTATCCCAAACATGGGCTTACCGGTCACAATATCTTTTCCTCTTACATTTTTTCGAGCTGTACCCACCAGTGTAAGCTCAGATGTTTTTTTGAGTTCGAGCGTTTCGGGTATTTCTATACCCACCGCCAGAGAAGCCATTTCGCCATAGCCTGCAGAGTTTCCACTGGCCACATGAGAAAGCACTCCTTCTTTGGTTGTAATATCGCTTGCAGAAACGCCCCATTGTTTTGCAGCAGCCTCTTTTAACATATACTTAGCTGCGGCTCCGGCTTCTCTTAGCCCGTTTACCCATCCCTGCCTTACGGACTGACTACCTCCGGCAAACTGTCTTGTAAATACATCGGTATTAAACTTGGCCTGTTCTACAATTACTTTATTCCAATCTACATCCAGTTCTTCGCCAATAATCATGGGTAGTGAGGTGGTTACATTTTGGCCGAACTCCGGATTAGGAGCCATAATAGTTACCAGTCCATTATCTCCAATTTTTAAAAACCCGTTCAGTTCAAACCACTCCTCAGGCAAGCCCAGGGCCTCCTCACGTTTAGAGTTGCAGCTAACCAACCAGCTAAAACTGATCATTAAGCCTCCTCCCGCCAATGCTGAAGATTTCAAAAAATTTCTGCGGCTTAGTTTCGATTCTTTTCTACTCATCTTTTTGGCATTAAAGGGTTGCTGCTTTTTTTACAGCCTGTTTTATTC
>CEPH01018433.1_pt1 | contig 14542 bp, 24 predicted proteins | sample 530571 | NCBI WGS metagenome assembly CEPH01 (sample SAMEA2620413, study PRJEB7988) | marine metagenome | biome: marine biome (ENVO:00000447); feature: surface water layer (ENVO:00002042); material: "saline water (ENVO:00002010), including plankton (ENVO:xxxxxxxx)" | depth 5 m | reverse complement strand
CAGCCAATTAGAGTTAGAACTCCAGGGGCAGTACAGCCTTTGAGTGTTCCCTTTGTAGGCAAAGATGCTTTCCCTGTTTTAAATTACCTGGATAGTGTCAAAGAAGATCGTACAGGTACATCAAAAGCCTCTGCTGGATTGAATGCAGATGCATTGCAAAGCTCAACTAAAACAGCAGTTGCGGCCACAATGTCAGCCTCCCAGGGCAGAACAGAATTAATCTGTAGGCATTTTGCTGAAACAGGTATGAAGCCATTGTTTAAAATTATTTATAACCTGGTTGTTAGACATCAAAACCAGGAAGAAATGTTTAGATTAAATAATGAGTTCATTCCTGTAGATCCAAGATATTGGGATGCAGATAAAGATGTGGAGATCTCAGTTGCAATTTCTAAAACCTCTGATGAGGAAAAAGGTCAGTTTTTAACTCAGCTAGTGCAAATTCAAAAAGAGGCATTTCAACAAATGGGAGGCAACAATCCTCTTGTTACTCCACAACAATTCTCAAACACACTAGCCAAATTGATAGAACTAGCTGGGTTTAAAGATGTAAATCAATTCATCAATACAGAGGTCGTTGTTCCTCCACAGGATCCTAGCCAAGAGAAACCAAGTGGAGAAGAATTACTCGCAATGGCTGAGTCTGAAAAAGCTAAAGCTCAAGCAAACAAGGCCATCCTGGATGCTGAAAATGACAGATTAAAAATGATGATGGATGATGATTTCAAAAGAGATCAAGCCAACACAGATGCTCTGTTAAAAGTTATGGAATTAAATGCTAAATATGGAACTGAACTTCAAATGAGTGAGATCAATGCATATTTGGAAAGGGATAAAGAAGAAATAAGACAAAGGAATAAAAATGGATCCATTGATGGAAATCTTCCTAACACAACAGAGATCTAAATCTAAGATCTTTCACTTGGAGGCATTTGTCCAAGACTATGCCTATATTGGCACAGACATAAAAGCTGACTCATTAGACGAGGCAGAATTAATTTTAAAATCTGTTTTTGGATCTGCTTTTCCAGGAGATGATCCAGAAATTTTTTGCTTATCAGAGGAGTGGGTACATTAATGGCAACTAAAAAAGATCCAAGATTGAAAAGAGCTGGAGTATCTGGCTTTAATAAACCAAAAAGAACACCAAGCCATCCAACTAAATCTCATGTTGTTGTCGCTAAAGAAGGCGATAAGATCAAAACGATTAGGTTTGGACAGCAAGGAGTAAGGGGCGATAGAACTATGACTAAGAGAGCTAAGTCTTTCAAAGCTAGGCATAGGAAAAATATCGCAAAAGGTAAAATGTCGGCCGCCTATTGGGCCAACAAATCAAAATGGTAGGAGGTAACTATGCCAGGTAAAAGAGGATTGTATGCGAATATTCATGCAAAAAGAAAAAGGATCAAAGCTGGATCTAAAGAAAAAATGAGAAAGCCAGGATCTAAAGGGGCCCCAACAGCCAAACAATTTAAACAAGCGGCCAAAACTGCTAAAAAACCAAAGAAGAGGAAATAAAATGCCAAAACATTATGGATCTAAAATGAAAAAATCTAAAAAAACCAAAAAAAAGGGTACAAAGAAAAAGTATTGAAATGAAACATAAAAAACTTACCAAAAGGCAACAAGATACCCTTAAAAAACATAGCACACATCACACAGCCAAACACATGGCTGAGATGCGAAAACTTATGAGATCTGGAAAAACTTTTTCTGAGTCGCATAAGATGGCTATGAAAAAAGTTGGTAAATAAAATGGATCTCCAAGATTACTATTTAGAGCTTTCAGTTTTTTTATTTAGTATTCTTGGAGGGCTCATGCTTAAAGATTATTCTGTATCTCTAATCAAAGGTTTAAAGTTCAAATTTGACTCACAATTCCAGGAAGGACAAAAAGTTATGCTGGATGGAGAACAAGCAATGATCATTAAAATAGGTTGGCAAGTAACTACTTTTGGAGTTTATTCTCCCAGGGGCTATACCTGGAGATATGTGAGTAATACTAAAATTGAAGGTTTAAAATTAGAAAAAATAGTTGATGCAGATCTTCATGTGGACTCAGCTCACGAAAAAGCAATGAAACTTAGAAATATTTTAGAAGGAAAAGAAAATGATTGATAAATTTTTACAGCCAATAACAGGGATCATAGATAAATTAGTTCCAGATAAAACAAAAAAAATGGAGTTGGAACATGCTATCAAAACTCAAATGTTTGAGTTATCTAAACAACAAAACGAAGTTAATTTAGCCCAGGCAAAACATGGATCTATTTTTGTGGCTGGGGCCAGGCCTGCAATCATGTGGATTTGTGCCCTGGGGCTTTTTTGGAGTTTTTTCCTGGCTCCATTATTAAATTGGGGTGTTGTCGTATTTGGAGTAGATATACAGCCTCCAACTATAAACACCGAAGGTTTAATGACTCTTACTCTTAGTTTGTTAGGTTTAGGATCCATGAGAAGTTATGAAAAGGCTAAAGGAGTTGCCAGGAACAACATGAGAGAAGAAAACACAAAAGATGCTTATAAGCCATGATGTATGTAACTGAAATAGCAGTTATTAGAGCTGATGGATCTAGAGAGATCCATTCTGGGCCTATCATCCAGGCTAATTCACAAAAAGAGGCACAAGAAAAAGCAAAAATAATGAATAAAGATCTCAAGGTCGTAGGAAAATACATTTCTGAATTAGAGGTAGAAGATGAGTTGGCAATCTGATGATAAATGGCCTGCTCCTAATTTCACTTCGGAAGAGTTAGCTTGTTCTCATTGTGGAGAAGAAGAAATGGATTATGCTTTTCTAAAAAAATTACAAGATCTTAGATCTGATTTTGGATCTCCAATGATCATTACTTCTGCTTATAGATGTGAAGATCATCCAAACGAAAAATCAAAAAAAACTCCTGGGGCACATTGCCAGGGCAAAGCTGTAGATGTGCTGATTAATAGATCTGATGCATACAGATTATTAAGCCTGGCATTTCAGCATGGTTTTACAGGAATAGGAGTCGCACAAAAAGGTTATAATAATACTAGGTTTATTCATTTAGATTGGAATGTAGAAGATAAACCAAGACCAACAATATGGAGTTACTAATGGAAATAAATCCAATCATAATCTGGAATGCTATTTTAAGTTTAGTTTATGCTCCTTTGATTTATGCAATTAGATCTAATTCTAATGAGATCCAAAGAATAAATATTTTAATTAACAGAACTAGAGAAGAAATTGCTATGCATTATGTTTCAAAATCAGATAATGAAAGAGATATGGATATGTTAATTAAGAGATTTGATAAGTTAGAAGAAAAATTAGATCAGGTGTTAAATGGATAAAGAAACTGAAATCAGAGAAGGCTTAGAGGCAGAAAACATTTTAAAATCTGATGTTTTTAAAAAAACTTTTATTAATTATAAAAATGAATTAATAGAAACATGGGAACAGACTTCGCCAGAAGATATAGCTCTTAGAGAGAGTATCTATAAGGCAATCCAAATCTTACCAGAGGTTGAAAGACACCTCAGGATCATCATCAACAATGGGAAAATTACTACTCAACAAATTGAAAAAATGAGTGGTGTTTTCAAAATATAATTTTTTTAACCTAGATGGCTTTTGTATAAAAGTTAAAAGGGTTAAAATACAAACTATTGAGGTATGAATATGTCCAATAACGAAAATGAAACGATTGGATCTCAAACTGAAATGCAAGATGCAGTTCAATCCTTCGAGGAACTTTTAACTCCTGATAATGAAAAGGAACAAGTTGAAACTCCTGAGGAAGAAATAGCAGAAAATCAAGTTGAAGAAGTTGAGGCTGAGGATCTGGATCCAGAAGAGGATCTCCAGGAAACCGAAGAAGAAACAGAATTTGACGAAGATATATCAGAAGAAGATGAAATTGAAACTGATGATGAACAGGAACTTATAGCCATCAAAGTTGATGGGGAAGAAATTGAAGTTACCCTGGATGAATTAAAAAGTGGATATAGTCGGCAGAAAGATTATACGAAAAAGACACAAGAAATTTCTAATCAAAGAAAAGATCTTGAATTAAAAAATCAAGAAGTTTCTAAAAAAGAAATGGAAATGTCTGAGGAAAGAGCTTTATACAAAGAGTTATTACCCAAAATGCAATTAATGTTGAAAAACAACATGAAAGCTGAGCCAGATTGGGCACAACTTATTGATGAAGATCCTCAAGAGTATTTAAGGCAGAAACAAAAGTGGGAACAGCAAGGAACTACTTTGAACTTTATAGATGCTGAGCTCGAAAGAACTAAGAATGAGGCCTACCAGGCTGAATTAGATCTTATCGAACAGCAAAAAAATGAGGCTAAAGTAATAATTGCAGATAAGATCCCTGAGTGGAAAGACGATAAAATTGCAGAAAAAGAGGTTAATGAGATCTCTGAGTATGCTAGATCTCTTGGCTTTACAAATGAGGAACTCTCCCAGGTTTATGATGGCAGACTTGTAGTTTTACTAAGGGATGCCTGGCAACACAGCAAAACTAAAAAAGCTGTAGCTAAAAAGCCTAAAGAGTCAGCATCAAGAAGAGTTGCAAAACCAGGCACAGCTACAAAGCCAAAAGGTAATATTAATCTTAAAAAAGCTCAACAAAAACTAAGGCAATCAGGCAAGGTTTCTGATGCCACAAAAGTTTTTGAACAATTAATTTAAACTTTTTTAAGAGGATAAAATCATGGCAAAAATTACAAATGCTTATGACACTTATTCAGCTACTACAAATAGAGAGGCTTTGGCTAATACTATCTTCAATTTAGATCCAACTGCTACTCCATTTATGTCTGCAATAGGTACAAAAAATGTGTCCAATGTTACTTTTGATTGGAGCACAGAAAATCTCCCTAGCATATCTGCTACAGGAGAATTAGAGGGATTTGAGATCTCAAGAGCGGCCGCAACTCCTGTTGTTCGTCAATCGAATGTATGTCAAATCAATTCAGTAAATGTAACAGTTACTAATTCACAAAACTCAATGGATGTAGCTGGGAAAAGATCTGAAATGGCACATCAAATGGCTTTACTTTCCAAAGCTCTAAAAAGAAATATGGAAACTGCTATTTGTCAAAACCAGGCTAAAAATTCTGGTAATGCGACAACGGCCAGAGCTACTAGATCTTTTGAGGCATGGCTTTCAAGTAATGTTTCAAGAGGTACAGGTGGAGCCAATGGATCCAACTCAAGTGCGGCCACAGATGCTAGTTCTGGAAACCAGAGAGCATTAACTGAAACTTTGTTGAAAGGTGTACTCCAATCTATGTTCACTAATGGGGCTGAGCCAAATATGGCAATAGCAGGCCCACATAACAAACAAGTGATCTCTGGATTTACAGGTAGATCTAACACTAGACAAAATATAGATAGCGATACTGTATCTGCATCTATAAGTTTGTATGCATCTGACTTTGGAACTTTACAAATTGTTCCATCTAACAGATCAAGAGATAGATCTTTACTATTAATAGATCCTGAATACTTGAAACATGCATTTTTGAGAACTTTCCAAACAATAGATATTTCAACTATTGGGGATGCTGAAACAAAAATGATAGTAGCTGAACATGGACTAGAAGTGAGCTCAGAACAAGCTCATGGAATAGTTGCTGATTTAACTACTTCATAATCAATTTAGGGGAGGGGCTTAGCCTCTCCCCATTTTGAGATCAAGTATGAGCAAAGTAACAACTGTTATAGCCCACAAGCATAATTTAACTACCTCTTTGGTTAGTGAGGATAATGCTGGAAAAACTATTTCAACTCAGGACATAACCAAGACTTTAGAATTTGCCAAGCATCTAGGAGATACAAATAATTTTGCTCCTGGAAAAGATCTTAGGCATGTTGCAGAAGTTCCCCTGGTTATTTATGAGAAGGCAGTTTTAGAAGGATGGGCAAATGACAAAGATGCCTGGAAGAAATGGTTGAATGCTCCAGAGAATAAACCATTTCGTACTTGGCCTGGGAAAATCTAATGACCTATGATGAATTAAAAACAAGAATAGCTGACTATCTAAACAGATCAGATCTTGGAAATGTGATTGATAGTTTTATTGATCAAGCTGAGTCTGAAATTAACAGAAAATTAAGACACAAAGATATGATCAAAAGATCTACAGCAGTTTTGGATAATCAATATTCGCAACTGCCTGGAGATTGGTTAGGAGCAATAAATGTGGATCTGCAAACAGGAGATCCTGTTCCATTGTTTCAAAAATCTTTAGAAAGTTTAGATCTATATAGAAACAGTATTCAAAACACATCAGGTCAGCCTAAGTATTTTGCGATTGATGGAGATACCTTAGAAGTATGTCCTACTCCAGATCAGAGTTATACAATCCAAATGACTTATTATGCTGAGATCCCAGCTCTAAGCTCAACAGTATCAGAAAACTTTTTGTCCAGGACAGCTCCAGATGTTTATCTTTATGGAGCTCTCAAACATGCCTCTGTTTATTTAATGGAGGATGAAAGGATCCAATTTTTCGCTGGGCAATTTGAAAAGGCAATAGAAGAATTGAGGATCCAACAACAACAAGGAGCCTTTGGTAAGGGATCTCTCTTAGTAAGAAAGAGAACTTATGGAGGCAAAACTAAACCACAATATTATTACAAGTCTTAATTACCAAGGAGGTACAAAATGGCTGGATTTTCGGATTATCTAGAAACAAAAGTTCTAGATCATGTTTTTGGAGGTACTTCGTACACAGCTCCAACAACTTTATATGTTGCTTTATATACAGCGGCCCCAACTGATACAGGAGGGGGCACAGAAGTTTCAACTTCTGGAACTGCTTATGCAAGACAAACAATTACTTTTACAACTTCTGGTGGAACTACATCAAACACATCTGCTGTTGAATATGCTACTGCGACAGGCTCAGGCTTTGGCACAGTAGTTGCAATGGGCATTTTTGATGCATCTACCTCAGGCAATTTATTGGCCTATGGAGCCCTAACGACCTCTAAATCAGTTTCGGCTGGAGATGTTTTTAGGTTTAATGCATCAGCGATTGATATAACTCTTACATAAGGAGCTTAAATGAGCTCAGTAGGATATGGAGATTTCCATTGGGGTAGATCCCATTATGGAACTCCACAATATGAAGTAGCGAGTAGCACTATTTCTGCATCTAGTGGAATTAGTGCCTCGCCTACTGTTCAATTTAACCTACAAAATGAAAACATTAATGCACAATCAGGGCTCTCAGGATCTATAAATATAAAACTACAGCCCACAGCTACATCTAATGGAGTTTCCTCAGTCTTAGCAGAAATGAGGAGAATAAAATTAGGTATTCCATTAGAGCTCCTGGAAAATTCAGGATCTTTATCTCATGGAACACAAGTGGATCAGGCAGAAACATTTGTCCAGGTAAATTCTGGAATTACATCAGTTGGCAATCAAATAGACCAGGGAGAGGCTGTTATTAATGCCTCATCTGGATCTCAACAAACAGGAATACAAATAGATCTAGGTCAAACCTCCTTAACAGAAACATCCAGCTCAGCCAATGTTGGAACACAAATTGATCTAGGACAAGTAAATCCTATTGGTGTTTCTCAAACTGTATCTGCTGGAACACAAATAGACCTGGGAGCAAGTGCTACCTGTCTGCCAACTAGCAATGTAACAACTTTAAATCCTCAGCATTCTCAAAACATTGTTGATGTAAAATATCAAAACAATGCATTTTTAGTAAATGGATCTGATTTTTATATTGCACTTAGAAAAAATATTTTTAATGAAATAAATCAATCAGACTCAAGCAATGTTGGAAACACTTTGGCATTATCACAAGCTCCAGATGGCTACCACAACACAAATACAACTCATGTTTCAGTTAGGACTGACAGCAATTCAAATACTTATTTGCAAGTTTCTGGAGCATACAATGGAACTACTCCTGGAGGATCTGCTACAAATCAAAAAAGAACTATTTACAGATATACTCCTGACACACAAGGAGGAACTCCAACTTACACAGGCTCAGCCTGGGCTTATGTTTATTATCAAACTGCTCCAATCAAAGATGATTTAGTTACAGCAACTATAGGATCTGTTGTGTTAAATGGTAACAGCATTCTTACTGTAAATGGCTATCCAGCTTATCAATTTTCTGGAGATACTTCTAAAGAAACAGCAAATGGTGTTGGTGGACATTGGGAGGCTTTTGAAATTGATGGAACTTCGCAAACAAACACAGCGACAACTTTTGTTTCAGACTCAACAATTTACGAAACAGGAATTACAACTACAGGCACAGTTGGATCTGATAGAAAAATAAGACTTACTCCAACAAGCTCAACACCAAATCTTTTTTATTTTTCATTAGAAAACAGCAATAAGGGAGGATCTGCAAGTGTTACTGATTTTGTTGGTGTTGAAAGTACCTTCTTGTTAGTTGGTGGATCTGACATAGATGCTGTTGCAAATTTATTTTCAGAAGGTGTTAGAAGATATTTTGGTATTGCACAAGTTAATTCATCTAGTGGAGTATCTCCTGATGGTGGGTTAAAATGGACAAATCAATCAGTACCCAACACTTCCTGGACTGAACAAAAACAAGCAAGACAATAAAACGAGGCAAATAAAATGGCAGATACATTTTCAACTAATCTTAATCTCACAAAACCAGAGGTAGGAGCATCAACAGATACCTGGGGAACTAAAATAAATACCCAGGTTATTGATCCTATTGATGCCATATTCTCTGCAACAGGAACAGAGGTAAATGTAAGATTTAATTCAGCAAACTTTGACGATAACAAAAAAGCAATATTTGGCACAGGAGATGATCTGGAAATTTACCATGATGGATCTAATTCTGTAATCAAAGATGCTGGAACAGGATCTTTAAATGTCTTGGCTAATATTTTTGATGTAAGAAAAGCAGATGACTCAGCATCTCTTGTTTCTTTTAATGAAAATGGCACAACTACTTTTACAGGAAATATTGCTATTACAGGCACAGTTGATGGCAGAGATCTATCTGTAGATGGCACAAAATTAGATGGCATATCTGCTGGGGCAACTGCTGTTACAAATACAAATCAACTAACTAATGGAGCTGGATTTATAACTGCCTCTGATGATATTGATACAGTTGATGGATTTCATGCATCTGCTGGGGGTGGAAATTCTAAATTAATTGCTACTGAGTCAAATGGATATATGCATTTAGATAATTGGATGCGAGTTGGAGTCGATAATGGAATTTTTGTTAATGAAACTCCAGCCAGGCATTTTTACGCAAAGTCAGGAAGTGTTTATTGGCATGTAAGATCTAGTGATACAACTGTAACAGGTATAAGGCTAGAAAATTCTGGTGGAACTGAAAAAGGTTGGATCTATGTTGATACTAATTCAACTCAAGGTTTTTTAAATACAAGTGGGGGTTGGGCATTTAGAGTAGATAACTCAGGAAATGCAACAGCCACAGGGAATGTAACTGCCTATTCAGATAAAAGATTAAAATCTGAAATTAAGACAATAGACTCAGCTCTTGAAAAAGTTTGTGCTATGCGAGGTGTTGAGTACACCAGGAACTCTACAGGAAAAAAAGAAATAGGAGTCATTGCACAAGAAGTTAAAGAGGTAGTTCCTGAATTAGTAGAAATAATTGATGCCTCAACAGAAGAAGAAGAAAACTTATCAGATCTTCATGTAATGAAATATCAAAATACAGTTGGACTTTTAGTAGAGGCAATCAAAGAACTTAAAGCAGAGCTTAAAGAATTAAGAGGAGTATAAAATGGCTTTACAAACATCAGGAGCCATATCTCTAAATGAGATCCATATTGAGGCTGGAGGATCTTCTGGAACTCAAGCATCTATAAATGATGCTGATATAAGACAGATGATAAATAAATCTTCTGGAGCTACAGCATCTTTTTCAGAATATTATGGAGCCTCATCTAGCTTACTCAGTTTAAATGTTAGTTTAAGACTCTCTAGACAGACTCTAGGCACTACAACTTATGATTATAAAGGTAATTCTACCTTTACAGCTACAGGCTATCAGTACAACTTATCAATACAAAATTGGAATAGTTTGTCTTTCGCCACAGGCCAAACTAGCCCACAAAATTTGATAGGAACATTTCCTTCTAATGCAACATCTGTAGCATCTACTTATAACAATTTTTTAGGTAGCACAGGAGGAGCTACATATAATGGAATACGAATGGTTACTTCTACTTCCACAAATTTATCAAATGTCGTTAGTGGCAGAAGTTCATTTTTCTCAGTACACCATGTCGGAAGAGCAGATGTGCATTATGACCATTTTCCATACTACAATGCTAATAGTTCAATGCCTACAGGTTGGACTAAATTCAATTTAACTTTTTCTTATGGTGGAACAAACTATAATTGGAATTGGTTAAGGTCAAATGCTACTTTTGGAAACCAAGACTTTACTTTTGGAGGAGCAGTAAGTAATGCTTATATGAATATATACACAGACACCTCTGGAACAACAAATTTTATTGGGGCAGGAAATTCAACAGCAATAACTATAACAGGAGCAACTTTTACTATTACTTAAAATGCACGAATATACTAAAAAAACTATAGATGGAATTGAATATGGAATTTACCAGGAAGAAGGTATTTATCTTCAATTTCCTTTTGTTGATGATGCTGATGCACAAATGAAAATAAATGCATATCTAGAAACAGCTCATTTAGAAGAATTAAAAGAAAAATATCCTGATACTTGGGAAGAGGAATTAGCAAAAGAAAATGGATTAAGTGAAGAAGTATCTTTAACACCTAGTTTGAATTTACCAATAGAAAATGTTGAGGAGATATAAAAATGATCAGATACACTTTTGAAGGCATAAAAAATGTAAATATTGAAAACGAATTTCAAATATCTGTTGTTAAAGGAAATATTGGAGCAGAGATCTCAAGAACTGAAATTGCTGAACAGCCTAATTTTGACAAAATAGAATACCTTGATGATTACAAAATAAATAAATCATTAACAAATTATTTATTTATGCAAGGTAAAGTTAAAGTTTCTTATGAATGGGAAGCAGATGAAATATCAAAAGCAGATGTAGATAAAATTGAGGAGTTATATGCAGATAATCCAGAAGATGCTTACTCAAAAGCAACAAGAACAGATAACTCTTATGGCTATGAAATTGATTATGGTGGTTATGTTAAAGAATGGAGGGAAAGATCAACAGATTATGAATTAGCAACTAACAAGGCAAGTCTTAAATCAATAGAAGATGATACGATTATTATTTGTTGTTTGCAGAATAATTATGGATATAAATTTTACAATGTTGATTTAGATCCAAATGAAACAATAGAAACTCCCAAGATGGGAAATATTAATTTTTTATTAGTTGGTAATAAATGCGAAGTTACAGTTCCCTCTCCTGATGTTATAGGGGAAGAGTTTAAATATAATTTTGAACAATATGATTGTAAAAAATTATCTAGTCAAAAATGTTTTGTAAAAAATGTTAGCGACAAAATTTGTCGTGTTGTAATGCTATGCAGATCATAAAAGGTATAAAATTTTTAAGAGCTTATGCCTCAGGCAAAAGCCATATCAACGCAGATCTAAATTTGATTATGGAGATGGTGGATGAGCTTGATAGAAATTGCGATATAAAATTAAAGAAAAAATTTAAAAAACATCCTTACTCTAAAAAATTTTATAACCAGGGAGATCTCAGAGCAGAAGTTTTAAAAAAGAGATATAAAAAAGGAACATTTGGAAGTGAATTAAAAAAGTTTTGGAAAGAAAATAAAGAAGATCTGTTTAAAAAAAATCTAAACATTTCTAAAACAAAACATAAAAAAGATGTGGCTTACATGAAAGGTACACTTAACGAACATGATATTATTCATTGTATTAATAAATTAGACTCAACACCTTTAGCAGAAGTTTCTGTTTTAGCTTTTACTATTGCAAAAGGTTTTAGATATAGTTTTTTTTACATACTCCTGGCTAGTGTCTTTATGGCTTTTAAAAATTCTTTTGGCAAAAAAGCTATCAAAGGCAGTTTGTTATTTAAAATAAAATATATGCCTTTTATAAGTGTCATAAGATTAATAAAAGAGGCTTATGTAAATGGAAAAAAATCACAATGGTTTATGACTATTGATTGGAGAGAATATTTAGATAAGCCTTTTGAAGATGTTAGAAAAGAATTAAATATAAAAGATTTTCCTGTCTGGGAAGATCTAAAACCTAAATGGTATGAATTATTAGAAAGTTATAAAAAAATGGAAAGAATTTAAAATGGCATTACTACCAATAACACCTCCTCCTGGAGTCAAAACAAATGGCACAGAATATTCTAATAAGAATAGCTGGGTAGAGTCAGATCTTTGCAGATTTGAAAATGGTTTTTTAACAAACATAGGTGGATGGCAAAGTGCAAAACAAACTAAATTAGTGGGCACACCAATAGGCATGTATGCCTACTACACAAATAATGATGAAAGAGTTTTAGCTATAGGCACAAGAGAGAAAGTCTATGTAAATTTTAGAGATAATTGGTATGACATTACTCCAACAGGATTTGTTGGAGATGCACAAACCTCTCCATTAGGCTTTGGAGCTTACAACTATAATGTTGAAGATTATGGAGATGCCAGATCTCAATCAGGATTGGCTTTTGATACTAAACCTTTTTCATTTGATAACTTTGGAGAAAATTTAATTTTTTGTTGTGGATCTGATGGCAAAATTTATAAATGGAGGCCTGATAGTTTGAGTGATGGATCTTATGTGCCTGACAGCAAAGGCTTACAATTAGCAAATTCTCCTATAGGAGTTATGGGCATATTAGTTACCAATGAAAGACACATATTTGCTTTTGGGGTACAAGGCAATCCAAGAAAAATAGCCTGGAGCTCAAGAGAAACTGATAATGTTTGGACAGCATCAGCCACAAATACTGCTGGAGATCTTATTGTTAGCTCAGGAGGATCTATCCAGGGTGGAGTAAAATTTGGAGCTGATGTCATTGTTTTTACAGATGTTGGGATCCAAAAGGTTTATTATGCTGGATCTCCATTAATTTATGGGATCCAAGAGGCTGGATCTAATTGTCGTACATCAAATATGAAAACTGTTGCTACTACAGGAAATTTTATAGCCTGGATGGGAGATAATAGTTTTTATTTTTATGATGGCAGAGTTCAAAAAATTAAATCTGATGTCCATGATTTTGTTTTTGAAAACATTAGATATGATTATCGCCAGGCATCATGTGGAGGACATAATCAATTATTCACAGAGATCTGGTGGTTTTTTCCATCAGGAGAGAGTGCACAAACACCTAACAAATATGTGATCTGGAATTACATTGATAATGTTTGGGCAACAGGATCTCTAGATCGTTCAGTATGGATGGATCAAGGAGTGATGAATTATCCAATGGCATGTGCATCAGATGGATCTGTTTATGAACATGAAAAAGGTACTTTACAAGCATCAGCAGATATTGGATCTGCTGTACCTTTTGCAAGAACAGGGCCTATAGAAATTGCCCAGGGAGATCGTTTAGCACAAGCAAATCAAATTATTCCTGATAGTGATGCAGTAACCCTTCCTGGAGTTACTTTATCTTTTAAAGGCAAAAAAACTCCATTAGGAGCAGAAGAAGATTTTGGATCTTTCACATTTGACTCTGATGGCTATCAAGATTGTAGATTTTCTGCCAGGCAAATATCTTTAAAAGTTACAGGAGATAAAACACAAGATTTTCAAGTTGGGAATATTCGTCTAGAAATTAAAGCAAGAGGAAAAAGATGAGCAGAAAAACTTTTCCTAAACCAACAAAAGAATATGACGAGCAATATATGAATAGGTTGGTTAGTGATTTAGAACAAAGCACAACTTTGATCCTGGAAAAAGGATCCAGAATAGAGGCAAATTCTAATGACAGCACAGAGTTAGTGCTTGTTTCTCCTAATGGAACTAAATACAAATTAGAGGTAAATGATGCTGGAACAATCTCCACAACTCAAGTTGTATAAATGGGAAGAGCAATGGGAAAGAACAAAACCTTATATTGAAAAGGCTATTAAGTACCAAGATCTCTACACTATAGATGATGTAACTGATAAAATAAGAGATGGATCATTCCTGTTATGGCCTGGAACAAGATCTGCAATGATCACAGAGTTCATAGATTTCCCACAAAAAAAAGTTTGTAATTTATTATTTTGTGGAGGAGATTACGAAGAGCTTGAAAAAATCACTAATGAAGTTGAAAGATTTGCAAAAAAATTAGGCTGTCAAAGATTGTATGGAGGAGGCAGAAAAGCCTGGATCCGAAAAATAAAACATCTTGGATGGGAAAATGATTACACAATCAGGAAGGAAATATTATGAGCAAAGGAGCTAAGACACAAACATCAAAAACAACTGTTCCAAAGTATCAAGAACAGGCATTCAAAGATCTTTACGCAATGGGTAGGAGAGTTTCATCTCAGCCTTATACTCCATACACAGGAGAAATGTTTGCAGATCGTAATCCTTT
>CEPH01017700.1_pt1 | contig 14550 bp, 14 predicted proteins | sample 530571 | NCBI WGS metagenome assembly CEPH01 (sample SAMEA2620413, study PRJEB7988) | marine metagenome | biome: marine biome (ENVO:00000447); feature: surface water layer (ENVO:00002042); material: "saline water (ENVO:00002010), including plankton (ENVO:xxxxxxxx)" | depth 5 m | reverse complement strand
TTCAAGCAGTTGATCCAACTTACACGCCTTTATTCATTGATAATGAATTGCAAGCTTTAAAAACGTTAACTGTGCAAAACGTGTTTGATGACATTGTAATCCCTACCGTTTCAAAAAACGTTCGTGATTCACTGCTTTCAATGGTTGTTGATACACCTAAAGATCAAGCAATGTCTAATCTTGCACAGCTTCTTGAACGTGGGGCTGGTACTTTACAAACAGAAGTAAGAACAAAAATTTCACAATTTGGGCGATCTGTAAACATGGTTGCAGCAGATGCTGTTGGGATGGATCTTTATTTATACACGGGGCCTTTAGACGGTATTACAAGAAACTTTTGTGTTCCTTTGGTCAACAAAGTTGTGAGTAAAGACCAGATGAATAAATTAAATAATGGTCAAGGGTTGCCTGTTCGATCATCAGGGGGGGGATATAATTGCAGACATAGTTGGTCACCTGTTACATCTGCTTTTGTTGATGTTGCAAAATTAGATCGTGCAACTGCACAAGATATTGCAGATGCAAACAAAGGAGGAAAACGTAAATGAGAAAAGCAGTTTTAAATAAAAATCATACTTTTGAATGGATTGCACCTTATCCGATTTTAGGCACACCTACTTTATTATTAAACAGTATTTCATATGATCTTTCTCAATCCCGAACTAGTGCAACAGTTTCTGCAATTGCTAGTGACAGAAGGACTTTAACGATTAACAATCAAGCAACAGGACTTGAAAGAAATCAAATGAAAGCCTTTCTACTTACAAGCGGTGACACTTTTTATCAAGTGTCTGTTGTTCGTGTTGTTGGAACAACTGCAATTCTTGCTGAACCTTTACCCCGTGAAATTGATTTATCAACTAGTGCAACCCTAGAATTTAGTTTGTGGTCTGTGATTTTAACTAGTTCTATTACAGTTTTAACAACTGCAAACACATATCCTTTTCAAATTGATTATGTTGCAGATCTGGGATCGAACACACAAAACAAAGTTGAGAAGGGGCTTTTAAAATCTGTAAATCGACCATTTAACACAGGTCTTTCACATGATGATCTGATAAATTTCATTGCACCCCTTGCAGATATGATTCCAAGAAGACAAAGTGATTTTGCGCCCCAAATCAAAGCAGCACAGGATGAATTGATTTTAGTGATTCGTGACGTTGTTCTTGCAGATGATGCAACAGAAGATGAAGTTTTCAACCCCGAACAGTTTAAACTTGCTCATGCTTACTGCACTGCTGCAATGATCTATGAACAAAACTTACAGTTAGATGTTGCTGATCAAATGCGTTCACGTTGCAAAGATCTTTTAGATATTGCATTGCGTTCACTTGCACTTGATGTTGATGGGGATGGGGTGATTGATCAAGGTGAACTTGATAGACGGGAAACAGGGGGAAAGCAAACAGACTTTCGTGCATCTTACAAAGGATATACTAGAACATCTTATGATTCTTTCTTCACTGCAACACGTGGAATGAAACACTAAATCATGCCTACTAAAGTTAATCTAAACTTACCTAAACATCTTTGGACACAAGCAGATTCACAAAGGCTTGCACAGGATACACTTGCATCAATTAAACTTCGTACAAGTCGGGGCATTGATGCAAATGGGATTAAGTTTGATGACTATTCAACAAAAAAGATTTACATTCCATTGAACAAGGGAACAGGGGCACGATTGAAACCCAAAGGGGGCACATTAAGCCGAACAGGGAAATCAATGCGTTTTGATGATGGATATAAAGAATACAAACAAAAATCAAGACGTCGGGGATCATCAACCGATTCTGCAGAAGTCGACCTTGTGCTTTCAGGTGCATTGATGAACAACTTAGTTGTTTTACGTGCAACTAAAACAAGTTTTGTTATTGGCTTAACAAGTCATGTGAAGTATTATGGATATGCAGTTAATCAAAAACGTGAATATTTAGGATTAACAAGACAAGATATTCAAATCCTAGTTGCTACTGTTCAACAGGTTATCAGAGAAAAACTAAGGTAATACAATGTCACAAGGAATCTTTGCAGCAACACAAAAACTTGAAAACATGGTTGAAGGTGTCACACCTAAGACTGATTCACATCATGGTTTTGTTGCAATTCAAACAGGCAACGGTCGAACCCCCCCACTTGAACAAAGGCCACATTCTACACGATACTTTGAAATCAATACTGTTAGTTTTGCAAGTGATGACGGAGAATCGGGTTTAAGCGGTCGTAAACGTTCATCTATGGAATTAAGAATACGTTATGATCTACCAAATGATCTTGGATTTCTAAAACGTCTTATAAATGAAGATGCTGCAAAACTTATCAATACTTTAAAAGGGCCTGACTATGATTTTGTGAATACTGGGATCGTTTCTTTAATACCTGGTATTCCATCAACAGAACCTATTCAAGATATAAACGGGGTAATTGAAGCAATGGTTTTAATTTTACCCTTTGATTTGCTTTATTTGGAAGGATAAAAAACAATGGCTGTTACACATCGATCAATAAGTGTTGCAACAGAATCAACAAACTTTGGTTCACTTGATGCAAATGGTTTACCGTCAACATCAGGACTGACTTTTATTTCAATTCCTTGTGAACGTGACCCCATCATCATTTACGGGGAACCTGTCGCAAGTGAAAGAAATGATGCACGTGACGGGGCGTATGGTTTACCCCCCGAACCTGATACTATTTTTGCAAGCGGTTCACGGGTTCGACGTCGAACAGGTCAAGTTCAAATTCAACTTGATTTAACCACAATTGGAACGACTGCAGATAATTATGATACTAACTATTTAGGTCACTTATTAGGGGCTGGATTTAAAACAGCAAAACACAGTTTTACTTCAGATAATCCAACCGGTGTTAGTAACACAAATTCATTTACCCCGACCGAAACAAACACAAATTATGCAGTTGGTAATTTACTAGGTGTTGAAGTTGCAGGACGTGCAGAATATACTGCAGTCACAGACAATGATGATTCAGGAAAGATTTCAATTTCACCTGCTTTATCTGCTTTAACAACATCAGATACACTTCGAGCAATGCAAACTTGGTATCCAGGATCAAGAACAGATGCAGGAACAAAAGTTGCAAGTGTTGCCTTTCAAGTTAATGGGAACAACTTTAGAACAAACTGTTTTGGGTGTGTACTTGAATCAATTGCAATCAGTCTTGATAATGGTCGAATAATGGCTGATTTGACTTTTCAGTCTGCTTGTATTCAAGATGATCATTCAAACGCTGCAGGGGCTGTTGAACCTTCACACAATGCAGGATCACCCCCTTTCTTTCGGGGTTCCTATGTTGTAATTTCAACAACGTCCCCTACATCCTTAACAAATGCTGCTGGTTCTGGTGATAAGCTTGCACGAACAAAACTTGATTGTGAAGATTTCACATTAACAATTACAAACACTTTAACGCCTTTAGGACATAGTGATTCAATTCTTGCAATGTCTGGGATGGAAATTTCAGACGTCGATGTAGAACTTACATTGACACTTTCAACTGTGAACACCACAATAAACAGTGACTACTTTGAAAGAAAAGTTCGTCAAGTTATTGTAGGTTCGGGGCCTGTGGGGGATGGGAAAGGATGTGCATTTATGTTACCTGCTGCATACTTGACAAATGATCCAAGTGTTTATGATGTAAGCGGTAATGATATCGTACGTCAAACTTTAAATTATAAACAATCCCGATTCGGTGGTGACTTAAGTGAATCAGGGGCTGGGAACAGTCCTGTTCGAATCGGTTTAGGTGTCTAAATATGGCTATTTCTTTTTTATCAGATGCAAATGCAACTATTGATGTTTACTTAACCTTTGACGCTTCTATTGAACTAACAGATGAAGACCGTTCAATTTATTTAACAGAAGGTGTTTTTAAGGGTACTGCAAAAGATGATGCAACGAAGTTCACATTAAAAGCACTTTCACCTGCAGAACGTGAAGAAGCAGAAATGCAAGCAGGAAGTTACACACGTTCTGAACTGGGTCGTTTGCTTTGGACTGAATCCCCAAATGATGAAAAAGTAAAAGCACAATGGCAACATTCACTTTCAACAGAAGAGAAAGAAGCATTATCATCTTATCAAGCATATATAAACCGAGTTTATCTTGAAATGATTAGAGCATCACTTGTTTCTATTGATGGGAATGAAGCAGATCTTGAAACTATCCAATCAATACGACCTGAATCACATCGTGTTCAAGCAATCACTGAACTTGTTTTGCACGTTCAAAGAATTTCCCTAATAGGTGATTCGGGAAAATAGCCCTTGCTTCTGCAATTTGGATTCCTTTTAGTGGGGGGCGTGGGTGGAACTGTGACCAGTGCAGAAGCAAAAAAGGTTTAAGACGTTTAAGGGGAAACTGTGGGGGGGCATTTAAAGAAGGGTTGCCCCTTTCAGATACTGATGAACAAGGGCGTTTTGTTCCTGGTTATAGAATAGCCCCCAACTGTGGGGAACAATACAGTGACTTCAAGATTCGATCATGCCCTGTTGCAGATATGAACAGATTAGCATCTGTGATCACTGCATTTAATAGACATCAATCAGGATTGATTCGATTATCTGAAACTTTTAAAAATCCATCATGTGCAATTGTTGAAGCTTTTGATATACTGAATCAAAGCACCCTAGAAATGCAACGTCGTTCACAAGAACAACAAATGAAAGATTTCGACAATGGTAGAAAATCAAATTGAAATAGAAGTTGAATTAACAGGTGGGAAAAAGGTTGAGAAATCTATTCAATCGATTGAATCAGGTTTAGAAGGTGTAGGAGAAACAGGATCTAGGTTAGTAAAGGCAATGGGATCAACAAATGAAAAACTAGGTGAAGGTCTTGAAAACGTTGCAGGAACAGTTGGGGAAGTTCGTGAAGCGTTTACACAATTGGGGGGATCAATAAAAACTTTGGGATCATCTGGGATGTCTGGGATTCTTGGATTGATTGGGCCTTTGGGGTTATTGGTCGGGGCTGGAATCACAGTTTATGAAACGTTTAGACAAATATCAGGGGCTGCACAAGAAGCAGAAGACGCACAAGAAGCAATGGCTGCAGCTGCTGGTGATCTTCAGTCACGTCTTGAATCACTTGCAGAATCAGGTGTGATCTTTGCAAAAGAAGAAATGGTGAACTTTTCAGTCGCAGTTCTTGAAGCACAGTTTTTAAAAGAACGTGTTCAGAAGAAACAGGAAAAGTTTGCAAAGAACTTTGAAGATATAAGAAGATCAATTCAAGCAGTTCAAAAAGCTCAAGATGATCTTGATTTTGTACAACAACATTATTCACAAAATGTTGATGCACTTGCAGAAAAAACTGAAGTCTTAAGACAAGCTGAAATTAAATTAAACTTTGAAAGGGAACTTGCACAAAAATTTGTTGCAGGTGTCAATAAAGAAAACAGAAGGTATTTAGAACAGATTGAAAAAATTGCTGTAATTGAAGAAAAAGCACGTGAACAATCTACTGAAAATCTAAAAAAAGAGGCACTAAGACTTGCTAACCTGGTAAAGCAGAATGACGAACTTAGATTTCAAAACGAATTAAGAAAAGATCAAATTCAATTAAATGAAATGTTGACACAAATCAACGTTGATCACATACAATTAACAAAAGCTTTAGAAGATGCAAACAAGCAACAAGTTCAAGAAATTTTAAAAGGATTAAAGGTTCGTTCTGAAGGTATAGATGAAATAACAATTGCAGAACGAAAAGCAGCAAATGAACGTGAAAAAATACAACGGGATTCATTAAAAAAACGTCGTGATTCTTATCAGAAGCATGTACAAGATCGTGCAAAAGTTGAGGAACAACAAAGAAAAAGAAACATTGCCCTTGATTCACGTTTAAGGCAATTGACAATACAACAGGAAAAAACGGGGATCGATCAACAACTTGCATTGCAAGGGGAACGAATCACAACTGCAATTCAGCTAACTAAAGAAGGAAGTAAAGAACGACTTATTGCAGAAAAGCAATTTCAACTTGCTGTTGAACAAATCATGCAAAAAGATCTTGATAACCGTCGACAAATCGAACAACAAAAACTTCAAATACAACTTGAATCCCAACAAATGCAAATAGAAAAAAGTTCAGAACTTACTAGAAAAATGCTTGAATTTGGGGATGATTCGGGAATCTTTGGGACTGATTTTGAAGCCTTGCAAGCAGATCAAGATAAACGTCTTGCAATGCTTGAAATTGAATATGATAAAGAAATTGAACTTGCAAAACTAAAGAATGAAAGTCTTGCACAGATACAACAGGATTTTGCACTAGAACGTGCTTTGATTGAAAAAGAATCAATTCGTGAACAAAGTGATTTGATTGCAGATTATTTTGATCAATATGGTAAAGGGTTTGCAGATGCTGCAGTGTCTGCAATCTTGTTCGGTGATTCAATACGTGATGCAACTGCAGACATTTTGAAAGGACTTGCAAAAGAAGCAGGGGTACGTTCTTTAATGTCTTTTGCTGAAGGGTTTGCACAGTTAGCACTGGGTGACCCACGTGCTTCTGCATCATTCATATCAGGTGCTAAATTTGCAGCAGCTGCTGCACTTGCAGGGGTTGCAGGAACATCCCTTGCATCAGGTGGAACTGCAGGGGGAACTGCAGGGGGAACAACACCAACTGGAACACCAACAACAGCCCCGTCACCACAACGTGAACAAGCATCAACTGATTCAATGGTGTTTAATATAAACTTCGGGGGTGCTGTTGTATATGATACAAAGAAAGCAGCAGAACAAGCCCTTGCAGATCGTCTTGTGTCTATTATGAACACACAAAGAAGGGGTTCACCCCGACTAGTTAGGATGTAAAATGCCTTTAAATAATCCTTCACCAAATTTTGCATTATTAAGTTCTTTTAATGCACGAACCTGGTCAAATGTAAATGTATTTGATCGGGGATCGAACAACATCACTTTACCAACATTTGCAACAGGTGAAGGTGTTTTTGAAGATGTCATTAGTTTTTTAAACGGTCGGGGTTCTGATTCAGGGTTTTCTGTGACTGATCTTTTAAATGCCACAGCCCCATCTGTATTTGGTTCAAACTGGTCTGTTTCAATTAATGCAAGTGATAAGGTTGTAATTAGTTGTGATATTCAGTTCAAGATACGTTTTAAAAGTGGTGTTGATGTGTTAGGGGTGGGGTCGTCTTCATTTAGTTCTGCTGCAACTTCATTTACTTGTCCGAACGATTGGACAAGAGGCAGTGAAATAAAAACTGCAACTTATGCTTTTGTAGATTCTTCTGATTCTAATTTGTTTTCTTTTGCGTTGCAGGGTGCATTAAATGCACAAGATTTAATTGTTGCAATTCGTGAACGTGGAACAACTAATGATGTTGATGATGTAAATGTCACAAACTGTCTTGAAGCTTTAGATATAACAGCAAATTCAAACGATTATATAAAATGGTATATAAACGATTCAGGGCATGTTGAATGCATGTATTACAACACAGTTTCAGATATAAGTTGGGTGTCTACAACGTTTCGTGATCGTTTGGGCTTTTCGGGTAATGAATCCCCATCAGGAACAACAATAAGAACAATCACAGCAGATTATCCTTGTCCTGGTGCTTTATATCCTTCTCGACCTTACCAGGATCACCACATGCAAACACAGAATGTTGCAGATTCACGTCGAAAAATCGGGGGGGGGTATGTTTCAAACTTCATTGGTTCATACGTTCAAAGCATTTTGCTTTTCGATCTTGATGCATTGCTTGATGAAAAAGATTTATATAGACACTTTACAAATCAATTCATTCAATATGTTCCCCCTGGTGAACGAATCAACTTTTATCAAAACGTGGGTGATTCAAGACGTGCATTGATTACAAGTGGAGTGACTTTAAATCAAAGTGCATTTGATCTTTTACACACGTCAGAAGACAATGGAAACACGGGCCGGATTCGTGCAAGTATAATTAATACTGATACAATCAACCTTGCATATCCTAATCGACTAAAAAGAAGGGTACCTGTTTCTTTTACAATGGAACATTTATAATCATGGGAAATACTTATACAACACCCCCAACAATACCAGATACAAATGATCTAGTTGCAGGCCGTATTATAAAGACTGAATCTTTAAACAGGATGGGTGACCTTGCAAACTATTTACATGCAACGGGATCAACAACAAATTGCATTGCACAATCATTTGATGAATTTATTTGTGTGACAAATTCAACTTCGTTTGTTGATTTATGCAGATGGAAAGTTCCTGTTCCATCGAATCTACACACAACAATTGATTTCCATATAATCGGAAAAATAACAACATCAGGAGCAGGAACAGTAAAATTTACTTTAGTTGATGGGAATAGTGTTGCACAAGGAAACAGTTCAATTTCAGTGACTGCAATAAGTAACACTGCATTAACTGTTTCACATACGTTTTCAAGTGCAACAACTTCAGATCATATTGAAGTAGTAATGTCTGGTAAAGTTGATGCAAACACATATGATTTAGAACTTCAAACTGTTGCAGCCCGTTTTCTTCCTTTATCATCTCCATTATCTGCAGGTGATACAGCACAGGGCACTAGTAAAATCACCCCCTTTGGATTAAATCGATTAGGTGCAAACAATGCTTTATCATCAAGGGCAGGTGTTCAATTTAGAACCAACATTGAAACCTTACGTTCAAGAAAACGTGTGTTACTTACCTGGTCAGGAATTGAAAACCCTTCTAGTGCTTTTTCAAGTCGGGGTCGGGGGCCTAAATCATTAGGGGTGGGTGATTCACAAACGATTCAAAATCAATCCCCATTGTTTGCAGGGGGGGGTGATTTGACTTTATATGTATATGTGCAGGGATACACATCAGGAACCCCAAAGTTTGCATTTATGAACCAGATCTTTAATATAACTGGCAATGGCTGGTTGAATTACACACTTGTTCCCCTGCTTGATGTAATTACTTTAGAATCAAACACATTTGGTTTATTATTGTACAAAGTCACACCTACGGTTTACGATAATGCTGATTCTGCAATAGATTCACGTGATCGAACTGCAGCAATTGATGGTGAAGTAAGAATCACTGCTGTTAGTGTTTGGAGTAATTGAAATGCTAGTTCCTTCAAGTTTTCAACCTTTAGTTTCAGAAAATTCTTGTTTTATGGGTGTTTCTGTGATGGGTGGTGTTGTGAATCAATTTGCACAGTCACTTGTGATGATGTCCCATTGTAAATTTTTAGGGTCTGCACATTATACCATCGCAAAAGATACACATGACAATTCTACAAACACAACAATCTTTACAAATTGGAACGGTGCGCCCAAAGGATTAAACAAATTAAATAAAGTTTATCAGTTCTTTTTTGCATCAACCCAATTAAGTGAGTTTGTGGGGGTTATCTTCCAATATGTAGCAACACGGGAAAGTTCAACAAATGATCCTTCAATTCGTTTTGGGGTTCACAATTTAGCAGGTACACTTTTATCTAAACGGGTTCTGTTTGAATTTCCCCAACATTTGCAGATGAGTGACACAACAGTTCAAGAAGTTCCATACACTGCAACATCTGGTGCAATCTTTTATGAAGCCCCAACTGGAACAAGTGGTACTGATGAACCAAGACCCCTTTTTATACCAAGTGCAAACAGGGGTGACATGTTAATCATTGAAGTTGAAGTGACTGATTGTGACCTTGTTCAACTAGACATATTTGATCTATATCAACCAGAGGTGACCCCGTGACAATTACTTCTGATTTCGGACGTCGTGTATTTGCCCTTGAAATCGGGGGTTTATCAATTCGTTATTTGTCAGATAATGTTGATGTGTCTTCAACAAATCTTGATGCAAACTTAACAACAGGAGTTGCATATACTAACATTGAAGGAATTGTACAAGTTGGATCTTATCAAGCTTCAATTGATCCTGCAGGGGGTGTTGCACAATATGCCCCTGTTTCAGTCACATTAAAAACTGATCGAATCAGGGGAACTTTAACAGATCCTCATGTGATATTTGGTCGAACAGGCCCTCGTGCAACAGATGTTCAAAAAGCACAGATTGCAACAAACATTCCCCACGAATCAACATCAATCACAATCACAGTTGATCAAGACTTTACATCTTTAAGTTTCCCCCGTGTGATGCACATAGGGGCTGAAACTGTTCGTGTAAGTTCTGCAACATCAACAACCCTTTCAATTACAGATCGGGGTGTAGGTCGAACACCGATTCAAACACATCGTTCATTATTGGGGAACACTTTTGTTCCTGAAGTCTTCACTGAAATCATAAACTTTAGGGGTCGAAAGGCTTCTTTGTGGATGGGACAAAAAAGACCAGATGGATCAATATCAAATTTTACTGAAATCATAAACGGATTTATAGAATCATCCCCATCCATTGAAGAAGGGGATTCAATATCAATTTCACTTGTTCCCCTAACTGCACTAGTTGACAATGTTGTGACTGATACAGCATTAAAAACAGGTTTACTTGCAAATTATCATTATTTCACTGATGAAGTAAACTTGCTTGAATATGCTGTCACAAATACAAGTCGTGAAATCTTTACTGTGACGGGTGCCCCTGCAACATCACCCATGAATGTAAATTTAGGGACGGGGGAAACATTCCCCCCTGCAACAGCTTTTGATGTGAGTTTACCAAATGGTGACAATTCATCAACTGTTACTCATCCAAGATACCCTAAAATTGTTAGACCTGGTACAAGAAACTTAATCTTACCTACTGCAATTACAACAGCAGGTGAAATTTCTTTTGATACAACAAACAATGCAAACACGTTCTGGGAATCTTATGCAGGATCATCAACAACTAGAGATGCAATGATTGATCCTGATCGAACTGAGGTAAAATCATTTAAAGTGACAACAGGTCTACAACGTTTCCCCGAAATCATTAATGATATTTTAATTGCAAATAGATCAACAACATCACAAGGAACAACGGGATCTTTTGTGAATTGGACTCTTGACCAAAACTTGACATCAATAAACCTTGAATCTTTGGTTGATCGTGCTTCTGTTCGTCCTCAATTGACTTTATATTCTTCACGTGAAGCCTTGAACGCTAATCTGTATTCCAGTAATCAACCTGTAATATTTAATGATACGATTAGGGGCCAATATCCTACTGATAGCATAAGGCGTTTGTATTATCCCATTGATTACGCTTTACCTGATGAACCATTTCAAGCAGATCCTATTCAAATCAACGGACGTTCTGAACTAAGACAACCCCAAACCACAAGAAGTTTTGATACAGATGAAACTGCAGGATCAACAATAAATATCCCAATTAGGGGGGTTGCAAGGGCATTTTATCAAAATGGTGAACCTTTTATTTTAGTTAAGGATAACTTAGGTTTACCCACTTCTGAAACCGTCGGGATTTCTTATAGTCTTCAAGTTGTTTTTTATGATCGTGTTAATGATGAAGAATCGTCACAGTTCTTTCAAGTCACACACCAATCAACTGCAACATTTGGTTCAACTGATGTTGGTTTCATATTGCATCTTCAACGCCCTTTCACGTCTGCTTTACGTTCAAGTTTTGGAGACTGGGAAGGATATGAACCTACAAAGATTTACTTAGCTACCCGTTTAAATCGTCTTTCCCCTGGTGTTGCACTTTTACGACTTTTACAATCAGGGGGGGGGGCACAAGTAAACGGGGTTTATGATTTGGGTCAATTAGGATTAAACTTAAAGACCAGTGAAATCGATGTTGATTCTTTTCTACATTATGAATCAATCCCAAACTTAACCATTGATTTAGATCTAAGAAATGAAGGGGCTGATTTCAGGGAACTGATCACACCCATGTTACAGGCAATGGGTGCTGTTTTGGTGATGCGAAGAACAGAAAATGGAAATTGCAAAATTGCACTGCAACCAATCGGACTTGAACAAGCAAATGCAAGTGCCCTAACAATCAACACGGGGGACTGGTTAACAGATGACCCCCCAACATGGGATGTTTATGAAGACATTGTCACACAAGTTGAAGTGAATTTTGATTATGATGTACAAGAAGAAAAACTAACAACGAAACGTGTTTTTAATAATCAAGAAGCAATCAATAGATATAATGGGGAACAATCAAAGATCACCCTTGATTTATACGGGGTTCGATCTGCAGAAATCGGTTCAACTGCAGGTGATTCTTTTAGTTATTTCTTACCTGTGATTACTAGAATCTTCAACTTGCTTTCAAACCCTATTCGTTTATGGCGTGGTTCAATTGGAACTGGTCAAAGTGTTTTAGTTGATGTTGGTCGTTATTCACTAGTTAATTCACCCCTTTTAAAAGGATATGGGATTGATTATGGTGTAGAAAATGCAGTCGGTTTCATTCAATCGATCAGACAAAACTTTATGGGTGAAGGGTGTGAAGTCGAATTGATACACACGGGGGTAAGGTCGACATCCTGGAATGATTCAGCAAAAGTCCTAAGTACACCAACAACTGCAACAGTCACGATTGATCAAGATGTTTTTAGTGATACTTCTGCAACAGGTGCAAGTGTGAAAGATTCGGACTTCTTCAAAATAGATGATGTTGTTGATTATTTGCCCCCTGGTGATCATGATAATGCAATTACAGGTTTAATCATTTCTGCAATTGTCGACAATGGAACAACTGCAACAATCACATTCACAACAAACCACGGAATCACAACCCTTAACGGTACACTTGAACCAACTGTTTACACAAGTGCAACTGCAGATCAAAAACTTGATGCATACATAGCAAATGCAAACGGGGTTTTAGGTACTGCAGACAATGGAAAGGAATATATTTAAAATGAGTCGATATACAAAAAGAGAACTTGAAGAACAACTTGATATTTTACGACATGAAAACCGACGTTACAAACGTGCTTTGAATATGGTGAATATTGATATTGATATTCAAAAGAACGTGAATGTGAATATTGATCGCAAAGTTCCCCCAAATGAACATGTTCAAACTGTTTTAAAGAACTGTGAAAGTGAATGGAATAGAAACGTCACAGAACCAGGTGAAGGGGGTGATTCATCAAGAATCAATTACTATATCAAATCTAAAAATTGTCTTGGGTGGACATGGGAAGATGATTATGAAAAAAATGGTGACTTTGCATGGTGTGGAGCTTTTGCTGCTGCTGTTTATGGGGTGCAAGTTCGATCTAGTGTAAGATCAAAAATCTTCCCTAGTTGTTATAGATTGTTTGACAATTGGAGAAATACGTCACGTTATCAAGAAAAAGAAAATATCTTACCTGGTGATATTGTTGTTGTATTTACATCTGATGAACAAAACCCAACATGGGGCAATCATATTACTATTGCAAGAACTTCACCTGATCAAAATGGTGATTTCCACACCACAGAAGGAAATGCACACGGTGTAAATCCTGAACAAAAATGGGTTGAAGGTGTTGTAAAACGAACCCGAAATATAAAAAATGTTGCACATGTTTATAGATTGATTGATGAAGATTATGAACAGTAAAACAGAAGAATCAATAGAAGAAAAAGACAAGACGATGCTTGATTTCTTTGGTGGACGTAAAGCAATGGCTTTTTATTGTACCTTGCTTGTCTTGTTCATCCTTGCTTTAATAAATAAAGCACACGCTGAAATCATCAGTGCAATTGATTCTTTATTCTTAATCTTTGCAGGTTCAAATGTAATGAAATCAAAAACACAAACACAAGAAAGTAAAGAGGTAAATCATGGGATTAATGACAAATGACCCAATTATAGCCGGCTCAATCCGTGCTGTTTACAATGCTTCATCTGTTAACAATGCAAATTGGAATGATTTAGTTTCTTCTGATTTTGTAGACACCGTCACGGGTTTAGCTGTCGCATCAGACTTAAATTTTGCATTTATTGCAGTGGTAAGCAAGGGCAATGACTTTGCTTATATTAAATACAGGGCTAGATCTGGATCAGGAGACACCGTGACAAATGAAATACCTGTTGATCTTTTTTATTCTGATGACATTGTAACACTAAATACAACAGTGAAAACAATTGCATACAAAAAAAATGCAGCATCTGATACTTTTTACATAATAGCAGGCTTTATCAAATAAGGAAAAAATTATGAGTTTATTCATAGGACTTAATGCCACAAGCACAGCGACCTCAGGCGGACTAGTTTACAAAGGATCATACAACGCAACAACAAATTCACCTGATTTAACATCAAGCACAAAAGGTGACTTCTATATTGTAAGTGTTGCAGGAACACTTGCAGGGGTTACTTTAAACGTGGGTGATCACATTGTGTTTAATCAAGATGCATCCTCTCCAATCACCTCGGCAATGTTTGACGTTATAGATAATACTGACGCAGTGGCAAGTGTGAACGGTCAAACAGGCCCGGTGGTGCTTGACCTTCAAGACATCAATGATGTGAATGCATCACTATCACCAAGTGATTCAACTTTTTTAGTTGGTGATGGTTCTGAATGGATTGGTGAAAGTGGTGCCACAGCTCGAACTTCACTTGGTCTTGGTTCAGCTG
>CEPH01084416.1_pt1 | contig 14613 bp, 17 predicted proteins | sample 530571 | NCBI WGS metagenome assembly CEPH01 (sample SAMEA2620413, study PRJEB7988) | marine metagenome | biome: marine biome (ENVO:00000447); feature: surface water layer (ENVO:00002042); material: "saline water (ENVO:00002010), including plankton (ENVO:xxxxxxxx)" | depth 5 m | reverse complement strand
ATCTACTAAATTTGATTCAATTTTTGCCTGTGTTTCATATAATTGTGGATTTTCTGTTGCTTGTCCTAATGTAAATTCTAAACTAGGCCCCTCTCCCTCTCGCAAATTTTTTATTTCCTGTTCAATGTACTCATTTCCCGCCTCATCTCTTTTTATAGTTTGTACTACAACTTGATTGATGCGATTCTCTAAATTCAAAGAATCTTCTCTAGCAGCTCTCTCCTCAGGATTTATTTGCATATTTATTTCTTCAGCTATTTTTTGCGCCTTACTTTCACTATTTCTATCTTTAAACATTTTAATTAAATTGTTTGCAGGGCTTGAATCTGGATTAGCAGCGTTAAATTCTGACCATTTTGTAAAAAAGTTTTTTGTTGCATTGTAAGTAGCTACAGGAACATCATAAACAAGACTACCTACTTTTTGAAAACCACCTGCACCAACAAAAGGTGCTAATGTTTCAACTGCTATTTTAAATGGTGTTCCCAATACTGAAAAACCTTCTTCTGTGCCTTCTTCACTTAATTTTTTACCAACATCCATACCTGCCGAAAAGCCCATGGCCGCTAAAATATCGTCTGCTACTAGTCTACCCAATCGACCTTCTTTTTTTGCTACGTCATAGATATCGATAATTGTATTATACATCATTTTCAAATTGTTCTTACTATTAGCATAAATACCTTTTAGAGTGTCAGGATCTGCAACTTGTAATTTATTTGCTGCGGTTACTCTTGTTAAACCCGCAGTAAATGGAATTGCATCTATTGTAAACTTGCCCATATTATCAGCGACTCTTTCTGCAAAAGTATCTGGGGTAAAACTAGGATCTATTTGATTTAAAAAAACAAAAACTTCATAAAGCTTTTTTTTCATTTTTTCATTTGAAGGTGTAAAATCAAAATCAGGCAATTCTTGTTTTTGACTAGCTACAAATTCACCCATCATTGCTGAAGGAGAAGTGACATACGAGAAATCAATAACGCTATTTAAAACATCTAAAACTCTATTATTAGCACCTTGTGTAAAAGCCATAAAAAAATCAGTTTCAGGCTCAGGAAATTGTCCTGATATTTGTGCTCGTGTTAATCCAACATCTTTTAAATATTGATTTACCATAAAATTTATATCGCCTGGTTGTTTATTTAATTTTTGCATTTCAATGACTATTTGTTGAACATCTTCTCGAGCGTCTAATATTTTGTCACGAAGTTCAATATCTTTGGGTAAATAAAATCTCTGATTTTCTACTGTAAATTCTTCCTTAGAATAATCAATTTCTGGTCTGTCAGGATCTATCTTTTCATTAATTCTTAGTGAAGCTAATCTTTGATCAGGAGATATTATCTCAATAGGTTCTTCAAGATTAAACTCATCTTTTGCTCTGTCAATCGCTGTGACCATTAACTTTCCTCATCTACTAAAGGTCTTAAATTAAGATCTAAGTTTAAATCCTCTAAATAATTGTAGTTATAAACATCACTAAACATTTGTGGTGGAGGGTTATCTGACATCCATTGTTGCATTCCAACAGACCATTCCTTAACAGAATTTATATTTGGATCGGCTGCAATTTCAGATGCTGCTAAATCTTTTTGCAGAAGATAAGTTAATCCTATTGCAAATTGTTCATTAAATTCCTCAGGTGCACCTAATCTAATGGTTGTATTAAATAAAGCTTCTAATTCTCTCTCAGATATTTGTCCTGCTAATGCATCTGATGCATCAATACCAAACTGTGTAGCTAAAGCATCAATCAATGCAGAATCACTAGCCTCATTTAAAATATTAATATTAGCCATATCTAGGACTCCTTTTAAATTTATGCCAAAAGGTGCAAGAATTTCTTGTAGGACTGTGACTTTTGGTGTCAAAATACCAGTATTAAAGTCACCTTGAAGTTTTTGAGATACTTGATTTACTTTAAATAATTTATCTCGTTTCGCTGGTGCCGCTAAAATAAGGTCACTAGATGTTTGTGCCCAAAGTTTTTCATCACTGCTTTCATAAGGTTTAATTTGTTTCTGCGAGTCTTTAAGAATATCCAATCTAATTTGATCCTCATCAGTAAACTCTTGATTTGGATCTGCTTTTTTAATTTCTAAATCTGTGATTTCATCAAGAATTGTAAGTTTATCTGATTTTCCACCACTAGTTCCTACAGCATCCTCAATAATTTTAGTTTTTATATTTCCAGTTGAATCAAGATAAATAATACCTAATTTATTATCCTTCGTAGTAAATGTTTCTTGAAAAGTTTCGTTTGAGCCTAAACCTAAAATTTTGTTTTGTTGATCTTGATTTAATTCATTTAAAAAGTATGACATTGGCACACCTTTGATAGTTTGTTCAGGATCCTCTAACCCTAGAATTCTATCTTTCTCAGCTTCATCTAACTCATTAAATATACCTAACGGAATATTTTTAACATTGACCTGCTCAGGTTTTGCATTTACAACAATACCTTCAGGATTACCCTCTGATCCGATAAGCCTTAGATCAATTAATCTACCATCAACAACTTGATAATTATCAGCTTCATCTTCTTCCTTTGACAACTCTGCATCTACAATAGCTCTTGCTGCTGCGTCTTGATCAGATATTTTTTTCTCTTCCTCTGCAATTCTTGAAGATTTTGCACCTAATATATTTCCTAAAAATTGATTAAATTGTACTACTGAATTTGTTAAACCAGGACTGACAGGTTGACCTAAAGGCCCAGTAGCTCTTAAAACATCTTCAGCAGTAACACCTCTATTGACATCTAAAGGTTCAATACCTTGAAATTGTTTTACATAATCTACTGCCTGTTTATATTCATCGGGTCCAAAACCTCCGAATAAAGATCTGTTAAAAATATCTACTTTATTTTGTTCTTCTGCCATTACATCCCTAGTCTGTTAAAAAACTACCTAAATTACCACCCTGACCACCTAGAACTCCTAGTCCTAAGATGCCAGTTTGTAAAGCAGTTAAATAAGGATTAGGGGCTTGAGCTTGAGCTAATGTCGTTGTTGATTGAGGCACACCCGCTAATAAGTTTGCACCAAATGTTAATCTTGAGAAAGGCTCTTCCTGTGCTGCGAGTATGTTTTGCCTCATAGCCTCGGCTTCAGCTTGACGTTGAGTCACATCTACTGCGCCAATTCCACTCAACAATCCAATGTCGCTTTTGGCAGCCTGTTGTCCCGTCAAACCTAACGCAGCAGTTCTCTGTCCCATTGCACCCATCTGAGATCCTGCATACAATTGTCTTTGACGTTGACCTTCTTGTGCAGCCTGAGCCGTGGCTAATGCTTGTAAATAATTTGTTTGTAAATCTTCTGCTATTCTTTTTGACTTAATGTCCTGTATATTTCTTTCTAATTCTGCTCTTTGCACACCTTCTCGACCACCACCAAAAGCACCTGCACCAATTGCAGAGGCAGCAGCTTGATTTCTTGCTATATTAGCTTGGCGATCAATTTCTTTTAAGGCCTCTTGTGTTACATTTTGTTGATAAGGACTCATGAAGGTAGATACACCTGCTGTTGTTGAAGCAGGATCAAATATACCTGTTGCTGCGGCTAATTGTTCTTGACCTGCTGCTGTTTGTGCAGCGGCAGCATCTAAGAAAGGTTGAAAAGACCCAATACCTAATGTTTGTGGAGTAATAGCAGTTGCCGCAGTATTTGCGGCATCAATTAATTGTTGTTGAACTGGGCTGAGCGCAACTGCTTCTTGTGCAGGTACAGTTCTTGGTTGTGTTATTAGTCCCTGAACAAAATTAGGATCACCCTGTTGTCCAACACCAAAGTACGTATTCAGTAATTCTTGTGTTCTCTGTTGTATGTACTCTGGAGGAAGTGTCATTCCGACTGTTGTTGGTGTTGCCATTATGCCGTACCCCCGTATTTTTCTTGTAAGCTATATAAAAAACTAGATCCTCTTTCTCTTGCATCCATATCATCTTCAGCACCCATTGACTTACCTAAAGCTCTAACTGTTTTCGCATTAACTACAAACTCACCATCAGATAACATGGCAGGTATATCATCAGAAGTTTCTGTGCCTGGACCTTCTATCTTTCCATTTTTTCTTGGGAAACCACCCTCAGCCAATGATACAATACCTCCATCGGCAAAATTTCTTACATTTTTTATTTCAGTAGGTTTATCAAAACCCTCTAATGGAGTATCAGTAGTAACCATAAAATCTTCAAGTTTGGCACCACCACTTTGATCTTTATCTAAAATATTACCAAAAATTGTAGCAAATCCTCCAAGCCCTAAAATATTTCTTAAGCTTAGTAAACTATCTTCAGCACTAGCACCCATATTAATATTTTCATAAACATTATTTTTTAAAGCATTTTTTATTTCATCAGATGCGTCTGAGGCATCTATTGCGTCTATAATTTGTTGATTTTTTAATATTGTTTTTTCTACTTGAGAGGCAGGATCTAATCCTAAAAATTCTTTACCTTTTCCAATTGCAGTTCCAAAAATATCTTTATTCATACCACCTTGAACAAAACTACCTCCAGGAATACCACTTAAAAAATTATCAAATCCAGGTACTTTACTTCCTAAGAACTGTGTTCCTTTTCCGCCTACATAACCAAGTGCTGCATTTTTTAATGCTTCATCAGCCTCATCCCCACGTGCTAATGATGCAATACCTGAGCCGAGAGCCGCTCCACCTGGTCCACCAAAACCAAAACCAAGGACTGCACCTACTGCCGGTAATATATCTCTGAATTCAAATGCCATTAAAATCGCCCATTTATACTATCTATATTTATACGAGAAAAAGGTGTAATATGCAATAAGTCAATATTATGAAAGTTAATTTTAAAATAGAAGAACTTGATATAGTTCTTATTAAATGGGTCGATGCCTTTGATGCTTTTGGTGCAGGATGGTTTGAGTGGAAAGAAATTTCTAAGAAAGCAGTACTAGCAAAATGCACAAGTGTGGGATATTTATTACATGAAGATAAAGAAAAAATAGTTATATTTGGTGATGAAACAGGCGAATTTGGATCAAGAATAACAGTAATACCTTCATCTTGGCAATTATCTAAAGAAATTTTAAAAAAAGGTAAGAAAAAAACTAAGGTATCTTCTTAAGCCACCTATCTGGATTATCTGATTTATCATGATACCATGTAGATTCTCTACCATGCATGACTGCTAAATGAACTCCTTTTTTATAAAAATCAGTTAAACCTTTTCTACAACCCTCAGCAACAGACTCTAAATAATAATCATCACCAAACATTGTGCCATCATCTTTTAATTTTGGTAACCAATTCATTACATCATTAATTACGGGCTCATATTTATGGTCAGCATCTACCATCATTGCATCAAAATATTTATCTTCAAATAACTTTACTGCCTCATCGGTTTTCATTTTATGTATTTTTGTAATCCATCCTTCATTAATGTAATCTTTGCAATTTTCTTCAAACTGATCATAAAAATCTGTCAAATGATCATGTTCACCTGCTGTTCCTTTAAAAGTATCTACTACATGAAATTCAATTTTTTTATTTAATTCCTTGAGCCGTGATGCAAGAAAATTAGTACTTTTACCTAGTAAACATCCTAGTTCTATAAATTTACTGCCCTCAGGTAATTTGTGAGCAATCATGTCGTACGTTTCCATGTAATTGAAATATCCTGGTATATCAAACCATAATTTAGCCATATTCTCTCTCTTTCTAATTTTTATTCAGACAGTGTATGTGCTCCTGCAAATACGTTAGGAGCGATTACATGAACATCTCTTCTAATGTCCGCTTCTGTTGTATCAGTTTCTGGATTATCTATGTCTGCTTGACAAGCTTCATGTGAATCATACTCTTGTCCAGTCCGTGTGTTTGTAACAGTCGTTTCAACTTTCGCACTATAAACTGGAACTTTTTCTCCATCGATCATGTCATATCTTAAGATTTTAGGTTCATCTATTATTTTTGCCATTGGAAGATTTTATAATTAATATATCAGAAATCAACTTTTTGTTTGAAAACCTATATTACCAGAAATTGTTATTCTTTCTTCATCAGAGGTGTAAAAAGGATAGACCTGATGATTAAGATCAGCAGGAAATAATGCCATTTTACCCTCCCATGTATTGTCCACAGGTATATCATGTGTTTGTATTCTGCCCATTTCATTTGTAACAAGAAAAGTAAAGTGCCCTGCTCTTACTTCTTCCTTTTTCATATCAGGATATTGTGCTATTTCATCTTCCATTTTGTATGGAATTTTGTGCCATATAACAAAACTGTAACAACCATCATGAACATGCACAGGATTAAATTCATATTTTTTTTGGAAGTTTACCCATAAAGAAAAGAGCTCTAATGTAAATTCTTTTTCTTTTTGCATACCACTTATTTGTTGCCAAAATTGTGGATATTTTTTGCTATGTTCTTTTATTAAAGCAAATAAAAAAGGAAAGACGTGTGGTTTGCCGTCTGGGATTAAAAACTCATTTTTTATATTACCTGCTAAATCGTGTTGTGCCTTTGTAAAATTTTTTTCTGCAATGACTTTATTTAAGGCATCGGTAACATTTTGTGGTACTGTTGATATTAAATACATATTATTCTCCTTTTATATTAATAGATAAATTACCTGCTATTGTTATAGCATTAGATGTTTTTTTAACATAATGTTCTAAGAAAGCAGGAAATATAACAATTTGATTCTCTCGACACTCAGGTCTAAATTCATGACCTCCAAAAATATCTTGCATTTTATATTTGTGTAAATAATAACTTCCTAAGGTTATATTATTAGGATTTTTAAAAACTGTATTAGATTCTAATATTTTTTTATAAATTACAAAACAAATGTCAGATCCTGCGTGAGCATGACCTTCTTGAAAATCAATACCTTTATAATAATTAACCCAAATATGATCTAGCCTAATTTCAAAAGAAGATCCTATAGTTGTAGCAATATTTTTTTCTATAATTTTATAAAGGTAAGATAAAGACTCAGGTGTAATATTATTGTTAACCCTATGTGTGCTCTCTATTTCTGAACCAAAAGCTTGTATTGGTTGTTCATGTTCTATAATTATTTTAGAACAGTCAATATTACCTACCCAAATTGGAATAGAAAATAAATTAATTTGCATTACTGTTGTTGTTTAACTTCCAATACTGATACTTCTACCATTGCTCTAGACGCAGCGTTAGCTTGTACTTTCATTTTATCTCCTTCTTGATAGACCATACTTGTGCTTATTGTATTGGTGTCTGAGGCAGACACATCAACCTGAAAAATTTGAAGATCTGCACTGCCATTATTATGATCAATATTTACTGTTACAGCACTTGATCCATCATAATTATGTGTATTAATTGATTTTACAATAAAAGTTGATACTGGTGTAGGAGGTGTTGCGGCTACATTTGCAGTAGGCACTTCAAAAATAGTTGTCAAATCAGTCGTAGTTAAGTTTGCAATAAATCTTTTAAATACGTCCGCCATTTAATTTAAAAACCATGTTCTTCTGGTATTTTCTTCCTGAGTGTCTTGTGTATATTGTGTGTTTAATTGTTGTATTAATTCTTCTAATTGTCTTATAAGTTCTGCTTGTTGTTCTCTATCATATTCATCTCTTGGATCGGGAAATCTTGTTATAGTTAATTTAGCCATATTAATATCTTACTCTTCCTTATATCGTGTGTCTTTAAAAAAATAAACAGCATTATATCTCCAATTTTCCTCAATGTAAGCATTATGATTAGAAATATAGCCTCCATGTGGAATTTGACCATTAAAAATCACACATCTGTTAAAAACTGACTGTATAAGTTCATAATTTAAATTATTTTCTTTTATATTAAATCGTATATCAATATCCTCATTTACGTGCAAATTTGGCATTTTATTATATAAAGCTGTACCACCAGAATTAATTTTATCAAGATATACAATAATATTTAAACCTAAGTCTTGGTGTGGTGAAAACTGATAATCTTGAGAAGGAGGATTTATCCATTTAAATATATTTGTCGAAATAACATCACAATATTGATTAGGTATATTTAGTAATTTTTGAAAAAACATAATAGTTTTATCTTCTTGCAGAGGCACAAGAAATCTACAATCATAATATTCTACAAAATTTGCACTGTTGTGACCTTTTTTCCAATTTTGTACCCAAGTTTGTTTTAAAAAATTGTATATATTTTCTGGTCTTTTGTAAAAATTATCAATTGTAATGTATTCATAGCTTTTAGTTTTTTGTAAAATAGGTTGTAAATTATCATTTATTTCAAATAAATATTCTTGTGTAAAAGGAGTTGTCAATTTATTCTATATTGCAAGTCATTGATAATTTTGGACTAATTATTTCTACTACTTCATGTGGTGTAAAGCTATCAAACCAAATTGCATCTTGTGATTTAAGTAAAACTTCTTTTCCATCAATTATCCACTTTGATGTTCCATATATATTTTTCACTAAGACAGGATAGTCGTGACTATGTTTTTTAAAAGATATTGATTTAGTGCCATTACCAAAATAAAAATTACAATTAATTTCTCTATTAAAATATTTATTAAGATATTGTTGTATTATCCAAGTTTGTAATGTAAATCCACCTATGTTTGAAAGAATTAAAGCATAGCCTTCCTCATATCTTTTTATGCATTTTTCTGAATCAACATAACCATCATCGCCAAAAAAATTTTGATCTTTTGATCCATCAATATTTATTGCTTCAATACTTGGTTGTCCCCAGGGATATTGTTTTGGCCATCTTAATTTATCAAGTAATCTATCAAAAACATCTGTTTCACTAATAGATACTTTTACTTGGTTAATTTTTTTTAATAAATTATCTTCTACCATCTGGTTGAATGTCAAAACGTTGTGTGCCTAACCTCCACGCAGTTCCTGTTGTATTAGAAACAACATTGACAGTAAATTCTCTCCCTCTTCCTCTTAAACTCACAAATTCAGTTGCATCCGTAAAGGTAGCTGTTTTTATTGTGCTTGTACTTGTGTTTGGATAGTACTTAAATTCTAATTTCATGTTTAATGCACCTTCTTGATTCTGCACGTCTGGTATAAGTTTTTGTACATACAAAATGTCATTACCCTCACCTATTTCTACAGATCCTGATTTAACAAAAGCTGTCATAGCCGAGCCATCTGCATTATTACCAACCTCGTGTAAAAACATTTGTGTTGCACCATTAGTTAAACCAGAAATAGTTTCATTATTCGCTGTAGTGGTGGGCAAATAATCAGAAGCTACAGGATTGTCAAATACCTCTCTATCAATCCATGTAGTTCTATCTAAAGTTCCTATCCACCAAGTCTGTTCTAAATAATTGTAAGCAACAACAGCATTTACTGTATTTGAACCTGTCCTATTATAAAACCACATAATTTCATTAAACTCACCATTATGTCCTGCAAACGCATTTTCTGATCCAGTAATATTTATATTGTCAAAAACAAATTGTTCTACAGTGCAAGGTAATTTTTTAACAGTACCATCAAATAAAAAGAACGAGTCTTGTGACATCCAATAACTAACACCATTTATATCAACACCTGCGTGTTGTCCTATAATACCACAATTTTGACCTAACTGTCTTAATCCAAAAGTAAAAGGTGGTCCAATAAACTGCATTGAATGAAGGGATGTGTCAGTCCAAACAAGTATTTGACCTCTTGATCTTTCCGCAGCCACGATTCGTGATCCATCAGCAATTCTTAAAGAACCCGCTGTGTTTTCTGCTGTAGGTTGATACGTTTCTATATCTTCTTGATCTGAAAATCTAATTAGTAAATCATCTTGTGCATTAGTACCCCCAATGGTCGGTTGAGTTCCAAAAAATAATAAATGTCTATCAGGTGTAGATACTAAACCTAGTCTTGATCTAGTTGGTGCGTTTGTGATAGCTACAGCTCTTGTTGCTACGCCACCTGATGTGTCCCATTTAAAAGCTCCACCATTTAATACAACTGCAATTAAATCTTCACCAAAATTATCTAATGACCATTGTCTTGCCTCTAAGGTTACATTAGAACTACTCGAAGCAGTTCCCCATGTTCCTGAGCTCCAAGTGTCTGTACCCCAACCATAAGCAGGAACTGAAAATTCTGGCCCTACACTTATTTGATACTTAGCATTACCTGTTCCACCACCGCCAGATGTTGAGCCTGAGGCGGCACTACCTGTAGTTACAACGTAAGCATTGTTATTAGCTACTGAGGTTATTTCAAATTCTTTATTCATATCTAAACCATCAATGGCAGAAAAAGAATCAAAAGTAACAAAATCACCTACTTGTGCTCCATGTGATGTATCTGTTACAACGACAGATGTTGTTGCATTTGTAGTAAAAGGATTAGTAAGAGCCTGTGTTTCTCTTATAGGAGTGATATCATATGCTTCACCTTCAGTTATTACATAAAGCTTTCTATCTGTTCCTACAGCATTAAATCTTGTGCCATCGAGTGAAACCCATGCATGTTGATCACGAGCTACTCCGACCAATGTCGTATTTATAAATTTATCCCACCCTTTTATTTTTTGGGGTAGTCCTTGAAAAAAACGCACATTATCACCATCAGTCCACTTACCTTCTCCTGTATAGTCAGTGACTTCTTTATTGATTCCTGGTGCAGGTCTAAAATTAACTAAGGGCATAGTGGGTAATATACAATATATCTCTATCTAGTAAATACCTCATTACCCATCACTAACATATCTGCTTGACTTGAATCGAATATACTTTTTGCGTCTTTTTTCGATCCTGCTATGGGTTTACCAGGTAAATTAAGAGAAGTATTTAATAATATAGGTAAACCTGTTAGTTTTTCAAACTGACATAATAAATCATAAAATATTTCATGATCCGCACTTACAGTTTGAATTCTACATGTGCCATCAAAATGAGTAATTGATTTAAACTTTTGTTTATCTTTAACTTGAGCTTGATACAACATGTAAGGACTCTCCCATTCCAAGTTAAAATAATCTTTGTATTTGTCTACTATTACACTAGCTCCGTATGGTCTATACCAAGCCCTTTTCTTTACCTTTTCATTAACCTGCTCTTTCATATCATCTACTGTTGGATTAGCTAATATAGATCTGTTACCAAGAGCTCTTGGTCCTATCTCACCGTTTCCTTGAAACCATAATACTATTTTACCTTTTGCTAAATATTCAGCAGCGTTCTTTATTGTGTCTTTATTAGGAAAGCCAGGATGTTCATCAGTTTGTATAAAAGGAAAATTTTTAATTTTAGGCAAATCCCATCCTTTTATTTTTGATAAACAATTTATTAATCCTAATGATATACCACCATCATATCCGTGAGGTGTAATAACAATGTTGGGAAAATGTTCTCTTAAATGAGTATTTAAAATAATACTTTGCGATACACCTCCTGAAAAAAGAAATTTATCTTGTTTTGAGAAAAACTTTTTTACATATTTTAAATGATTAATTTTAGATATTTCGTGCACTGTTTTTACATAATCATATAAAATATTAGACTTAATATTAGATCGCCTATGCTCTACATTATATTTTATAAAACTGTAATATATAAAAGATTTATCTAAGGGATAATCTTTATACTTATTAAAATATTTTTTATTTGTTTTTCCTAAAGAATCTAAAGCCATAATATGTCCTGCGTTCCGGTCATCTCCCGTTTGTTGATAAGCACATTCTGCTAAACACTCTCCCAAAGAATATCCATGCTCAGGATCCTTTAATGTATCAACTATTTTGTTGTCGTTAATTATACTTGAATATCTCAGACTATTTGAGTGTCCGTCTAACACCCAACTTTTTTTTGTTTCAAATTGGGATAGGTGATGTGCGTAGTGATGATCTACAAAATAGACTTCATTACATATGTCACTTAAATAATCTATTTTATCATACTTTTGATCAGACGCTCGAAGCCAATGACTAGCATCTCCTATTGCAATGGCTTCTATGTCTGTACTATTTGTATTGGTTTGTTTTAAGAAATTCTCAACTATTTGTTTGTGAGTCATTTCTTTTGGTGGAGAAAATCTTTTTATTTGTGCTTCTCTTTCGTATTTATAGTATTGAAATTTTTTACCATCATACACAGATAAATTAGCATCATGTGGCCCTACATGAATGCCCAGTAAAGTTTTATTTTGGGGCAACTAAAGTACCAACGTGCCCCTTAAATGCTCTTGTTCCAAAATGTGTTAATGGCATTGCAAGATCAGCCCATATCTCTCCGCCACATTCTTGCCATAAACGAGAAAAATAATAATCCTCAGATAAATATCTTATTTGTGTAGATCCAGTTTTTGTTTTTGTCGCATAAGGCCCTACGGCAAATAAATCAAAACAACTATCTGATCTATAAGGGTTGCCATTAACTATTTGATCTGATTCATATTTTCTTTCAGGAAATTTTTTAAACATGGTAGAAAATACATTTCTTTTGACCATCATCATCCCTGTTGCTGCTTCATTAACTCTAAAAAAACCATTCTCTCCACTTAAATTTTCAGGATCGTCAAAATTAACATTATAACCTAATGCTTTTGCTTCAATTTCATCTGATTGTGCGTTTGGTTTATCTTGTAAAATTTGTTTGATTTTTTCTAAATACAGATGTTTTCTAGGATATATTCCACAAGCAATGTCTTTGTCTATACATAATAATCGTTCAATATTCATTGGTGTAAAACCAATATCTGCATCGATAAATAATAAATGTGTAGCCACAAAATCTGTTTGATCCATCATCATAGAAACAATCGTGTTTCGAGCACGAGTAATCAAACTTTCATTACCCATGGTTTGTATTCTTAAATTTACATTATTAGCCAAGCTCCAAGACTGTAATTCTAACAATCCATGCATTGTAGATTCAGATAACATACCTCCATACATAGGCATTCCTAGAAATAATTTAAAATTTTTATCTTTAATTTGTTCTGGTTTTATCATTTTTGCTCCTTAATAATTAATTTTTGAAAATTATCAATAATAGTATTTACATCAAATCTCATTACTTTTGGTGTATTTGTTGTAAGATTAATGTTTTTTTTATAAGAAAATCTTTCTTTTACATTATCATCATTCCAAAGAACTACTCCTTTTGATTGACAAAACCTATTTGATGACATGTGGTTTAAACAACTATCAATTCCAATAAAACCGACAGAGTGTTTAATCAGATACGCATAATTCATATAATTTAAAGTCATGTCTATTTTACAAGTATTATCAAAAAAATTTTTCAAAGAAAAAACATTAAGAACATTGAGTTTTAAATCAAAGTTTAAAATGTCTATTATTTGTTGAGATTGTTTTTTGCTCAGGGATCTTGATCCTACAAAATCTGTTTGCATATAGGATTCATCACTACCCACAAATTGTACCATTACAAAATCTTGTAATTGATTTAATAAAGGTTGCATATTTTCAGCATCTTCATCCGTATAATATATTTCACTATATAAATCATTAAGATTTTCAAGACCTAGAATTTTTCTAAAACTATTAATTAAATGAATTTTATTTTTTAAAAAGTAAGAAGAATATCCATCTAAAATATATACATCATTAAATTTATTAAGAAAGTCAGTATTATCTCTCCAAGCACATAAATCATAATGATAGGCAAAATTAACATTTGGGTGATTAATAAAAATTTTAGGCCATGTGGACATGATGGTAATATCGTTTAGTTTATCAAGACAACTTGTAAAACAAATATTTTTACCAATACCTCCATCTAGAACATAGAGATCTTTCTTCATTCTCCTAACATTTTTCTTTTATCATATTTGTATTCTTTATAGTCACCTTCTTGGTCTACATAATGTAAAAAAACTGTTATGAAATTGTCATGTTCACAAATCTCTCTCCAATGTAATTTATCCATACCTTTAAAAATGAGAGCATTATTTTTTTTCATTGGAAATTTGCCATCAATTTTTAATCTTGTAAGTTTTCTATTTTCATCAAAATATTTATAATCAGAATTTTCATCTTTTTCTCCTACAAATATTTCATAAGGAACATCCTCTGGATCAGATCCTAAGCAAAGAGCAACCGTGTACTCACAAGATGGTCTATCTATGTGTATGGGTAAATCAGAACCTTTATCATAAATTCTAAAAAAAGAGTATGTTGGCCACAATTTTTTACCTACATTTTGCTCCACCACAGGAGTGCTTAAATCCATAATTGTTTCCATTAAGTAATCACCATGTTCTGTGACCAAAGAGGATGTTTGAGAGTCTAAAGTAAAATTTTTTTTATTAGAATATTTAATTAAGCAATAGCTATGACAAACATTCAAAAGTTGAGAAGGAAGAAAATCTTTAATAAATATTGGCTGCATTATATCACCCAACTTATCAAGGCATAACGTGTGCCACTAATAACTTTGTTTACTTGATGGCGAAACATAAAGTTTGATGGAAAAATAACAGCATCTCCCTCATTTTGAGGTAAGTTATATCTATGACCGTCTGGTAAATCAAAAACAAATTCACCACCTGTATAATCATTATTTAAACAAATAGATATTGACAAATGTCTTTCATTAGCCTGTGGTCCAAAATCAACATGAAAATT
>CEPH01069072.1_pt1 | contig 14758 bp, 27 predicted proteins | sample 530571 | NCBI WGS metagenome assembly CEPH01 (sample SAMEA2620413, study PRJEB7988) | marine metagenome | biome: marine biome (ENVO:00000447); feature: surface water layer (ENVO:00002042); material: "saline water (ENVO:00002010), including plankton (ENVO:xxxxxxxx)" | depth 5 m | reverse complement strand
GTTATTATCAGTCAGTTTGGTACAGCTTACTGGTTTGCCTTCTTATTCGTACTAGCACCTCTTGTAGGATTGTTTGAGACTCCAAAGCAACTTCCCTCTAGTATTCACACGAGTATTAAAAGTTAATGTGGGACATATTTTCAACGGTGATATTTTTATGTATTGCTCTGCCGATCGCACTATTTGTTATGGCCTTACTAGGACTTGCAGATGGGAAAAAGAAGGATAAGAAATGAAAGCTGTTGTTGTGGGAGCTGGGATCACAGGAGTTACAACTGCATACTATTTAGCCAAAGCAGGATATGAGGTTAAGATTTACGACGCTCGTAAATATCCTGCAATGGCAACATCCTACGCTAATGGAGGTCAACTTAGCGCAAGTAATGCAGAAGTTTGGAACAGTTGGAGAAGTGTCTACAAGGGTGCTAAGTGGTTATTCAAGGCAGACGCACCACTAAAAATTAATCCTTTTCCAAAGTTGGATAAATACAGTTGGTTTTTTAAGTTTATTAGAGAGATTCCAAACGCTGAACTGAACACGCAAAAGACTTGTGAGATGGCACTGAGTGCTCACACACTGTATAAAAAGATAGCAGAGGAAGAAGATATTGAGTTTGATAAAGTAGAAAAAGGCATCCTACACATCTATACAGATAAAGCTGAGTTTGAGAACGCAAAACGAGTAAATAAAATTTATCAGCGGGCAGGATTAAATCGTTGGCAGGTGAGTCCTCAAGAGTGTTTAGAAATTGAACCTGCATTAGTGCCTCCTCCTACACTACTCGGAGGTTTCTACAATAACACAGACTTCACAGGAGATATTCATAAGTTCTGTGTTGAGCTTGAAAAAGTGCTTGAGACAAAATATGGTGTTGAATACATCAGGTATACAGTCAAAGACTTACGAGCAGATTTGAGAGAGCATCGTGGACCTGTTGTAGTATGTGCTGGAGTTGACAGCAGACAACTAGCAAAAACTATTGGAGATGACTTACCAATATATCCTGTAAAAGGATATTCAATCACAATTCACAATCCAGGTGTAGCTCCTTGGACCAGTATGCTAGATGATGAGGCAAAGATTGTGACTGCAAGATTAGGCGAAGACAGATTAAGGGTAGCTGGTACAGCAGAGTTCAATGGATACAACACAGATATTATCCAGAAAAGAATTAAACCTCTAGTTGATTGGAGTAATCGCATATTTCCAGGCATCTGCACTGAGAATGTTACACCGTGGGCAGGGTTAAGACCAATGACTCCAAACATGATGCCTATTGTAAAGCAGAGTAAGAGCAGTCAACGCATATTTTATAATACTGGACACGGTCATCTAGGTTGGACTCTAAGTGCCTTCACGGCAAGAGAAATTGTAAACAAGATTAAAAATAGATAAGAATGACCACGCAAGAAATGCAAAAAATTCGCACAGCATATATTAGGCTTTACGGAGATAGATGGCGACAAATGTTTGCCAAGTACTACTGGTGTGTTTATGAAGGTGACGAGTGTAGAGCAGTACAAGTGAAGTGTGAAAGGTGTCCTTTACGGTGAATAAGATTGATAATTATGCTGAGGAGTTTAGTTTTCTTGATGGAGAGGAACGACTCGTACATTTAATTGATTTAGCAAAGCGACCTACAAATCTTCCCGAAGAGATGCGTACTGACAGTCGCAAAGTTCATGGGTGTGTTAGTCAGATTTGGGTAGATGTTGGATTGAAAGATGACTTAGTAAATGTTTATTATGATAGTGACGCAATGATTACAAAAGGCATCTGTAGTGTAGTAGCCGATTGTTTTTCTGGCATAACTAAGGTAGAGGCACAAAAAATTACGAAAGAAGACTTTGAAAAACTACGCATAAAAGAACTGTTAAGCGCTCAACGCAGGAATGGATTGGGTAGCTTAATTGATACAATTAGTATAAAGATTCACAATCTATAGAAAGGAACTAGAATGATTGAAGCAATCGTCATTATCTCTGGGCTGTGGTTTGCAGACAACTCAGAGTTTGTAACCACTGCAAATGAACAACAAGAGGCAGGAGCCACTTGGCACTGGGTAGGTTGGCAAGACCATGAAGAGGGACTTCCAGCAATTACCTTTGATGCAAACGGTAACGAACATGTAGTATGGAAACTGAAGTATGCCGAAGACACAAGAATGGATTAAAGAAAAGCTTGCCGAAGACAGCTGGGTCGAATATGGCAACAGAAGATTAACTGAAGAGGTTGAAGATCTCAAACAACGAGTTAGCGATCTTGAACTTGTAATAGAGGAGTTGAAGAAAAATGATTGAAGGATTTCAGCCACCGTGTGTGGTATTTAGAACTCGTGTGCGTGACGAGACTATTGAGGGACCAAATCCCTATCGCTGGCAAGATGTGACTAGCGATGAACTGCTACAGGGACGTAGAGTTGCACTATTCTCTCTACCAGGAGCCTTTACTCCTACCTGTTCTACGATGCAACTACCAGGATTTGAAGATAACTATCCACGCATTAAAGAGCTGGGCATAGATGAGGTGTATTGCATCTCTGTCAATGATGCCTATGTGATGAATGCTTGGGCAAAGCATCAAGCTATCGAGTCAGTGAAGGTAATTCCTGATGGGTCAGGCAACTTCACTCGATACATGGGGATGCTGATTGGAAAAAATCATCTAGGTTTTGGCATGAGAAGTTGGAGATATATGTGCATCATCAACGATGGTCGAATCGAAAAGTGGTGGCAAGAGCCTGGGATCAACAACAATGGAGAGGACGACGATCCGTATGTTGAAACTACTCCCGATAATATGATTGCCTATCTTGAAGCTACAGAAGTTAGCTTGTAATTTTGAATTGGTCTGTTGGTCATTTTCGTGCTAAATTATGTTCACTAGCTGGTTTGAATTTGGAACGCTGGCGAACAGCGCGGCACAGGCTATTCAATCACTGTGCGACCGTAGGGAGCTAGAGGGGCAACGGAGTTGCTTAGTGTGGTACGCCACACTTGCGTCTAAAATATGAGATATAGAAATGAAACTTAATCCTTTACAACAAGATTGGGATAATGCTACTCACAATTATGATTTAAGTAAGTATGACTGGCCTGCATGGGCGTTGTCTGTTATTCAAGAAGTAGCACCTCAAGTAACTAAACTTGAAACTTTACATGAAGTTCTTAGTCCAGCTGAGACAGTTAAAGTGCAAAAACATGTCCAAAATGCTTGTAGCCGCATTGATTTCATGGAACGATTTGATGATTTTGTAGCAAGTTTTGTACCTGATAAGATTCAAAATAAGAAATATATGATTCAGAGACAGGGTACTCTTAGGGTTGTTGTTCCTAATCAAGAAAAAATTTCTAGTCGATTGCTTTTTCACCAAGGTATTTTTGTCGGAAATGGGAGAGGTTGTAGAACTATCTGGACTCCTTTTACAGAGGCAAGAGGCACAAACACTATGTGGATTCTCGATCTTGAATCTAGTCGAGAAATTACTAAGAAAGTAATTAATGAAAAGTGGTCATTACCAAAATTAGAGGAAGAGTGTCTTAAGCACGCTTTTCCAGTAACACTGTCTCCAGGCCAGTGTCATTTGTTCTTTCAAGAACATCTCCACGGCAATGTAAACAATCAAGAAGGGTATACTAGAGTTAGTATGGACATGAGAATTTTGATTGAAGGTGAGGAGTATGGTAGGAGACACCCCGGAGGATTTATGAGGTTTCCGGGAGACTATGAAGTGGCCAAGACAGAAGATTATACAGGTAAAAAGTTTATTACTTATGCGGGATGGAATTCACAATTTAGTAATCAAATTCCTCTACCCATGCAAAGAGCTATCATAGACCATTACTGCGTTAATAATTATATTTCTTATCTAAACTATGAGTTTGAAAATGAGCATATGGATTGGCAACCAGGGCTTGAGCATTACATTACTCATGGTGGTTATGACGGCATTGTGCTAAACAGTATCTATAGTTTAACAGATGATGCTGATAGAAGAATCGAGTTGATGAATATTGCTGTTTCACATGGTGTCGAACTTCACTTTGCAAATGAACTGCTAAGTATTAAATCAGGAGAAGATATTGAACGTATTGAGGCTTATAGAAGCTTTGCTCCAGCGAAGAAAGACCCGTATGTCTGGGAAGAGAACCTATAACAACGACTGTTTTCTTGCATATCACTTTATTCTTTGATATTCTATTAAAAATTCAGATAGTAGGAGAAATCAATGCCCAACTGGTGTAATAACGACGCAACGCTTACCTTCCACACGGAAGCTGACGCTCAAGAGTTTTTTAAGGTTGTTGAAGCATACAACGCTAATGATAAAGATAATACTCTTTTTGGATGGTTTGTGCCAGTCGATGAAGATGATAACAACTGGTCTCGATCTGAAAAGTGGGGTACAAAGTGGGATGCTCAGCTTTACAACTGGGACATCCAAGGTAGCACAGTATATCTTGGATTTGATACTGCTTGGGGTCCGCCGATTGAAGTATATCGTGCTGGACAAGATAAAGGTATCAATATTACTGGTTACTACTATGAGCCTGGAATGTGCTTTACAGGTTACTTTGATAACGGTGAGGAAGAATTTTATGAATACGCTCATTGTGATTCCTCGAATGTCCGCGAGCATATTGGTGATAACTTAGATGATATGTGGGGTATCTCTGATATGATGAAAGAATGGGAAGAAGACAACGATTATGATAGTGATGGGGGAGTTGAGTCTTTTGCGTAATAAGATGAACTTTGGAGAAGTGGTAGGAAAGTGTGAAATCTGCACGATTAACCTCTGGGATTCTTGTGGTAATAAACCTGCCGTATGGCCTTGTAATGTAAAGGACTGCCCCTATGAAGAGGCGGAGCTTCAACACTCTCACTTTAATGTTGAGACTGGTGGTGGTATGGGTTCTGGTCTTGGGCAGATTGACTTTTAATGATTGATCAAACAGACAAAGAAGCGGAGTATTATAGAGACATGGTTATATCTCAAGGTAATTATATTGAGACTCTTAAGTCTGATAACGCACAACTTACAGAATCTTACTATAAACTTATTAAGAGAGTTGAAGAGCTGACGGTTGAACGAGATAATCTACGCGCTCAACTCAATATTCAATATCATTGGGAGTCGCAAGACACTTAAATTTTCTTTACATTTAAGAAAATTTTGATATAATTAAAATATGCTTGATCAATACTGGGAGTATGCAGGTACTCGGTATAGACACAAGTTCAAAGCCCTTGAAGCAAGTCGTGGCGAGTTTACTAATATTCATTACAACTTGTTTAAAAATAATCATTTTGAAACTTTTGACTGGACTGAAGAACCTGTAGAGTCATTTTATGAATTGATGATTGAACGTGCTCGTCAGTTACGTGATACTTATTCATATCTTAAATTTTGGTTAAGCGGTGGGGCTGACAGCTCTACCGCTTTACGCGTTTTTTTAGATAATAATATTCATATTGATGAAATCATAGTATATAAATTTGCTCCTAATAATAATGAAAGTGATCCTGGTGATTATGAATTAGAGAAGTATACTCTTCCCTACCTTAAAAACTTACAAACGACAATTCCAAAAACAAAAATTAATATTTTAACTTACGATAAATCTTACTTTGATTCTTATTTAGGAGAGAAGTGGTTTCATACTAGGAACGCACTTAGCTTAAGACACGCTCACATGCCTAAAATTAATGGTAAAAATTTCTGTAATATTATATGTGATGGAGAACCTGTTGTTGAAAAGATAGATGGCAAGTGGTACGCAGAAGTATGGGATACTGACAACTACTTAGAGTTTGGACTATTTAGAAATGTTGAATGTTTTTATACTACTCCTGAATTTCCAAAATTACACTCTAAACAATGTCATATTATGAAAAATATCTTAAAAGTAAATCACAGTCAAAGACCTAAATATTCTACTTGGAAAGATTTGATGAGGCGGCATGTAAGAGGCGCTCCTATAGCACCAGAACCTACTTTCTTCAAAAAAGAGATTTCTACAAATTACTCTGAGAGTTTTATGAGCCAAAAGGATAAATTTACATATAAAATTATGTCCGACACTCATAGAGATATGTATAGATACGTTTTGAATACTCCTGTTGGTGGTCAAAAATTGTTCAGGATAATTAGAGGCTTTAAAGGCTTAAGTTACTGTTTGGAGAAACAATGAATATTTACACTAAGAATAATTACTACCAAGACTATCTTGATAATCTTGGAGTTGATCTTGAGAACGGGTTTGATCTTATTGAGCATAGTTTGGATATTGACTGTCAAAAGTTTTATGACTTCGCAGATGCATTCAAAGACGATGCTTTAACAAAGTGGTATGGTCCTCGACCTTTTTATGATTTTGATTCAATGAGACAAGCTGTATTTTTGAACTCACTTGGATATAACGAGCATAACTCCTTTGAATACAACTGGGGTATCAAAGATGAACATAATAATATTTTAAAAGAACTTGTAGGTAAGCACAATTTTAATCAGTTAAATGTTGATTACGATACAGTTGGTATCAGACTTTTACAGTATAATCCAGGAAACGGTATTCCTTTACATACAGATTCTTTTAATGCATATAAGACACAAAATGGTTCTGGCAATATTACACGATACTTTGTTGCCATATCCCCTTGGGACTGGGGACATTTCTTACAAGTGCATGATAAGATGATTCATCATTGGAAACCTGGTTATACTCTTGAAATACCAGATGGAATATTTCATCTATCTGGAAACTTTGGGATCGCTCCCAAACTAACTCTAACTATAACGGGGTTCGTTAATGACTAAGATTGTAACAGTTGGACATACGGGATATCTTGGATCTTATCTAGCAGATAGGTTTGATACTCACTGTTGGCCTGGTAGATTTGAATGGGGAGATAGCTGGTGGTCTTGGGCAGGCGCAAAAGTTGATCCTGAATTTGTGTTCTACGTAGCTCGTGCTTGTAAAAAAGAGTCTCCTAGAAGAACCTCTGAAACCTTGCTCCTAGAGACACAGGGTATTGTTAAGGCAATCAAGGCATTTCCTAATGCTCATTTTATTTACACTAGCACAAAAGTTGTTAATGGATTTACTGATGACTGGGTGAGACCAATATCTTTAAGAGATATCGGCACTCATTTTGAAGAGGTGATGGCTGGCATGTACAATAATGAGACCCACCATCTACCTACAATCTCAGATAAGGCAGTCAATAGATTTCCTGCTTTTAACTCTTTATCGCATGAGCATCAACTTTATGCTCACGCAAAACAGATAGGTGAAACACTAGTTCGTAACTGCACTAAATCGCACACTATTTTCAGAATATGGGATATCGAATGAGAGAAGCATACGTTTATTTGTATATTAAAATGATGGAGGAAAGAGAATGTATCCAATCAGAAAACCACTCGACAGAACATACCACCCAAGAGAAGCCGTTCCAGAAATTATTAGAGAACAGCATCCTTGGCATTGGCAGGCTCAAAAAACGGATCATGACGATGCCGATTGCTTTGTCGAGAATATTGACACGATTGACTGGACTCAGCTTGCTGGCTGGGCAGTCCAAAGAGCAAACGAGGTAAGAGTTCCTCAAAAATACTGGTGGTGGAATGAAAAGACAGAGGAAGTTATGCACGCTCAGGACTCAGTTAACCACTGTCCGATTTACGAGCAAGCACTTCAACATGTAGCTGATAATCCATACACTGAGCATAACACGCAGTATTTCAAGTTTGCTAACGAAGATTTAGATCACTGGTATGAGCCGATGAAAGCACTTTTTCCTAAACTTAAAAAAATGGGAGTATCTTTATTTGTTCAACCACCTGGTCATTGTATTCCTTCTCATGTGGATACTTACTCATCTTTTATGAGACGTACAGGTGAGTACCCAGATTATACTAAATTGAAAAGATACATGGTATTTGTATCCGATTGGGATTGGGGACATTTCTTCCATTACGGTAATCATTGTATAAATCAGTGGCGTGGTGGAGATTTGTGGGATTTACGTGGTGGAATCTATCATGGTAGTGCTAATGCAGGTATTACTCCAAAAATTACTATTCACTGGAGTGGAGAAATAGAATGAACATAGGATTACTTGTTTTAGAATCTGACCCGACTACAGAGATTGAATTGAGAAACCAACTACCAGATTATAATATCTACGTGTCTCGGATTGAGTACGATGATTACTGTAAGTTGGACAATCTTGATATGGAGAAACAAGTCATTGATGCTGCTCGTAAACTACCTGATCTCACCTTTGATTTCTTAGTTTATGCGTGCACCAGTGGCTCTATGATTTTGGGAGATAGAGTGACCACAACTCTATCGTACTTATTTTCTAGTGTCCGAAAGGTTATTACCCCCTCTTTTTGTATTGATAATGATCTACAGCGTAGAGGCGTTAAAAAAATTAGCTTGATAACACCATATGTAGATGAAGTACATGGTATGGTAGCAAGGTGGTTTAGTAATGACTATCTTGTTGAACAAGAAATAAATTTCGGTGCAGTTACAGACAGAGAAATAAGTGAAATTAATCCCTCTGACATTGAAGATAATATTGATAATTTTCAAGACAGTTGTGAGGCTATTGTGCTAAGCTGCACCGCATTACCAACTGAAAGATATTTAAGTCATCCCAAAGTTGTATCCAGTAATGGGTCAATGATTGACTACATAAGGAGAAATTCATGAAAGAAGAATATGATTTAAACAGCGTAGTTGCTCCCTATGCTGACGTACCAGAAGACCCAACGTACTACATGGAAACTAGTCGTATGGCAAGATATCCAGAAGTAACACTTTGGGATTTTATTGAACAACGTCCTGATAAAGACTGGGTTAAGTTTTCAGAAGATACAGGTGCAAACCTCACTGATGAACATAACGCTGAAGACTTTTTTATTGGTAACTTTGATGCAGTTAGTCAAAACCATGATACGTTTATTGACTTTATGAAGAATAATAAAGATACTTGTCAGAAAAAGTTCTATGAACGTAGACCCTATCATGCAGGTGTAAACGAGTTTACTCTTGATCTACCAATGAAAGTAGGTTATAATTGGGCTAATTGTTGTGAGTATAACTGGGGTCTCTACGGGGACAGCTCTCATCAAATCAAAGAAATTTTAGGTCAGAAGTTTTTTGATGAAATTGGTATGGACATGGAGACATGCCTACCTAGATTATTAGCTTACTTACCTGGTCAAACATTGCCTTGGCACTTTGATTACTTGGGCGGATGGTGTAGAGAAAATCAGCATCTGAATCCAAATCCCGACACTCGTCGATGTGATAAGGGAGAAGTAGTAAGATACCTTTGCTTTATTACTGACTGGCATTGGGGTCATATGTTACAGATGGCAAACAGTTACTATCCTCGCTGGAAAAGCGGTGATGTTTATGAAATACCACAAAAAGTTTATCATTTAAGCACTAACGCTGGAATGACACTCAAACTATCACTTAGTTTATCAGGATATTTACCTGATTAAAGGAGAAATAAATGGAAAATTATGTTCCAAAAGGATACAACCCTACGACTGGCATCTATGCTAGTTCATACATTTTTACAGGTGACTGGGAAAATGAACTTCAAAATCTGTCTTACACTGCTAGAGAGACTGAAGTAAAAGATGACAATATTGCTCAGTTTGATGCTGAAAAAGGCATTGTGACTAATTACTTGTATAACGCTTTTAGGTCTGAGGACGGTAAGTCTACTACAACTGAAATCTCAGACTTTTGGAGCGAGGAGAACCCTGAGTCGTTTTCATACACGGATTCTTATTACTCCTCTCCAAAACTAGCTGCAATTTGTGATTGGTTTCAATGTGAGAAGACTCGTATTAGAATCTTTCAGCAGCAGCCAGGTCACAAGATGGATATCCACACTGACTTTGATAATAAACGCGGTAATGAATATGGTGAGACTCTGCGTATCTTTGTACAACTCTCTGATATGCCTGGAGGTGCCTGGTATCACTTTAAGACTGAGGACTCTCAGGTACACATCAACCTTCAAAAAGGTCAGTTCTTAATCTTTAATCCAGATCATACAGGTCATGGAACTGAAAACCTTACTGACATGCCACGTAACACTTTTATGATGGTTGTTAAGCGCAATGAGTGGATTGATAGTTTAATTCAAAATGAAACTGTACAATACATCGATGTTGATAATGTTGTATTGAGAGATGCGGCATAACTTAAAACAAGCGGTCGAAAGTGTAATTGACTATTACACTAACACTCATAAAGTCTATGGTAGGGGTAACGATTATTATTATAATAGTTACCCCAACTTAGAGAAGCGTTTAATTTATATTTTAGACAAGATAATTGTGCCTTATAAAAGGCATCCTGAGTTGTTTGATAACAAATCTATTTTAGACTTTGGTTGTGGGACGGGCGAACATTCGTACTTTCTATCTCATTTTGCAAATACAATTACTTCTTACGATCCTCAGATTATACACTACAACTGGATTAATACTTTATTTACAGGCTCTAACCAAGTAAATGTTGTTAAGAATGAGGAATCACTATACTACAGTAGTTTTGATACAGTTTTTATCAGCGGAGTATTAGAGTGTGTTGAGGACTACGGTGGTTGGTTAGAGGAACTAATCAATAAACTTAGTTTTAAGAACCTTATATTAGTTTTTAGTCCCGATTATGATAAAACACATATCAACTCAGGACAGAGTTTACGTCAAACTAGACTCTATGACAACAACGTACATGATACGACTGTTTACGAAGATGTAGTGTTGAAGGCCACAAACTCTTTGACACTCTTTGATAAATGTTCCTTTGATACCCGTCAAGCAATTCATGACCATAAAAAAGTAATACACTTCTATAAAAGATAATCAACTTTACAATTGCTCTTTACATAAATATGAGATATATTTATTCATCATAAAGGAAAAGGAGCAAATCACTTGATACGCAAATTTTTCACTCTTCGAGTATGTGAGCCTAATGGATTTTGTCATAAGGCTACATGGAAAGAAAGACTTCAGTGGCTTCGTCAAGGCTGCCCACTAAGGGATAAAAAGGTAGTTGAGCGCTACGTTAGGATGAAACATAGAGCTTAAATACCTAGTGGGGCAACTTTCAAATATTTCAATTTAGGGTTGCCCCTTACTTAATTTTTTGATATTCTGTTTTTAGAAAATGAGATGAGGCATCATCCTCCGAGCAAGTAGCATGGCCGCCCTGGCTGCGGTAAGCATTGCGAAAGTTAAATTCGGTTAATGATGCAACGGAGTCACGGAATCAGTCTCAGCCTCTCCCATTTTCTCGTCTTGCCACGTTACGGCACGTGAGGCACCACGCTCGACTCCCACGACTACCTAACCAAGCTCGTGTAATAAATGTGGTGGCTAGGGGTTTTATGCAGTGTTGTACCTAACAATACATGCCGTCGGCTCTGAGGGGCAGGGGAAACGACGGAAAACAATCCCCACTTTTTACTGGGAAGTGCTCCTTATAGCTGTGTCGCCTACCTAGGCTATAAGTAGAAGCACCCCAGACTGGCAAGGCTCAAAAAGTCGCAACTGTCGGTCTGACAGTTAAACGCAAGGATGAGCCACTCAACAGGCGGGTCACGATGGGGGCTGTGTTGGGACTGTTTAGAAAGTACTAACTTGTTCATTGGGTTTGCTGACGAGTCCCGCCGCTGAATCAGATTCGGGCAAAAAGGTTGGCGCAAAAAATGACTAAATTATGAGTGTTTACGGAAGGGATAACCACTCTCAAAAAACCCTCCTCAAAGACAATGGGGGAGTGCTGTTAGTATCGAAAGCAAGCAAGCCAAAGATGCAAACCCACAAGGGGCGAGCTAGGCACCGTAATTAACCTTCGCTAGTAGAGAACACACTCTTCCCCCAGTTTTTTCTTGCTTGTAGGTTTTATTTTTTATATACTGTTTTTACAGAATGAGGGAAGGGGACGCCTCTGGACGGTTCCCAATGTTTCAGAGCTAATGAGGTGTATTATGGCTGAAGCAACCCAAAAGACTGCTAACTATACGGCAGAGATGGTCTCTTCGATGATCGAAATGTATAGTGAACTCGGTAACGATGGTCTCGACCAGATTGCCGATACTCTTGGCAAGAGCGTTCGCTCTGTTCGTTCTAAGCTCGTCCGTGAGGGCGTGTATGTAGCCTCTGAAAAGAAGGCCGCGGCCAAGCAGGATGGTCCTTCTAAGAAGGAAATCCTCCGCGAGATCGAAGATACTGGCTTTGACGTCAGCGGCTTCGAAGGTGCTACGAAAGCAGCACTGACTCGCCTGATGGGTGTGGTGGCTCACTAGAGCCCCACTACTCGGGCAATGTTGCCCACTACAACTCGAAAGGAGAGTGGAGCGCGGCGTAAGGCTGGTTCGAAACAGCAGCGGCTCCAACCAACACTACACGATTCGTGTACGATCTAAATAACCACCGGGGTTCGTCGTAGTGTAGTGCATCCTAGATTTATAACTAGGCTCTGCTTGATAAAGGGAGAGAAGATCTCGCTTCGGCCAATTCTCTCTCCCGCTTTTTAACTACTGAGTGCCGAATGGGAATATAAGTACCTGAGCCTATCACAGTAGTTCCCTTGTCTCTGGGGCATGACCTGACATATTGCGGTCTAAAACAGGGAGTCGGGAAGGGACTATCAGATGATTATCTGCCCTTAGATAGTTGGCGAGGTTGGTGGCGACTATCATAGAAACTAAGTGTACACTGGGCAGACGAGCGACGGCTTGTCTGCCTTTTTTTATGAAATCACACAAACTAAAACCCTTTTACCATTGCCTGTCGGTGCTTTTTTTGATATTCTATTAACAATGAAAGGAGAAGGCAATGGGCGATGTAATCGAAGTAGACTTTGGTGGCAACACCGAAATGGAGTTTGATATTATCTTCACTCCTGAGCATACTATAATGGATTCTGATTGGACTCCTGGAATGGTTCCAGAGGATTTTCAACAACCTGTAACTGAGGAGACTCTGTTTGGTTGGAGTGTGAAGTTTATGAACTCACAGGCACAGTGGGTATCGCTTACACAATACTTCTCTAGCGAAGAAGCAGCTCTGATGATGGCAGAGGCGTGTTCCATCGCATTAGACTTTGATCTTGACATTGATGTAGACATGGAGGTAGAAACAGATGACGTATGAAGGTGTAACTCTAGATAACGGGCTTGTTGTAAAGAATGGCGAAATCCAAACTAAGCCTGATATGGAAGCTATTGAGAAGGCAGCTAAAGAGCTGATTGATCGTATCAACTCTGGCCCTTTGCCTCAGACTATTGCTAGGCGCAAAGCAGTTGAAGACGCTAAGAATAAAAAGAGGCGTTAATGATTTCGATCTACTACAGGTCGATTGACGATCCTATCGGTTGGGCAGTTGAATGTGAGACTGTCCAATCAGCCAGAGAGCATCTCCAAATGCAGCTAGGAAGAACTATGGATATTGGTACTTCTTATGCTGTGGGGACATTTGGAGATGTAACCGCAACTATTGATGGATGCACTTGGGATGATATCATCAAATGCTGGGATTAATTCTGTGTGTGATTTTTTCCCTTGTGACGATGGTTAGTATACTAACTTTGTTTTGGAAAGGTTACTAAAATGCTAGAATTAATTCTTTGCATGATTGTTGCAACTATCATGATAATTATTTGGAGGAATCCAAGATCGTGAATAAAATAGAAGCATACGAAAAAAGACTAGATGCTGTCACTGAAGCACTTGAACACATCCCCGAAGGTACATGGGCTCACCAATATTGGTTGACTGTTTATGGTAATCTCCTTCGCAAACTCAACTTTTTGGTAAACGAAGGAGAAACCTATGAAAGTTTTAATACCCATACTGGTCAGTCTAGCACTTACCACTAGCGCTAATGCTGCACAACAATGGCGTCAGAAGCCTGTTTTGTGTGAAAACAATGAGTACGCTGCTCAAGAGTTCTATCAAGAAAATAATCTCTACCCAATGATGGTCGGGGCTGGAGTTGCTCCAAAAGACTCCTCTGGCATTCCACTGCCTGTAGTAACATATGTTTTGTACAATGAAGAGGAAAACTACATGATGGTGGTTGAGTATCATCAGGATGAGATTTGTGTCCTCGCAGTTGGTGCAGGTGTTGAGTTTGACTTTGAAGATATGAACGGTTGGTTAGGAATCGAATGATGTGGTCAATATTGGTAGCTTGGGCACTGATTGATGGATTTCAAGATATGTGGTTAGTTCAGAGTCCTGTCTTTCCTAGCCAAGAGGCTTGTATGGCATATGGCAGAGTCTATCAAGAGAAAATTATCGAGGATGCCATGCGAGAATTTATGACAAATAAACTCCCAGAGAAGCTCTATTGCGTAGATGAAGCAGGAATTGACTTTCTCAATAAGAAAGGTTTTAAACTTGAACAGCTCTGACATTAAAAAACTGATCGGTAAACAACAGTTCAACCAGTCAGTTTTTTACACTTATAATGAAGTAAATAACACTTTTATGTTCTTCTCTCCTACAGGCTCTGGTGTTGGTAGAGAAATCTTACCAATCGGTATCTTTTCTCCACTTGTAAGACAAAAAATTCCTTACGACCCGCAAGAGGTTGTAGAAACTATTGCTGACGTTATCAGTCGTTCTGATTTTGAGTTTGATATTGATGAGCTTGAAGATGAAGACTAGTAAAGTGTTGGAGACTGCTCTGGGATGAAAACTGG
>CEPH01037716.1_pt1 | contig 14772 bp, 12 predicted proteins | sample 530571 | NCBI WGS metagenome assembly CEPH01 (sample SAMEA2620413, study PRJEB7988) | marine metagenome | biome: marine biome (ENVO:00000447); feature: surface water layer (ENVO:00002042); material: "saline water (ENVO:00002010), including plankton (ENVO:xxxxxxxx)" | depth 5 m | reverse complement strand
GAAGGCGTGATCAAGATTTCGTCGAGCAATGCCGACGAGATCGAAGCCGCGCGCAAGTGGATCGAAGGCATCGTCGAGGAAGCCGAAGTCGGCAAGATCTACACCGGCAAGGTCGTCAACATCGTCGACTTCGGTGCGTTCGTGAACTTCATGGGTGGCAAGGACGGCCTCGTCCACGTCTCCGAAATGAAGAATGAGCGGGTCGAAAAGCCGACCGACGTCGTCTCCGAAGGCCAGGAAGTTAAGGTCAAGGTCCTCGAGATCGACAACCGCGGCAAGGTCCGCCTGTCGATGCGCGTCGTCGATCAGGAAACCGGCGAAGAGCTCGAAGACACCCGTCCGCCGCGCGAAAAGCGTGAAGGCGGCGGTGATCGTGGCCCTCGTGGTGACCGTGGCGGCGATCGTCGCGGTGGCCGTGGCGGTCGCGGCGGCGGCGGTGGTCGCGGCCGTGGCGGCGACGACCGTGGCGGCGACAAGGGCGGCGATAACGGCGGTGGCGACGGCCCCGCGCACATGCCTGCCTTCCTGCGCGACGACGACTAAGTCTCTCGCCAGAGAATATAGAAAAGGCTGCGGGAGCATTGCTTCCGCAGCCTTTTTTCTTTGCGCCCGACCTGAAGCACTGGCATTTGCCGGAGGTGTCGCACGTCGTCCCAGAAGAATCGATGTCCCAGAAGAATCGATGTCCCAGAAGAATCGATGAACCCGAAATCACCCGGCGCGGCGCGCCGTTTCGTCTCTCGCCTGCCGCTCGCGCGTAATCGCCCTTGGATCGGCTATGCCGTTGCCTTGCTGCTGACCTTCGTCGCGTGGGCGATCCGGTATATCATCGGCGACGGGCTGCCGCCTGGCTTCCCCTATCTCACCTTTTTCCCCGCCGTCATCGTCACCGCGTTCTTCTTCGGCGTCGGCCCGGGGACGGTGTGCGCCGTGCTGTGCGGGCTGCTGGCGTGGTTCTTCTTCATCGCGCCTTTCGGCAGTTTCGAACTGCACTTCAACTCCGCGCTGGCGCTGGGCTTCTACATCTTCATCGTTTCGGTCGACATCGCGCTGATCCACTGGATGCAGGTCGCCAATCGTGATCTCGATGCGGAGCGCCGTCGCACTATCGCGCTGAAGGACAATACCGAGGTGCTTTTCAGGGAGTTGCAGCACCGCGTCGGCAACAACCTGCAGATGGTCGGTTCGCTGATCTCGCTGCAGAAGAACCGGATGACCGACGAGGGCGCGCGGGCGGCACTGGACGAGGCATCGCGCCGGCTGGGGCTCGTCGGGCGCATCCAGCGTCAGCTTTACGATCCTGCGGGCGCGCAGGTCAGCCTGGCGGCCTATATCGACCAGATCTGCCGCGATGTGATCGCGGCGTCCGGCCGCACCGGGCTGGGCTATGAATTCATCGCCAATGCGGACACGGTGCTGCCGCCCGACAAGGCGATCCCCACCGCGCTGGTCGTCGCCGAAGCGCTCAACAATGCGATCGAGCACGGCTTCGGATCGCGCGAGGGCGGGCTGATCGTGGTCACCGTCGCGCCCTTCGAAGGTGGCACCGAGGTGATCGTCGCGGATGACGGGGTGGGGCTGCCCGAAGGCTTCGACCTGGCGCGTGCCGAAAGTCTGGGGCTGAAGATCGCACGCACGCTGGCGCAATCGCTCGGCGGGCGTTTTACCATGGCCGCAGCGCCGGTGGGGCCCGGCACGGTCGCGCGGCTGGAGATCGACGCGCCGCTCGGCGGCGTGCCCTCAGCCGCCTGACGCACATACACACAGGACCGCGAAGGCTTTTGCCCCCGCGGCCCGTGCCAGTTGCGAACCGCCGTCCGTCGCCCGATCAGCCCATTTCGAGGATGGGCTTGAACACCTTTCCATCATGCAGGTCGGCGACCGCTTCGTTGATCTTGTCGAACGGGTAGCGCTTGACCAGCCTGTCGAACGGGAACTGCCCCTTCTGGTAGAGATCGACCAAGGTCGGAATGAACTGCTTCACCTTGGAATCGCCCTCGACGCAGCCGACGATCTTGCGACCCGAGAGGATCTGTTCGTTGGCGTCGAAGGAATATTCGGTGCCCGCGGGCGGTGCGCCGACCACCACCAGCGTGCCACGGTTGGCAAGCGAACCCCACGCACCGCGCGCTGCTGTGGCATTGCCGCTGCATTCGATCGCGTAGTCCACGCCGCCCGCCACGATCTTGCGCACGGCCTCGGGGACGTCGGTGTCCTTCGTGACATGCACGGTGTCGGTCGCGCCCAGTTCCTTCGCCAGCGCCAGCCGGTCCTCGTTGGTATCGACCGCGATGATCGGCGAGCATCCGGCCACCTTCGCGCCCATCACGGCGGCCATGCCGACGCTGCCCACGCCCGAGACCAGCAGGCTCGATCCCGCCGGTGGCTGCGCGGTTCGCATCACGGCGCCCGCACCGGTCTGGATGCCGCAACCCAGCGGGCCGAGCAGCGAGATATCGACGTCGGCGTCGATCTTCACCACGTTGCGTTCATGCGCGATCGAGTGGGTGGCGAAGCTCGATTGCTGGAAGAAGGCGGCGTTGGGCCCGTCCGCGAACACCGGTGCATCGTCGCCCTGCCGCTTGTTCATGAAATTCAGCGGGTTGAAGTCCGCGCAATAGGCCGGGTCGCCTTCCTGGCAGGGCCGGCAATGGCCGCAGGATCCGTAGGAAAGCACGACATGGTCGCCCTCCGCAATATCGGTCACGTGCGATCCGGTTGCGATGACTTTACCGGCACCCTCATGGCCGAGGACGACGGGGAAGTTCGTCGGCAGGTCGCCGGCCTGCACTGCCAGATCGGTGTGGCACACGCCGGTGGCGACCAGTTCGATCAGCACCTCGTGCGGACCGGGATCGGCGATGGCGCGCTCTTCGATGGTGAAGTCGTCTCCGGCTTCGGGGACGATGGCGATACGGGCGGTGGTGGGCATACGGATTCTCCTTCGGGGGTTACCGCATCAACTTTTGCCCTGCGGTCCGCGTTCCGGACTATCCCCTTCGGTTCGTAGCGTTTATCGCAACGCCCATGCTGCCACGTGAAACGATCGCCACTGCCCAGATCCCCGACGGCAAGGAGCTGACGCTGGTCAGCCACGGGCGTGACTTCATCATCATGCTCGGCCGGGACGAGCTGATGGGTACGCGGATGCAGTTTTCCGAGGAACAGCTCGCCGTGCTCACGCTGGCGGAGCTGGACGCGCCCAAACCGCGCGTGCTCATCGGCGGGTTCGGGATGGGCTTCACCTACCGCGCCGCGCTCGCGCACCTGCCCCAAGGTGGAAGCGTGACCGTGGCCGAACTGGTGCCCGAGATCCTCGAATGGGCGCGCGGGCCGCTGGCGCATCTGAGTGCAGAGAGTCTCGACGATCCGCGCGGGGAGGTGATCTTGTGCAATGTCGAGGCGCTGATCGACGATGCCAATGACGGCACTAGCCCCAAGTACGATGCGATCCTGCTCGATGTCGATAACGGGCCCGACGGGATCGTGGTCGACAGCAATTTCCGGCTCTATACGCGTACCGGCATCGCCAAGGCGAAGGATGCGCTGAACCCTGGCGGGATCATGGCGGTGTGGTCCGCCGCGCCCGACCACAAATTCACCACGCGGCTGAAGGATGGCGGGTTCGAGGTCGAGGTGCGCGAAGTGCGTGCGCGGCCCAACAACAAGGGGCCGCGCCACACGATCTGGTTTGCGCGCAAGCGCTGAGGCGGAGCGTCAGCCCGCCGGTTTCAGGCGCAGCGCGCCGAGATAGTCGCGCTTGCCGAGTTCCACGCCCGTCATCCGCAGGATGTCGTAGGCGGTCGCCGAATGGAAATAGACGTTTGGGTTGGAGAAGCTGAGCAGGAAATCCTGCACCGTGAAGTCCAGCCGGAACTTGTCGCCGATGGTGAACACCATGTCGTTTTCGGCGATCTGCTCAAGCTCGTCCTCGCTTGCCTGCTCGCAGGTTTTGCGCGCCGTCGCGATCATCTCGCGCAGGGACGCGAAATCCTCCGGGTAGGGGTTCATGTCGGGCGAGAAGTGCCCTTCGTGCACCGCCGTGAGCGCGAGGTGCGTATGCGTCCAGCAGCTTTTGAACTGGTAGGCCAGCGGCAGCATGTCGTCGATCAGGCGCGTTTCCAGAAGTTCCTTCTCGCTTGCCTTGCCGTCCGCGACATAGCCCTCGGCCTTGTCGAGCAGACCGTCGACCGCGCCGAGCACCTGCAGCCAGTTGGGAATGATTGCCTGATGCAGCGAAAGGGCCATGTCTCTCTCCTTCTGGAAGCGAAACAGCCCGGCAATCCGCATGGGACGACCGGGCTGTTTGCTAGGTTCTATATTCGTGTTTCTCAGCTTGCGCCGATTAGCGCACCCGCGGGCCGCCATAGGGCAGCGGGGGCGGGGGGCGGCGGCTACCGCGCGGCAGCTGTGCCTGATAGGCGCGCCCGCAATGCTCGACGCAATAGGGGAAGCCGGGGTTCACCGCTTCGCCGCAGAAGTGGAAATCGGGTTCGCCCGGGTGGCCCATCGGCCAACGGCACACCTTGTCGCTGAGATCGAGCAGGCTGGTCTTGTCCGCGATCGACGGATCGGGCTTGGCCGGAACCAGCCGGCGCGGCGGTGCGGGCGGGATCGGCGGCTGCTGATCGCCAGGGCCCTGGCGCAGGAAGCCGCCGGGGCCGACCGAAACGACTCGCGGCATGTTGGAGCGCGGCGCGGCCTGCTCTGCCGAAGCTGCGGGCGCCGCAGGGCCTTGCGCCGGAGCGGGGGCAGGGGCCGGTGCTGGCGAGGGCGCGGGAGCCTTGGCCACCGCGGGGGCGGGCTTGGGCGCGGCAGGCTTGGGCGCAGCAGCAGGTGCGGGCGCGGGAGCCGCCTTCTTCTTCGGCGCAGGCTTGGCCTTGCTTGCAGGGGCCTTCTTTTCCGCGGATTTGACCGGGGACGGGCGCGATTTCAGCCCCAGGCGGTGCGCCTTGCCGATCACGGCATTGCGCGAAACCTCGCCCAGTTCCTTGGCGATCTCGGTCGCGGTAGAGCCGCCTTCCCACATGCGCTTGAGGGTCGCGGTGCGCTCTTTAGTCCAACTCATCGAAAATCCATCTGCTTTGTGCCCAGACAGGCAACTTAGGTATCCGGGCCGTGGGTTGCCACCCGTTTCGCCAGCGCTTAGGCCGCGCAGCATGAGCGATCAAGCACCGCCCGCACAACAGAGCCTCGCCGCAGCCCGCGCGGCGCCCGACAATCTGCCCGGATGGGGCGAGCCGAAGATCCACGGGATCAACACCATCGGCCTGTGGAGCCTGTATCTCAAAGAGGTGCGGCGCTTCTTCAAGGTGCAGACGCAGACGGTGTGGGCACCGGCCTTCACCACGCTGCTGTTCCTTGTGATCTTCTCGGTCGCGCTGGGGCGGGGCGGTCGCCAAATTCTGGGCGTGCCGTTCGAAAGCTTCCTTGCGCCGGGCCTGATCGTGATGGCGATGATGCAGAACAGCTTCGCCAATTCCAGCTTCAGCTTCCTTTCGGGCAAGATCCAGGGGACCATCATCGACCTGCTGATGCCGCCGCTTTCGCATGGCGAGCTGCTGGCCGGAATCGTCGGTGCGGCGGTGACCCGCGCGGTGCTGGTCGGCTGCGCGGTAGCGCTGGCGGTGTTCATCTACCCCGGTGCGAAGCTGATGCTGTCGCACGCCTGGGCGATCGTCTGGTTCGGGCTGATGGGAGCGCTCATGCTCGGCTTCTTCGGCCTGATGGCGTCGATCTGGGCGGAGAAGTTCGATCATAACGCGGCGGTGACCAATTTCGTGGTCGCCCCGCTCAGCCTGCTGTCGGGTACGTTCTACACGCTCGATCGGCTGCATGAGCCGTTCTACACGATCAGCCACTTCAACCCGTTCTTCTACGTGATCTCGGGCTTCCGCTATGGCTTCATCGGGCAGACCGACATTGGCGGCGGTACGGCTGGCGATGTGTGGATGGCGGCGGGCGGTCTGCTCGTGCTCAACGCGGTGCTCGCGCTCGCGACCTTCGCGCTGCTCAAGTCGGGGTGGAAGATCCGGCAGTAGCCGGTCGCGCGATCCGGCTGAAGGAAGGCGGGCCGGAGGGCTGATCCTCCGGCGCTCCAGCCTCAGTGGGTCATGCCCCGGCGCATCTGGTATCGGCCGTCGGCGAATTCATCGAACATCTCGTCGATATTGGGATGGTCGACCGGGCCGCCCGTTCCATCACCGACAAGGTTCTGCTGGCTGACATAGGCGACATAATACGCATCGTCGCTTTCGGCGAAGAGGTGGTAGTACGGCTGATCGCGTTCGGGGCGAATCTGTTCGGGAATCGCCTCGTACCATTCCTCGCTGTTGGCGAAGGTCGGGTCGATGTCGAACACCACGCCCCGGAAATCGAACATTTTGTGGCGCACCACGTCACCGACGCCAAAGCGCGCCTGGCGCTTGAACGGCACTTCGATCTGGCGGCCGGCCTGGTGGGAAAAGAACTGCGAAAGCGGCATTCGTGACAAGATAGATGTCCGGGGGGCGCGGCACAATGGGCAGCGGTGCGCCGGGCGAGAATCGGGCTTCATACAGGTGCGTAGCAAGAGGGGCTTGGCAGCGCCCGCGCATTAGGCTAGCTGCGCCCTCCCGGCCCTCCGGCACGCGCATTGCCTGCGCTGCCGTGCACCCCTTTTTTGCGGAGAGGTGGCAGAGAGGTCGAATGCGCCGCACTCGAAATGCGGTGTACGGGCAACCGTACCGTGGGTTCGAATCCCACCCTCTCCGCCATTGGCCAGGACGACTGGCGATTTCACCGAATTCGACGCCGGGGCCTACAGCCTCGCCTAAGGCGACCAGCGGGTGGACAGTCTCTCCGCCAATCTGGGGCTGCGGGCGTACGACACGATAGAGCTACCCATCGGCCTGCTGCGGCCCGAATTGCGCGGGGAGTACGGCTATGACTTAGCAGGCCGCTCAAGCATGTTGCTCGGATATGCGAACCTCGGATCGCGGAGCTATTCGACCCTCGCCGGACGCACCGCGCGGCACAATCTCGAAGTCAGCCTGCTGCTCGATCTGCAAATGGCTGGCGGCTGGAAAATCGGGACGGGCTACCGCACCACCATCGGGTCGCAATCGCAGCGCAGCCATACGGTGGACGTGCATGTCGAAGTGCGGTTCTAGGTAGGGGCAGCGGCACCATGAAGATATGGGGGCGCACTCGAACCCCATTCCTCCGCCCTATCCGAGGCTCCTGACAACGTCATAAGTCGCCAAGGCGATCGAAATGCGGTACGTGTGCGCCATGGCAGTCGAGCATGAAGACTCCGTCGAGAAGGTCCTGCACTCTTCTTCCAGCGCCGCGCAATCGTTTGTTGCGGCCAGCTGGTGTCGTTCGGGCCTCAAGTACGGGCTCGATGCGGGGGCCGATCAGGGGCGGGAGCTTGTTTCCGGCAGCGAACTTACGCAGCGGCGCGAACGCCACGGCCTGATGCTGGAGGTGGCGCGGCCGCTGCTCGACCAGCTGTTCCAGACCGTCGCCGCCACCGGCTGCGCGATCATGCTGTCGGACAAGGACGGTGTCATCCTCGAATCGCGAAGCCAGACGGGCGACCGCGCAATGTTCGACCAGGTTGGGCTGACCCCCGGCGGGGTGTGGAGCGAAAGCCGCGAGGGGACCAATGGGATCGGCACCTGCCTCGTCGAAGGGCGGCCGGTCACGATCCACCGCGACGAACATTTCGCCTCCCGCAATATCGGGATCAGCTGCATGGACGCGCCGGTGCGCGATGCGGCGGGACGGCTGGTGGGCGCGCTCGACATCTCCAATTGCCGCGACGATCACAGCGCGGCGATGGGCGCGCTGGTCCAGAAGATCGTGCAGGACGCAGCGCGCAGGATCGAAAGCGGTGTGTTCCGCAAGTTTTTCGAAGGGCACCGGATCATCGATGCCAATCTGCCGGGCGGCGATGCGGCGCTGCTGGCGGTCGACCGCGACGATCTGGTGATCGGCGCGACCTATGCCGCACGCCATCGCCTCAACCTGTCGGACGACTGCCTGACCGGATCGCGCAGCGCGGCGGAAATCCTCGGCGGAGAGGACGCCGCATCGTTCCGCGACTCGGAGCGTGCGGTGCTGCGGCGCGCGCTGGCGCAGGCCGATGGCAATGCCACACGGGCGGCAAAGGCGCTCGGCATCGGGCGTGCGACGCTGTATCGGCGGATGGAAAAGGTGGGGCTGGCACGCGGCTGACACAGCTTGCTCCAGAACTGTCTCGATAGCGAGACAGTTGCGCCGACGATCCGCCCCCCCCGCCCTTTGCAGCGGGGCCTTTTCAAGGAACCATCATCCTCACGACCGGGAGCACCCGGCAAATTCGAGAGGATCAACTGATGGACATGCAAACCAGCCCCGCCGCATCGATGACCGCCCCGTTCGCGGAGCGTTACGACAACTTCATCGGCGGCAAGTGGGTCGCGCCCAAGGATGGGCGCTACTTCGCCAATATCTCCTCGATCACCGGCAAAGCGGTGGGTCAGGTCGCGCGCAGTCAGGCGGCGGACATCGAAGCCGCGCTCGACGCCGCCCATGCCGCGAAAGACGCCTGGGGCCGCACCAGCGCGGGCGAGCGGGCGCTGATCCTCAACCGCATCGCCGACCGGATGGAGGAGAACCTCGAACAGATCGCGATCGCCGAGACCTGGGACAACGGCAAGCCGCTGCGCGAGACCATGGCCGCCGACATCCCGCTCGCGATCGACCACTTTCGCTATTTCGCGGGCTGCATCCGCGCACAGGAAGGCGGCATTTCGGAAATCGACCACGATACGGTCGCCTACCATTTCCACGAGCCGCTGGGCGTGGTCGGCCAGATCATTCCGTGGAACTTCCCGATTCTGATGGCGGTGTGGAAGCTCGCCCCGGCGCTGGCGGCGGGCAACTGCGTGGTGCTCAAACCGGCCGAGCAGACCCCGGCCTCGATCATGGTGCTGATGGAGCTGATCGGCGACCTGCTGCCGGCCGGCGTGGTCAATGTGGTCAACGGCTTTGGCGTGGAAGCGGGCAAGCCGCTCGCCAGCAGCAGCCGGATCGCCAAGATCGCCTTTACCGGCGAGACGAGCACCGGCCGCCTGATCATGCAATATGCGACCGAAAACCTGATTCCGGTCACGCTGGAACTGGGCGGCAAGAGCCCCAACATCTTCTTCGAGGACGTGTGCCGCGAGGACGACGACTATCTCGACAAGGCGATCGAAGGCCTCGTGATGTTCGCGCTCAATCAGGGGGAGGTCTGCACCTGCCCCAGCCGCGCGCTGGTGCATGAGAGCATTTACGAGCGCTTCATGGAACGGGCGATCCAGCGCGTCGAAGCGATCAAGGCGGGCAACCCGCTCGATATGGAAACGATGATCGGGGCGCAGGCCTCGTCCGAGCAGCAGGAGAAAATCCTCTCCTACATCGCCATCGGCAAGCAGGAAGGTGCCGAGCTGCTGACCGGCGGCGAGGCGGCACGGTTCGAGGGTGAGATCGCGGACGGATATTACGTCAAGCCGACGGTGTTCCGGGGCAACAACCGGATGCGCATCTTTCAGGAGGAGATCTTCGGTCCGGTCCTCTCGGTCACGACGTTCAAGGACCATGACGAGGCGCTGAACCTCGCCAACGACACGCTCTATGGCCTGGGCGCGGGCGTGTGGAGCCGCGATGCCAACACCTGCTACCGCTTCGGCCGGGCGATCAAGGCCGGGCGGGTGTGGACCAACTGCTATCACGCCTACCCTGCGCACGCGGCGTTCGGCGGCTACAAGCAGTCGGGCATCGGGCGCGAAAACCACCGCATGATGCTCGACCACTACCAGCAGACCAAGAACATGCTGGTCAGCTACAGCCCGAAGAAGCTCGGCTTCTTCTGAGGCGTAAGCCGCAGTGGGCGGCGGCGATCCCGTCGCCCACACACCCCCAAAAAATTCAGGAGAGATGTCATGAGCAAGACCATGAAAGCCGCCGTCGTGCGCGCCTTCGGCGAGCCGCTGCGGATCGAGGAAGTGCCGGTGCCCGAAGTGCAGCCGGGCATGATTCAGGTCGCGATTCAGGCCTCGGGCGTATGCCACACGGACCTGCACGCCGCCGAAGGCGACTGGCCGGTCAAGCCCGAGCCGCCGTTCATTCCGGGCCACGAAGGCGTGGGTTTCGTTTCTGCCGTGGGCAAGGGCGTGACCCATGTGAAGGAAGGCGACCGGGTCGGCGTGCCCTGGCTCTACACCGCCTGTGGCCACTGCACCCACTGCCTCGGCGGGTGGGAGACGTTGTGCGAGAGCCAGCTCAACACCGGCTATTCAGTCAATGGCGGGTTCGCCGACTATGTGCTGGCCGACCCCGACTATGTCGGCCACCTGCCCGACAATGTCGGCTTCAACGAGATCGCGCCGGTGCTGTGCGCGGGCGTCACGGTCTACAAGGGCCTGAAGATGACCGACACCAAGCCCGGCGATGCGGTGGTGATCTCCGGGATCGGCGGGCTTGGCCACATGGCAGTGCAATACGCGGTCGCGATGGGGCTGAACGTGGTCGCGGTCGACGTCGACGACGCCAAGCTCGACCTTGCCCGCAGGCTCGGCGCGGTGGAGACGGTCAATGCCCGCACCGAGGCGGACCCTGCGGCGGTGGTCAAGCGGCTGACCGGCGGCGGTGCGCGCGGCGCGCTGGTGACCGCGGTGAGCGAGAAGGCGTTCGAACAGGCGGTCGGCATGGTCGGGCGCGGTGGTACGCTTGCGCTCAACGGTCTGCCGCCGGGCGATTTCCCGCTCAACATCTTCGGCATGGTGCTCAACGGCATCACCGTGCGCGGCTCGATCGTGGGCACGCGGCTGGACCTTCAGGAGTCGCTCGACTTCGCCGCCGATGGCAAGGTCAAGGCGACGATTTCGACCGCCGGTCTGGACGACATCAATGCGGTGTTCGACCGGATGCGGCAGGGCCAGATCGAAGGGCGCGTCGTCCTCGACATGAGCCAATGACGAAAAGTGCCGCGCCGGAGGGCCGCGTGGTCCGCCGCGTGATCGCCACCGACGCGGCCACGGCCCTGCTGGGCCAGATCATCGAACGTCACGGCCCCGTGCTGATCCACCAGTCGGGCGGGTGCTGTGACGGCTCAAGCCCGATGGTCTATCCGCGCGATGAGTTCCGCATCGGCGGGTCGGACGTGCTGCTGGGCACGATCGGCACCACGCCGGTCTATATCGGCGCGGCGCAATTCGCGGCGTGGAAACACACGCAGCTTATCCTTGATGTGGTGGAAGGGCGAGGCGGCATGTTCAGCCTCGATAATGGAACGGGCCGGCGCTTCCTCGTGCGAAGCCGGACCTATGGGGAGAGAGAAATCGCCATGTTGCACAAGGCAGACAGGCTTCGCGCCATGCAGGCATCGATCGACAGCGATGCGGACGCCTTCTGGCTGGACGAAGCGCACCGGCTCGACTGGAGCGTCTTCCCGACCAAGGCGGACGAGAGCAGCTTCGAGAAGGCCGATTTCGGCATTCGCTGGTTCGCCGATGGCGAGCTGAACGTTTCGGTCAATTGCCTAGACCGCCACCTCGATACGCGCGGCGACCAGCCGGCGATCGTGTTCGAAGGCGACGAGCCGGGCGAAGGGCGCACGCTCACCTATCGGGAGTTGCACGGGCAGGTCTGCCGCTTCGCCAATGTTCTGAAAGCCAACGGGATCGGCAAGGGCGATCGGGTGATCCTCTACATGCCGATGGTGCCCGAAGCGGCGATTGCGATGCTCGCCTGCGCCCGGATCGGCGCGGTCCATTCGGTCGTCTTCGGCGGCTTCTCGCCCGACAGCCTGGCCGACCGGATCGCCGATTGCGGTGCCACCTTGGTCGTCACCGCCGACGAAGGCACGCGCGGTGGCAAGCGTATTCCGCTGAAAGCCAATGTCGATAGCGCGCTGGAGCGGACGAGCGGCGTCGATACGGTCATCGTCATGCAGCGGACGGGTGGCGACGTGGCGATGCGCGAGGGGCGCGACATCTGGTGGGAGGAGGCCTGCGCAGATGCCCCCGCCGATTGCCCGCCCGAAGCGATGAACGCGGAAGATCCGCTGTTCATCCTCTATACCTCCGGATCGACCGGCAAACCCAAGGGCGTGCTGCACACCACTGGCGGGTATCTGCTTTGGTCGACGCTGACCTACGATCTGCTGTTCGGCCCGGAGGAGGGCAAGGATGTCGCCGACGATCTGTTCTGGTGCACCGCCGATGTCGGCTGGATCACCGGGCACACCTATGTCGTCTACGGCCCGCTTGCCAACGGGGCGCGCACGGTCATGTTCGACGGGGTGCCCAACTATCCCGATCCGGGGCGCCTGTGGGAGACCAGCCAGCGCCTCGGCGTGACGATCTTCTACACCGCGCCGACCGCGATCCGCGCGCTGATGCGGCAGGGCGACCGGTGGGTGATCCGCCATGACCTGTCCTCGATCCGTCTGCTGGGGACAGTGGGCGAACCGATCAATCACGAAGCGTGGGAATGGTATCATGACATCGTCGGGCGCGGGGAGTGCCCGATCGTCGATACCTGGTGGCAGACCGAAACCGGTGGGGCGCTGATCGCGCCGGTCCCCGGAGCGACCGAGACCAAGCCTGGCAGCGCGACCCTGCCACTTCCCGGCGTCCACCCCGAACTGGTCGATGGCGAAGGGCATGTGCTGGCCGGAGCGACGGAGGGCAATCTGGTCCTCACCCGCAGCTGGCCGGGCCAGATGCGCACCATCTTCGGCGATCACGATCGCTTCTTCCAGACCTATTTCAGCACCTTCCCCGGCACCTATTTCACCGGCGACGGCGCGCGGCGCGACGAGGATGGCTATTACTGGATCACCGGCCGGGTCGACGATGTCATCAACGTGTCGGGGCACCGCATGGGCACCGCCGAAGTCGAAAACGCGCTCGATGAGCATGTGCTGGTGGCAGAGGCCGCCGTCGTCGGGATGCCCCACGATATCAAGGGGCAGGGCATCCATGCCTTCGTGACACTGAAGGCCGGGGAGGAGGGCAGCGATGCCCTGCGCCAGGAACTGCGCGATCTGGTACGCAGCGAGATTGGGCCGTTCGCCACGCCCGATGTCATTCAGTTCGCGCCAGACCTGCCCAAGACGCGTTCGGGCAAGATCATGCGCCGGGTTCTCCGAAAAATCGCCGAGGGGCAGCCCGATCAGATCGGCGACATCTCGACCCTCGCCGATCCCGGCGTCGTCGATGCGCTTCGTGAGCGCAGTCCAGCATGATGGCCTGACGATCGAGGCCGGCTAGTTTGCCTCCGGGCGGGGTGGGACGCTGTCCTACATCGCCTCGTCGCGCTATAGCCGAAACTGCTCTTTGACATTCCGCCAGGGTTCCCGGGCCTGCCCGTGGGGAGAGGCAGTTTTCTCTCCCCTGGACAGTGTGTCAGGTGTGTCAGGCTAAGGGCTTCAGGGCTTCCAGTATTGGCGGAAACTCGCGCGCGGATCGCTCTCCACCCGGAGGTCTTCGTCGAAGATCAGCGTCGTGCGCTCGGGCGGGGAGTAGGGCTTCCATTCGGGAATGCGATCATTGTTCGGGTTGCCATTGGCAGCGAAGGCGGCCCAGCTCGACGCGATCGCTGCGGCGAGCGTGTTGGCCTCCTTGCTCGAGCCGTTGAGCGCGCCGCGCGTGTTGTACAGGCTGGGCGCGACGTCGATCCCGTGGACCGCGCCGAAGCGGCCGTCCGCCGCCGGGCTCGGCTGGGTCCACAGATAGGTCCAAACCGGCGCGCCGCCCTGCTTCGCCTTGAGCTCGGCCTGCGCGAAGGCCGACTTGCGGAAGGTAAGGTCGGATTCGAGTCGCGCGGCGAGCAGGAAGGGCGGGGCGTCCGGGTCTTCGGCGCGATAGGCGGCGACCGCGTCGGGTGCCCTGTCACTCAGGTGTTTGCGGGCGAACTCCGTCAGGCGCGCCTCGTCCATCGCGAAGTCGCCCATGCGGTAGGCCCGCTCGTCGAGCACGGAGGACACGATCATCGGCACGTCGGCCGATACGGCGGGCGCATCCGGGTCCCACGGGTGGCGGGGCAGGGCGATCCCGTCGACGACGGGCGCGAAGGATCGCGGTGCCTCGCCCTTGGCGCGGTCCGCGGCCTCCAGCTTGGCCTGCGTTTCGAGGAGGGTGGTCCACGGCACCTCCTGTAGCTTGCGGAAATCGCCCGGCGCGATCTCCAGCGCGTCCATCAGCCGTTTCGCGGTCGCGCTCGCCATTTCGGGCGGCATCATCCGCAGCGCCGAGCCGCTCATCACGCCCGCGCGGTGGAACAGGCCCTTGCCGCCGGGCATCGCCATCAGCACGCTGGTCTTCGCCCCGCCGCCCGACTGGCCATAGACCAGCACGCGGCTGGGATCGCCGCCGAACGCCGCGACATTCTCGCGCACCCAGCCCAGCGCGGCGACGATGTCCTGCATGCCGACCGTGCCCGAAGTGGCGAAGTCCTCGCCCCCAAACTCGGCGAGGTGGAGGAAGCCGAACGCGCCCAGCCGGTGGTTGATCGCGATAACCACGCTGTCGGTGAAGCGCGCCATCGCCTCCCCGTCCATGCCGACCGAATTGCCCGAGCCGGAGTAGAACCCGCCGCCGTGCAGCACGACGATCACCGGCTTCTTCGCGTTCGGGTCGAGCCCGGGCGACCACAGGTTGAGCGACAGATTGTCCTCCCCCATCCCTGAGGGATTGCGATCGACCATGATCAGGTCGGCATAGGTATGGCGGCGGTCGCCCGGGATCTGCGGGGCGACGT
>CEPH01044575.1_pt1 | contig 14781 bp, 12 predicted proteins | sample 530571 | NCBI WGS metagenome assembly CEPH01 (sample SAMEA2620413, study PRJEB7988) | marine metagenome | biome: marine biome (ENVO:00000447); feature: surface water layer (ENVO:00002042); material: "saline water (ENVO:00002010), including plankton (ENVO:xxxxxxxx)" | depth 5 m | reverse complement strand
GACTAAAAATTGTTTTGAAAACGGTTTTTCTCATATTGTTGGCAACGCCACGCTAGCAGGAGTGCGCCCCGAACATGGCAGAAAGACACTAAGATAGCGCAGCTACCCAACACGCACAATGGTTCTAGTGGAATGCTGCGTTCAGCAAGACAAAATCCAGAAGCAAAGCAGTTGCTAGAAGGGATGGTACTTTCAGAATGGGTAGCGGAGCGGTGAAGATCAGATGAAAGTAGTAGAAAGCACTCAGGCGCATTCGTGCTAGCAACTGTTATCTTCCTTTTTCTTTAGCCATTTGAAGAATTAATTTCGAAGATTCTGAATTTAGTTCACCTATTCGTTCGTATTCTTCGGGGTACATCAGAGATATCCAGTCAAAAAGTTCAGCCAGTCGAAGGTTGTAAATGCTGTCAAGTTTTTGATATTCGAAATTTGCATTAGGAATAGTATCCGTTTCAATTCTAGAAATTTGGGAGTCTGAAAATGTATATCTGCTCAAATAGCCAATGGTATCCAGTTCCCAAAGAGTGAGCAGATCGTTAGTTTCGAGTGCTTGCACTTCTACAATAGAATCGTTCAATTCTGTTATTGAGATGATCTTATTCCAAGGGTTATATGAAGAGTTAAACTCGTGGTTTAACAAGATGTCTTTCTTTGTTAAAGTGTCAGTTGTGTGAGGTGTATATGCGATTGCGTCTTCCGTTAGCAGGCGAGATAGTCCAGAGGTGGTTTTCTCGATCTCCATTTTTTTGAATTGTTCGGCAATTTCTAAGTTGGACTTCTGTTCGCATGACAAACAGAAAACTAGTAGAGCTAAGATGAAATATTTGTTCATGCAGGAATGGAAGATAACGACCAGATATGGCGAGTGGCCACATCGTCTGTAAAAAGCAGTAAAATAGTGAAACTGCCCAAAACCTACAACGTCAACTACGAAGCACTGCGCAATGAAAGTCTAAGTCCAGAAAGAAAAAAGTCGCTAGAGCACAAAAGCTAGCAGAATGGGCAGGTTCACGGTCGGATTGTACAAAAGTATCAAATAGGCAGTTTGGCCATTCGCTATATCGCTTGTTAGCCACCTGTTAATCTATTCCCGCGTATGCTTTTCGGTTGATTTCAAGGAATTCTTGCTGTTCAGCAGAGTTCATTTGTTTCAAAAGTATGATGTTCCTTCCACGAGTTAAAGTCTGGGAGTTCAGTAGTTCGCTAATCGGTCTTGTATGGACAATTGCCACAAGTTCAGTGTTACTAAAAATGAAACGAATTCTGTCCATTGGAGAAGGATCGTCAACGGTACTTTCATAGATCATTTGTTCTTCGTAACTTTCTACTAACCGATCTAGGATTCCACTATCTCTAAACTTGAAATCGATCATGTACTGACTTAAATCAGCTTTCGTGGGTTTGTTGTTGGTTCTCGAAAGGATTGAAGCCAATTGATTTTCAGGGATTGATTCTGGTTTTATGTTCGATTTATAGGTTGACGCATAAATATCCATTCCATAGCGTCTTGGGTTACCTGGAGCTCCACCAGAATACCACGTACTTTGTAAACTGTCAGGAATTGTGATTAGAGCAGTTCCAATAAATTCGTCTTGCCAGTTGAAAAGAGAATCTCCTTCTGAAATTGGTGTTCTGCTTTCATATTGCTCCTTCGTGATTTTTAGACTTATGGCAATTGTATACCATCCGTTAACAAGTTCAGAGCAGCCAACCTCTACATTATCGTTCAATGATACTATTGGAGTTCCTTTTGGTGCTGTTCTTACGTTGGCTGGTCCGTCAATACGTTCGGCAAAAGTTGCAATGAATAGTTGGAGGAATATTACTGTTAGTGTTAATCTTCTCATTGTGCAATATGGTGGCTAACGGTCTCGGCTATGAGTAGTTGCGTGAGTTAGCACGAAACTTTGCAAGTACACACCAAACTGAAAATCCGCGAGGATTTTCAGAAGTAGGCGAGAACAAGCAATTACTTATAGCCATTGTTGTAAGCAGTATTTTTTGATTAATATTCATTTATAATTCGAAATCTCATCGTATTTCCAATTCGTTAGATTTAACTTTTTGAAGGCTTTAAATACTTTCCGCTTTTTCAATTCCAGCATAATAACTCCGCAATCTGCACTCGTTCCATACAAAGCTTGTCTTTTATCATCTGTCCAAATTTCCACGTTACGAATATTATGTTTCGAAATAAGTCCAGTTACAGAATCAGTCAGTTCAGAGTTCATTGGATTTTCAATTCGGAATGCGATTACATCATTTTTGTATTTAACCAAATAAAGTGGTTTACAGAATCCCTTCGTTCTAATTTTGCTAATACTGTCCAATTTAGGAAATCTCGAAGCAGTTATTCCGTCCGAAAAACTCCACTCAATATATACATTCACATCATTAGTCAGCCTTTCATTTATCAATTCAATTTTCTCCTCAAGTGTTCCTGTTAAATTCAGAGTCTCAAACCATAAATTATTCGCACTTTCAGTCAAAATCAACTTTTCATTTTGGCCTAAAGTGCAGAATGATTGAAATATTAAAAATGATAGCAAAAAGTGTTTCATAATATTGCTTACAACGTTAGCTATGCGCCACTGTGATGGCGGTTATATTTAATATAGATTGAGAAAAGGTGCTTATAGCCTTTCAATAGGGTGTGCTATAAGGAGTTTTTAATGAATCTCTCAAATATTGAGTTTGTCCAAAGGTGAAGCGATTTTTTCCCATCTTTTATGAGTTATATGTGTATAAATTTCTGTCGTCTTGCTAGAGCTATGACCTAGCAATTCTTGAGTATAACGAAGATCAACCCCACTCTCCAAAAATGAGTGGCAAAGCTGTGTCTTAAACAATGAAGTTCTGCTTAACTGTTTGGCTTGACAAGCCTGAACTTAAAAAACTGCTCGTTATCAATTTCTAATTCTCCGTCTTTCTTAAATCCGAGACGTAATAGTGCATTAATTCGTGTTCTCGTTGGTGGTAATAATATGGTTATGGAATTTAGTCCCATTTCGCCAAATGCTCGGTTGATTATTCCCTTATATAGAACTTTCCCCACTCCCCAATAGTCTGGATGTAGTACCAATGCTAAGTCAGCCTCACCGTTTTCTGGTTGCAGCCCACCCCAACCTGCAAACCGGTTATTTATTACAAAAGCCCAAGGTCCGTAGCCGTATTCTGTCCATAGCTGTTCTTTTGCAGAAATAAATTTATCACAAAGAATTTCATTAAAGTCATCTTTCAACAGAGGCATTTGTCGTCTTACTAATGAATTATTCATTAAGTCAATTATCTCCGATTTTTCTACTTCCGAAAGTCTTTTAAATTCAATGCTCATTATCGTCTAATATTACTGCCAATGTTCTCGGTTAAAAGCCCGATTTTACGAACCACCATCACAGAGAAACGTCTAACGAAAAGAGGATACGAAAGTTTGGCGATCTATTATCAAAAAGTGAAGGTCTGATCTGATGAACAGCCCAGTACGAGACCCGCTTGGCCTGCCCTGACAAAGGAAGGGTCAGGTGGTGTGAGAGGCGCACCGTGGGCTTATGGCTCACAGCCGTCCACTCGATTGTAGCACATATTGATTTTCTTATTATTCAGATTTAGCTTCAATTATTTGAAACTTAAAATCTTCAACCTTGTCAGGAATGTTTATTTTTTCCTTGAACTCGATACTTCTTCCTGGTTTAATAAACTCATAAATAGTAATTTCTTCGCCAAGTGTAGGTTTCTATGCTTTGCTAGCATTTGTGTCTTCATAAATGACTCTTATAAAGGGTTGTTGAAGACACAGCTTGTGGAGGAAACGGAATACTTGCTCTTATATGACAGGGGTAAGCAATCCTGAACCGTAGTTTAGGAATTGTCGATTTGTTTCTCCTGGTAGTAGCGCTTGGAGAAAACTTCATAAAAAAAGGCTGTCTCAAAAGCTACTATTTTCGTCATTCCCAGCTTGACTGGGAACCTCTTTCGGCCTACAGAGTTAGTTGGGGAGATTCCCGATCGCTGTCGGGAATGACAGTTAGCTTTTGAGACAGCCTCTTCTTTATACTTTTTTGGTCTATCGTCTAAAATCTAAACTCTCTCGGCTACCCAATGCTTAGCATTGATAAATGCCTGAATCCATGGGCTTAGCACATCTGCTTTTTGCTCTGCCGGATAGTTTGCCCAGTTCCAGGGGAAGATGGAGCGTTCAAAGTGAGGCATAATGGCTAAGTGCCTGCCGTCTTTGCTGGCCAAACCGGCCACATGGTAATCGGAGCCATTGGGTGAAGCCGGGTAGGCCTCGTAGCTGTATTTAGCAATGACGTGGTATTCATTTTCTGCTTCCGGTAGTCTGAAACGACCTTCACCATGTGCTACCCAAATGCCCAGCCTTGTTCCGGCCAATGAGCCTAACATCACGGAGTTGTTTTCCGGAATGGTTACGTTTACAAAGCCCGATTCGAATTTGTGGGCGATGTTATGGTCTAATTTCGGATGAATTTTGTGCTCAGGATAAAGCAGTCCAAGTTCACCCATCAACTGGCAACCATTGCAGATGCCGAGTGAGATAGTGTCTTCTCTGGCATAGAAGTTATCGAGAGCAGCTTTGGCCTTTTCGTTATAGAGGAAGGCCCCGGCCCACCCTTTGGCTGAACCTAACACGTCTGAGTTGGAGAAGCCACCCACAAAGGCAATGAAATTGACATCCGTCAGGTCTTCTCTACCGGCTATAAGATCGGTCATGTGCACATCCTTTACATCGAAGCCGGCCAGGTGCATGGCATAGGCCATTTCCCTATCGCCATTAACGCCTTTTTCCCGAATGATGGCCGCTTTGATTCCCGTAGACTGCTTTCGGTTGGGGTCTAGCCCCAAAGCTTCATATTGCCCGCTAAAGCCCTCAGGGAACTTGAACTGAAGAGGCTGTTTTTTATAGTTTTCAAATCGGGCTTTGGCCAACTCCTTACCCGATTGTTTCTGGTCTAGCAGGTAAGAGGTTTTGTACCAGGTGTCTCTCAGCGATTCAATATCGAACAAATAGCTTTGAGTATTACTTTGGATAGACAGAATTGGTTCCCCAATTGGTGCCCCCAACTCATAGTTCATAGTTCCAAGTGCAGTAAGGTTTCCTACAACCTCACCCAAGTGCTCATTGGCTATTTGAAGTACCAAAGCAGGTTTTTCGGAGAAGAAGATGGAAATATCGTCTGCTTCGGAGAAGGCCTTCAAGTTGGCAGAAATACCAAGATCTACCTGAGAGAAAGTCATTTCTAATAGGGCGGTAATCAGACCTCCGGCAGACACATCGTGTCCGGCCAGTACTTTTCCTTCTTTGATGAGCTGCTGCACATAGTTGAATGTTGCCGCAAAGTTGGAAGCACTCTTAATGGTTGGTGCTGCAGTTCCTATTTTTCCAACTACCTGGGCAAAAGAGGAGCCACCAAGTTTAAAGCCATCGCCCGACATATCTACATAAAGCAATGTAGATTCAAAATTGGGCTGTAGTACTGGTTCTACTACTTGCTTGAGATCGCTTACCTCACCAACAGCCGATACAATGACTGTTCCGGGAGCATAGACTACATCGTCTTTATATTTTTGGGTCATGGACATGGAGTCTTTTCCGGTAGGCACGTTAATGCCCAGCTCGCAAACAAAATCGGAAAGACCTTTTACCCCGGCATACAGGCGTGCGTTTTCTCCTTCATTTTTTGCCGGCCACATCCAGTTAGCGGAAAGGGAAATGCCTTTGATGCCTTCTGAAATAGGTGCGAAAATAATATTGGTAAGCGCCTCGGCTACCGAGAGTTGAGAACCCGCCACCGGATCGATGAGAGCAGAAACGGGCGCATGACCAATGGAGGTGGCTATACCTTTTTCTCCTCTGTAGTCCATGGCCATAACTCCCACATTGTTGAGTGGCAATTGAATGGGGCCTGCCGTTTGTTGTTTGGCTACGCGCCCTGTAACACAACGGTCTACTTTGTTGGTGAGCCAGTCTTTGCAAGCCACGGCTTCCAGTTGCAATACCGCATTGAGGTAGTCTTGAAGCTTCTTTATATCATAAGTAACCTCAGTAAAGTTGGCCGGAACCGACTTGTCTTCCAGAATGGTCTTTGGAGAAGAGCCGAACATGTGAGCCAGGTCCCAGTTGATGGGGTGCTCATTGGTTTCTTTGTTTTCGAACTTGAATTTATGATCTCCTGTAATGTCTCCTACCACATAAATAGGGGCTCTTTCTCTTTCGGCTACTTTTTTGAGGTAGTCAATGTCTTGTTGCTTCATTACCAGCCCCATTCTTTCCTGAGATTCATTGCCAATGATCTCCTTATCAGATAGGGTAGGGTCTCCCACAGGTAATTTCTTTACGTCAATTACTCCTCCGGTTTCTTCTACCAGTTCGGAAAGGCAGTTGAGGTGGCCACCGGCACCATGATCGTGAATGGAAACGATTGGGTTCTTATCCATTTCGGCCATGGCTCTAACGGCATTGTAAACCCTCTTTTGCATTTCCGGATTAGAACGCTGAATGGCGTTTAGTTCTATGCCTGAGGCAAACTCTCCGGTATCGACAGAAGAAACGGCTCCACCTCCCATTCCAATGCGGTAGTTGTCACCACCCATCACCACAATTTTATCACCTACCTCAGGGGTATCTTTCAGAGCGTCTTCTTTCTTTCCATAGCCAATACCTCCGGCCAACATAATGACCTTATCAAAGCCATGTTTTTTGCCGTTTTCCTGATGCTCAAAGGTGAGTACCGATCCGGCTATTAGAGGCTGACCAAACTTGTTGCCGAAATCGGAAGCACCGTTAGAAGCCTTGATGAGGATATCCATTGGAGTCTGATAGAGCCACTTTCGCTCCGGCATGTTGGCTTCCCAGGTTCGTCCTTCCTCCAGTCGGGAGTAAGAGGTCATATACACGGCTGTTCCAGCCAGTGGCATGGAGCCTTTGCCTCCGGCCATGCGGTCTCTTATTTCTCCGCCAGAGCCTGTAGCTGCACCATTAAAAGGTTCAACAGTTGTTGGGAAGTTATGCGTTTCGGCCTTTAGCGAAATTACCGAGTTAAAGTCTTTGGTTTCAAACCAGTCGGCCTTGTCTTGTGTTTTTTGAGCAAATTGCTCTACCACAGGGCCTTCTATAAAGGCCACGTTGTCTTTGTAGGCCGAGACTAGCTTGTTGGGGTTTTGCTCAGATGTTTTCTTGATGAGTTTAAAGAGCGAGGTAGGCATTTCCTGCCCATCGATTATAAAGACTCCATTGAATATTTTGTGTCGGCAGTGTTCGGAGTTTACCTGAGAGAAGCCAAACACTTCGCCATCGGTTAGTTTGCGACCCAACTGCCGGCTCACATCGTTTAGGTAGTCAATTTCCTCATCGCTGAGCGCCAAACCCTCTTTTTGATTGTAGGCGGCAATGTCATCGATATAACGTACCGGTTCGGGTTCAATGTCTATGGTAAAAAGCGACTGATCCAGCGAGGTGTATAGTACCTGCAACATGGGGTCGAAGGCTACGTTGGCCGATTCTACCTGCTCGAATTCTTCGATACGGGAAATTCCTGAAATACCCATGTTTTGGGTAATTTCTACCGCATTGGTGCTCCACGGGGTAATCATTTCCTTGCGTGGCCCCACGTAGTATCCTTTTAATTCGGTGGCTTCTATTGTTTTGGCATTGCCAAAAAGCCAGAGGAGTTTAGGAAGGTCTTGTGGTGAGAGTGTTTCAGAAAGGCCTACAGCATAGATTTTGCCTTGTCCGGCATCAAAAAACTGAATCATTAGATCGATTGCGTTTGGGTACGAATTACCCGCGCAAAATTAGAAAAAGATTTGGGTTTAAGAACTATAAAACCGGTGGTCAACCTTTGGTTTTGCACAGAAAGGTGTTTAAAAATACTTGTACGCCATTAATGGGTGATGGGTGAAAATACCTGTTCTTCTTTTGGGGTATTCTCTACCTGTTTTTTTACTCACCAAAGGCAGAGTTTTGTCTGGCAATCAACATATGTCAGCAGAAGCCAAATTCCTGCAATACGAGTTAGCAGGGGCTTTTAAAAACGGTGTGGGTGTGATTAGATGTTTAGGTGAATTTTTCTGAATCAGACTCAATCATTGCCACTATTTTTTGCAATGACCAGCCAGCAGGGGTTATCGGCAGAGTTTCATAATTGTTTTGAGGTATGCAATGCCTCAGACAAGGACCGGACTTTGAAGGTGGCCCCTGTCTTTTTTTAAAAGGAGAGGAGATACGTAAAAATACGTGTTTAATCTTTCGGGTATTTCATCGCTTTTGATCCCTGCCTACTTCCCTCAAATTTGTATCAACAGTCAATTATTAGTCTTCTTTGGTGACTATGGAGATTTCTCTCTTCAATTATAAACACATGCCATTAAACACGCACGCTTAGGTTATTCTCTTAGACTAGCCGACACTGTTGAGAGAAATAAAAGCCCTGCTTCTAAAGAGCAGGGCTTTACCATAGAAATGATGTAGGTTTCAATAAAGAAGGCAATATATTTAGGCGGTTAATGTACAGTAGACTCACTCAGTTTTTTAAATGACACTTAAACTATCAGATCATGAAAAGAATATCTAAAGAAGCCGCCCAAAGGTTACAAGTGGGTTGGCAGCAGTTACGACAGGAGTCTATTATCTCCTCTTTTGAGGTGTTTTCCGAAGACGATGGAGAGTTTAATCGCATTACCGCTCGAGACTTTGGCCAAATTTCTAAGGAGTTTTTAGATCAATTGATGAGCCTCGATTTGGAAAGCTCTTCAGATGGTCTTTGTCTTTGCCTGGGGGTGGAAGATGATAAAGTTCAGGTGATTTGGGAAATGAGGATCAATGGCGAAAAGACATACTATCAGGGAGATGGAGATCATTTTCTGACCTACATTACTCCCAATACTACACCTACTATTCCTCGCCTGGGAGAGTCGGTTAATTATAAAAACGAGGTTTGCGCCAACTGGGCACACATTCCTTACTTCGAAATGAATGCTATCTTCTTCGTTAATCTACAAGACAAGGACAAGGGAAGCGATCTGTTTCTTGGCAGACCAAGAAGGGTTCTGAAGTTTGTGATTCCCGTAGACGATATTCTGGTGATGCGTGAGGTTTGTACGGCTGGTAAGAGTCTTCTGGTTCACTATGGTGTGAATTACGGTGACGCGGCCAGGCAAATGATTCCTTTTGTGCCTCTCGTTCAAATTTATACACCTAATAAGAATGGGTTCCTGCAAGATGACCCCGAAGCTACATACTTGGATTTTGTAGGGCCTTGTCCACCTAATTGTCCGGATTAATTTTCTAAGTCTTTATTGCAACATAGAAAATGAGTGAGATTTTTAATGAGTCTACCCTTGATGTAATTGTAAGAGCTTACGCATGGTATTTATTTGCACCGGTAATACTGGGTTTGGTCTATAGAAATAGGCTCAACAGAACTCAGAAAATTATTTTCTATGTTGCTATTCTCAGCGCACTAAATTATTGGCTTGGCTACTTTATTGCCAAGATGTTCAAGAACAATTTGTGGGTGTATCATCTCTATGTGCCACTGCTGTTCTATTTCACCTGGAAAATTTACTCGCAAGAGCTCAAAAGCTTATTTTCTGTCACTTTTTTCAGAGCGATTTTAGTCATTGCCATAGGCTTTTTTGTGGTCAATACTGTGTTCTGGCAGCCGCTTGAACAACTGCCCACATACGCTATTTTCTCCATGTGTATGGTCTTTATTATATGGTGTGTGTCGTACTATTACTCTTTGCTTAAACAAACTCAATACAGGTCGCTGGAAAGGGAGCCTCTTTTTTGGTTCAATACCGGAGTGTTATTGTATTACTCCAGTACAATACTGCTCTTTCTTCTTGTTTTCAATATTTTGAAGGCGAATACTGAAGCAAATTTTATAGCTTCCATTATGAATGCTCTTTTTAACCTCGTTTTGGTAACGGCCTACTTGATATCATTATGGGTGAGACCTCCTCAATAAGTGCTGAGCAACTTCTCATTGGTTCAATGCTCGGCATGTTCTTATTGTCTTTGAGTATTGTCATTTTCTTTGTGGTATACCAGAGAAGATTACTCAGGCAGCAACAATTACATCAAAGAAAGGAGGCCGACTATCAACAGCAACTGCTCAGGGCCAACTTTCAGAGTCAGGAGAAAGAAAGGAACCGCATTGGCAAAGACTTGCACGATGAGGTTGGGGCACTGCTCACAACTACTAAACTCTATTTTCAACACCTTGATCAGGCTAACCCACCCGAGCGCTTCAATGAAGTAAAGAATAAGGCCTTCAGTCTGTTGGAAGAGAGCATGAGCACCGTAAGAAGGGTTTCACATGACCTTAGACCGGTGGTTCTGGAGCGTCTCGGATTGGTCGAAGCCATTGCCAATGTGGTGGATAAAATAAACGAAAGCGATCAGGTTTATGTAAGCTTTCACCATGCCGTATCGGCCAGTATAGACGATGAGTATGCACTCAATTGGTATCGAATTGTTCAGGAGCTGATAAACAACACCCTCAAACATGCCGAGGCTTCTAATATTCGGATAGAGTTGGTAACGGAAAAGGATCAGTTGATTTTGAACTACAGCGATGATGGTAAAGGGCTGGGAGCGGAAAGCGACACGGCCAACGGATTGGGTATTCAGAATATGAGAAGCCGGTTGAGCCTTATGCAAGGAGAACTGGAAATGAAAGAAAGTGAGCCTGGTTTTCAGGTTGTTCTCAAGTCAAAATTAAAACCTTAAACCAATGATAAGAGTAGCTATTGCCGATGATCATAAGCTTTTTAGAGAAGGTCTGCGCTTTTTAATGGATCAAATGGATAACCTGGAGGTGGTCTTTGAAGCGTCTAATGGTCGAGAGTTGCTAGAAACTATTGCAGAGCACCAAACCGATGTGCTCTTATTGGATCTGGATATGCCAGAAGTAGATGGATTGGAGGCTTTAAAGCAGCTAAGACCCATTCAGCCTGATTTGGGTATAATTATACTCACCATGCACAGCGATGCCAAAATGGTGGCCTATCTGATGGAGCTTGGGGCCAACAGCTACTTATTAAAAGATACCAGCCCGGAGGAATTTCAAAAAGCCATAACCAGTGTGGTTGAGGAAGGATTCTATTTCAATAAAATGGTTTCCCAGGCCATGTTGGGAGGTTTGAAGGGACAGGTGAAAAAGAAACCAAGTTTGGGCTACAGGGAGAGCCTTACTTCCAGAGAAATAGAGGTGCTGGAATTAATTTGCCAGGAGTATACAGCCAAAGAAATAGCCGAAAAACTATTCATTAGTCACCGTACAGTAGAGGGTCATCGTAAGAATCTGATCGATAAGCTTGGGGTAAAGAATACAGCCGGATTAATCGTAAAGGCTATCAAAGAAGATTTAGTGCAAGTTTAACACATTATAAGGCTTCCCTGCTTTCTGCATGGAGTTGCTTCTCCATAAAAGTACTCAGAGGGTCGTCTTCGTAGTCGCCAAACTTACCTCGAATGGAATAGCCTAATTTTTCATATAAGGTAATTGCATCTTTAGAGAAAGGGCCTGTTTCAAGACGTACCGTATGAATATTCTTTTCAATGAGTAGAGTTTCCAGTTGATGGATAATCTTTTGAGCAAGACCTCTTCTTCTTTGCGAAGGGGGAACATAAATTCGCTTTAACTCGCCATAATCGGCAAAGACTTTGACGGATCCTATGGCCACAATTCGTTCATGCTCTATGGCCCCATAGAAATAGACATTCTCTTGTTGCAAAGTTTCAATACTGTCCAGATGGCAGCTGCCAGAAGGGTAGAGCCGGCTTTGGTACTCGTCAAGTTCAGCAATCAATGCTTCTGCATCTTTCGGGTTTATTCTTCTTATTTCCATAGAGAGTCGGGTGTTTGTTCTTAAACTGAACGTGGTGCCAAAAACCTGTTCAAACTAATGTATAAAACTCAATTTTATCTGTTTCAAATAAGTTCATTTCCGAAAGATAAACTTTTGATAATCTTGCTGTTGCATAGTCTTTTGGCAGTCCTTTTCGCTTTTATCTTCCGCTCTTGCCTGCAAGAGCTGTAATAGCAATTTCTAACACTATGCCACTTAATGCTTTACTCCAGACTGGGGTATCGTATTTTTAAATTATTTCCTTACCTTTGCAGTCCGTTTCGGGAGAGGCGGTCTCGAGTATTCGGGAATGTTCAACAAAAATCCTTCGTTGAGTGCCCTGGGCAGCGAAAGGAGTAATCACAGGGCAGATTATCATGTCTGAAGAAAAAAAAGCACCTGAGGCAGTAGAAGAGAAAGCTACTCCTCAAGTAGAGGCCGCAGAAGCCCAAGAAGTGGCAGTAGAAGAAGCGCCAGCTTCCGATGCCAAAAAAGAATCTGCAAAAAAATCATCTGCAAAATCTCAACAAAGCCCTGAAGATTTCAATTGGGAAGACTTTGAAACCAAAGGTTTCGGTGAAGGCTATTCCAAAAAGAAAAAAGAAGAGCTTTCTGCAATGTATGAAGATACATTGAACTCTATTGAGGAGAAACAAGTGATAAAAGCCACTGTAGTTTCTGTTGGAGAAAGAGATGTTGTATTGAACATTGGCTACAAGTCTGATGGATTGGTAAGTGCCTCTGAATTTAGAGATACACCAGACCTTAAGGTAGGTGACCAAATTGAAGTTTACATTGAAGAGCAAGAAAACGCACTAGGACAATTGGTGCTTTCCAGAAGAAAGGCCAAGATTGTAAGAGCCTGGGAGCTTATTCAAGATGCGCTCGACAATGATAAAGTAATTGAAGGCTATGTGAAGAGAAGAACCAAAGGAGGTCTTATTGTAGACATCTATGGCGTAGAATCATTCTTGCCGGGTTCTCAAATCGATGTGAAGCCTATCAGAGACTTCGATGTGTTCGTTGGTAAGAAAATGGAAGTGAAAGTTGTGAAAATCAACTACACCAACGACAACGTAGTAGTATCTCACAAAGTATTGATCGAAAAAGATCTTGAGCAGCAAAAAGCTGAAATCCTTGAAAACCTTGAGAAAGGCCAGGTACTGGAAGGTGTAATCAAGAACATGACCAACTTCGGTGTATTCATCGATTTGGGTGGTGTAGATGGTCTCCTTCACATTACCGATATTTCATGGGGTAGAATCAACGATCCGTCTGAGGTATTGAGCCTGGATGAGAAAGTGAACGTTGTTGTTCTCGACTTCGATGACGATAAGAAGAGAATCTCGTTGGGTATGAAGCAACTCACTGAGCACCCATGGGATAAACTCGATGCTTCTATTGAGGTAGGTTCTAAGGTGAAAGGTACAATTGTAAACGTAGCAGACTACGGTGCATTCCTTGAGCTTCTACCAGGAGTAGAAGGATTGATCCACGTTTCTGAAATGTCATGGTCTCAGCACCTGAGAAACCCACAAGACTTCATCAGCATTGGTGATGAACTTGAGGCTGTGGTGCTTACGCTTGACAGAGAAGAGAGAAAGATGTCTTTGGGTATTAAGCAACTGACTGAAGATCCTTGGACTAAGTCGGATGTATTGACCAAATATGCCGTTGGTACCAACCATACCGGTATTGTTAGAAACCTTACCAACTTCGGTCTGTTTATTGAGTTGGAAGAAGGAATCGATGGTCTTGTACACGTATCTGATCTTTCTTGGACTAAGAAAATCAAGCATCCGTCAGAGTTTGTAAAAGTTGGCGATGAGCTGGACGTTCAGGTATTGGAATTGGATATCGAGAACAGAAGATTGGCCTTGGGTCATAAGCAGTTGGAAGAGAACCCTTGGGATACTTTCGAAACAGTATTCACTCCAGGGTCAACGCATAAGTGTACTGTTATTTCTAAGAATGACAAAGGTGCAACACTCGAATTGCCTTACGGCTTGGAAGGTGTGGCCACCAACAAGCATTTGAAGAAAGAAGACGGTTCGAACGTGGAGGTAGGAGAAACTTTAGACTTCTCAGTAATTGAGTTCTCTAAAGACGATAAGCGTATAGTTATGTCTCATACCAACATCCACAACCCTCAGGCTATTGAGAAGCCAGCCAAGAAAAAAGCAGGTTCAGGTGCCGGAAAAGTAAAGATGGCTCCTGTTGAACAAGCTACGCTTGGAGACCTCGATGCACTTTCTGCTCTTAAAGCTGAAATGGAAGACAACACCAAAAAAGCAAACGAGAAGAAAGCAGCTGAAGCTAAGAAAAAAGCAGCTAAGAAAGAGGATGCTGCCGAAGAGGCTGAGGAATCGACTGAAGAATAATCAGTTACAGAATAGATTAAAAGCATCCGCCAAAAGCGGATGCTTTTTTTATTGACATAGTTGCGCTTTTGTTGGGGCAATTGATGAATATCCCTAAATTTGCGCTTCCAAAATGTGGCACATAGGCCGAGTGATTCCGAGCAATCGGGGAGGTCTGCAAAGAGTACTTAATCTTAATGCATCCGTACACTCAGAGCCCTTAACCATTATAATGGCGCTGTGGCCGAGTGGCTAGGCAGAGGTCTGCAAAACCTTCTACAGCGGTTCGAATCCGCTCAGCGCCTCAACAAAAAAAAGGTGACCCTTCAAGGTCACCTTTTTTTGTGGGCAGTGGGAAGGCTTGAATCGTGCCGCAGGTTCGAAACCTCAATTTACAGAGCTTCGCGAGCACCTTTGAAATATTATAATAGGGGTACTTATACTTAAGTCACAAGAAGTATATTTCTCAACCTTGCCGCCATTTGTGTCCTCACAAATGACTGTTAAAAGACGCTGTGAGGACACAGCTTGTGGCTAGTAAACTGGG
>CEPH01085882.1_pt1 | contig 14912 bp, 33 predicted proteins | sample 530571 | NCBI WGS metagenome assembly CEPH01 (sample SAMEA2620413, study PRJEB7988) | marine metagenome | biome: marine biome (ENVO:00000447); feature: surface water layer (ENVO:00002042); material: "saline water (ENVO:00002010), including plankton (ENVO:xxxxxxxx)" | depth 5 m | reverse complement strand
CGGCGCACACACGCTGTCGCACTTGCACCCCACCCTGGGCCTTGTTCCCCCCCTACCCTGCCCGTATCTCCGCCGCACGTTGGATGTTGCAACTGCGATGAATCTTCAACAGCAGACTGTGGGGGTCACGGGGGGTGATGTGGTCGGCCTGCCAGGGATCACCAAACTTTTCGCCGTCACCACACCACCAGCAGGGGCCGGGGGCCTCACGAACTGCCTTCGCTCGTTTCGGGTAATCACCCGCGTAATGGGGTCGTGGTTCTCTAGCGCGACTGCGTGCAGCCTCAACCATTCGATGACATTCCTGGCAGCGGGTTGATCCTGTCAGTTTTCCGCAGTCCAGACAGGGGCGCGGTAGCACCCCCACCCCTAATCCTCCGAACGAGTCTCAGCGGGCTTCGTGACCCGCGCTTCCTTTGCCGGCTTCTCCCCAAACGCCTTGCGAACCCCCGCCTCAATCAACGGCATCACTTCTGCGATTGCGCCAACGGAAGGGTTCCCCAACTCCCCCTTGATGTTTTTCATAACAGATTCAACGTTCACTTGTGTTCTCCAAACGTGTGCGACGCTCGAGCAACGCATCCGCAAATGCCTGCCACGCGATACCTCGGTTGCGAGCCGGAACGAGACTCAAATACCGCAACGCCTCGTCAATCTCCTCAACAGTTTCCGCGCCAAGCATGGCGACGCTCATACTCACTCCATGAATGACGAAACCCCTCACCAGATCGGTCAGGGGTAATGGATGCAGGAGTTCCAACTTGTCACATACTACCGCGCACCACACATGGTCAAGACTTGAGGGGGGTGTGTCACGAAACTGGCGGTGGATCAAACTCAGGAATCGTCAAGTCACTCATTCCCCCAGGCGTCCGACGAGGACCGCGCTTGATGAACTCAACAATGAACGAGTCCCCACCGACTGCTTGAACCTGCGCCGCAATCCTTCTGCGCCAGGGATCTTCCACGACCAGACACAAGTTGCACAACCCAACATCTGCAAAGTGGTAAACAACGTAAGACTGCAAACAAACCTGACATTGGTTCACGCTAACGCCTCCCGAATCGAATGAACCTCATACAACCCATGAGCGCGGTTGATACGACCGGCCGCAGCCCAACGCCTCAACGTCGCAGGATGAACACCAATCCACTCCGACGCAGCCTCAGGATCAAGCCACAGTTCTGCGTGCCTTGACGAAGCAACAACCCTCAACAAACGTTCAACAGGCCAAGTGACTTTGCACGACCGACAAGTGACCTCACCACCAAAGTCCTCAGACCTGACAACCAGGACAGACCCACACTCACCATCATCCGCATCAGTCGGGCAGGTGACTCTCCACCCTGCACGATCAGACTGACCAGCGGCCGCCTTGCATGAACGGTGAAGCGACCGAACCTCAAACGCGAACTCGGAGATCGCAGGATGTTGCTGACAAGCCTTTGACAACCAAGATTGCAGGAAACCAACAATGCCGACCAACGTGCCGATTGGTGACTGAGGTCGTGAAGCACTAGCAGGCCCGTAAGGTGTCAGACTGAAATCTTGTCTCCACACACGTTCCCATGATTCCAGAACCGCTATCGGATCGAACCCACCAACCAGATCCAATGCTTGAATGTTGACACCAAGACTGCGTTCACTTCCACGACCGTCACCGCCTCGACCTGGGATCAGGTTTTGTGACGCAAGAGCCTGGAACTCAACAATGTCATGCAGTTGTTGACGAATCCGTGACTCGCAACTTCCGCACGCACCCGCGTTGGTTTTCTTCAAACAAATGACACATTCCACGAGGTCAGTCACTTGTGTCGTCCCCGAATCGCGATGTTGATTTCACGAGGTCGTAAACCACCCCACACACCAAAGATCGGTTCACGTCTGGCGAGGGTGAAAGCGTAGTCACGACATTGTTCAAGGACAGGACAAGATCGGCAGATTTTGATTGCTCGGTTCATGGCGACGTGTCTGCGAGCAGGGGTGTCCTCGCCAGTCCAAATGTCGGGGTCAATCTGACGACAGAGCGCGTCGTTCATCCAGTCCATTAGAACAAGACCTCATTCGTGGTTGTGGGTTTCGTTTTCCAGGCTTGGGGTTTGATCCAGTCGTGCGGGATGGGTTCGTTGCATTGGTGGGTTGTGAGTACCGTGACGGTTTCTGCGGGGTTTTGTTTGATGTGGTGTGCTCGTCGTTTGCCTTGTCCGTAGTGTCTTGGTTGGTAGGTGGATCTTCCTTGTTGTAGTGCTGCTGCTTCGCCTTGATTGTTGAGGGGGTAGGGATCGAGTGTGACGGGGATTGCGCAACGGTGGGAGTCTAGGGCGGTGATGACGTGTGCTCCGCATTTGTGTTTTGTGAGTTCTTGTTTCTTCATGTGTTTCCTTTGGTTTCCGGTTCTCGTTCCCCGTCCCCCATATGGGGGGGACGTGGGAACCATCTGGAGCGTTGGGAACCGTTTTGGGGAACCGTGGGGAACCGACCCCGTGTTTGTGGGGTTTTGGGGGAACCGTTTTGGGGAACGGTGGGGAACCGTTGCGGTTGTGGGGAGCGTCTTGGTTCCCTTTCAGTCCCCATGATTTTCTTCCTGTTGTGGTGGGATCTGGAACTGTTTTGGGGTGTTTCGGTAGGTGTCCCACGTGGTTGAGGGGATGCGACCTTTCCCGACGGTGACACCTTCCGCGCGTAGGAGCGCGGTCGCGTTGGTGACGCTTAGGTTCGGGTCTACTTGGAGCCGGTGGAGTTCTGCGAGCAGGTATTCGTGTCTTTCGCGTTGGGGGTTGTTGATGAGTTTGTGTGTCAGGTTCCCGTCGTGGTCGGTGCGGTGGATGGTGATTTGTTTGTGTTCAATGGGGAATCTTTGTGCTTCGCAGGTTAGGTGGAAGTGATCGGTGTTATCACTCGCGCTCATTCTCCACACGGCATCCACGTCGCCTGATTTGGCGCTGCCTCCGCGTTGTCCTCGTTTCTCGTCTTTCCCGCTGTGATCGAGTCTGATGAGAGCGATCTCTGCCCGCTTGAGGGCTAGTCCTGTGTGTCGGTAGAACGCGAGCCATGTGTCGTTCTCGTTCTCGTCGCCTTCAATGGATCTGCTAACGGTGTCGATGACGACGACTTCACATCGTCTGGCCTTGACTGCGGCGACGAGTTCTTTCGCGCCTCGCGCGGTGTCTAGTTTGCCGAGATTGGGGTAGGAGAGGTAGAGCAGGTTTTGTAGGTCGTCGGGTGTGTAGCCCATCGCTTGCAGTCGTTCGCGTATGTCTCCACGGGGGTCGTTCTCAAAGTCCACATATAGGGTGCGGATCGGTTGCGGGGGTGTGCTTCCGATGACCTCGCGACCTGTCGCGATTGCTGCGGCGACTTCTAACATCAGGAGTGACTTGCCGACTTTCGGTGCGGAGTAGAGCGCGACGAGTCGCCTGCGAGCAAGTAGGGGTTCAACGATCCATTCCTCGGTTGTCTCGTCTGCCCAGAGTTTGTGCCAGTCAATCACCGGCAGGTTTTCGTTGACCCACGCGGTTTCTGCGTCTGCGCGTTCTTCTGGTGTCGCGTCGGGGTCTAGTTCCGCTTCCCAGGGTGTCAGGTCGTTCGTGTGGGATTGTTTCCCGTATCCCTCGCGCGTCAGTTGTCGCGTGGTCGCTGACAGGTCGCCGTCGTTGTGAATGAGCGCGTGAACGTGTCCCTTGCTCAATCCTTGCTCGGTGGGCCAGTTGACGCTGGTGCTGAAGCAATACAACGGTCCATCTTCAATCGTGGTCGCTGACGTGCCCTCGTGGATGGTTTTGCCTGGACGAACCCAATGATCCCTACCGTCTGCGCGGTGGCTGTATGTCCAACCGATTGGTTCAAGGATCTCGCGCCAACTGACCTGTTGACGGTAGTCGTCTAACGCGCTCAGTCCTGTCGTGTTGGTTTTTGTTGGTGCTTGTGGTTGGTGCGGTTCCACGGGTGTGGGTTGTTCATCAAGTGACAGACTGTAGGTGAGGTGGATGAGGTCGCGTTCTTCACTTGTTATGTTTGCGGTGCGTTGTGGTGTCGTGTGGTTGAGTAGCGCGTAGGTGCTGCCGGCGGGGTGTCCGTTGCGGCCTGGTGTGGGGGCGACCACGACGAACCCGCCTTCGCCTCGTGTCTCTGCGATGACCTTGTTGTTTGCGTGGGCGAGTTTCGTGTTGCCGAGCGCGGGACCGTCGGTGACTCGATAGAAAAGGTGGACACCCCCCCCTGCTGATTTTTCTGCGCACCCGCCGGCGATCCGTTGAAGGATCTCGTCCACTCCGACTTTGCCGTATTGGTCGCGCGCCCTGGTGGTGACTTTGGCGAGGCGTTTCAATGCGAGGTCAAGCGGTCCCTCAATCTCTATCATCTCAACGTTGCCGCTGACTGCGCCGGTGAGGACTCCAATGCCTGTGTGTTTGCCGGTGTTCAGTAATCGTTCCAGGTCGTGCCAGGGTAAGCGCGTGGTTTGGTATTCCTTCCACGCCCCGAATGGTCTTTTGCCGCCGTCATCGTGCGTGGGCACGACGCAATAGCCTGCGTCAAACCATTCACGCGCTGCGGCGATGAGTTTGTTCACGTCCCCTGATCGGTCACGAACCGTCGCTGCCCGTCGCAGGTCAGGGGTTTGGTGCTAGTTGTCCTCAAGTCGTCCATATGCGGTGACGATCCAGACTTGATCGTTGTGCGACCATTCACGGACAGCGTGGATGCTCACCGCGACAAGATCAGTCCCAAACGCATTGTCACCAAGTCCATTGAGGGCCTGACTGATAGCGACGTTCAATCTCTCGTGTCGCTTGCGAACTGACACCGCGTTCCCCGTGGGGATCATCAAACTCATTTGGTCAGATCCGCGAGGTTTTCAAGCGCGGCATCCAACGCGCTCGTGTCGTCTTTCGGTGCGGTCATGCTGTCTGCTGTGGTCTTGGTGAGGAACGCGGTCGCCGCCTTGACGGCTTTCGCGTCGCCGGTTGCATCTTCCAAGATCCACGGTGCTGCCTGTCCAGGCTTCGCGGTCCCTTTCGCCATGACTCCCAGGACGCGCTTGCCGACTTGGGATTTGAGTGAACCGATCAGGGCTGTCCCGAACAACAGAACATCATCGTGACTGACCTGATCCGTCACGTCATGGACGTTGACACGAATCGCGTCTTTCTCCCCGAACGAGGTTGAGATACTTGGGACGTACTCGGTGGGTTCCACGATGAGCAAGTGCCCTTCCACGTCAGCGGGTTTGACTGAACCCCCGCCGGTTGATGGTGCATCAAACATTGTGTGTTTCCTTTCGTTTTCGGTTTCGGTTTCCATACGCAGGATGCGCAGGGTCTATGGGGTGAACCTCTTGATGGGTTTCGTTTTGTAAATGTCTCGCACCGCTTTCGCGGTCTTAGCAAGTTGCCAACCAACTTCAAGATCCAACAGATACAGGTCACACTTGGCTTTACCAACGGGCAAGTGAATCAGCAACCCCATGCTTGTGCTGACTTCATGCTCGGGCAGGTAGGCGACACGTTCTTGTTTCTCTATGTTGTATCGCCAGGAGTTCGCGTAGATCGCGCATTGTGTCATGACACCGTGGGGATAGTTGGGTTCCGTTGCGCCTGTCTTGAGGTCTGCGACGACGATGGTTCCGCTTGGCAAACGAACGAGCCGATCGAGTGTTCCCGCTGACTTCAAGTGATCGTTGACAACGAACATTTCTGTCGCGATCACTTCCACTTGACTCATCGTTTTTTCGTATGCGTCCAGGTCAGCGACGTGTGCTGGTGGTTTGGCTTGTAGTGTTCCGCGATCCATTTGTTCCGTGAGCGCGTGAATGGTTGTCCCGATGTTTGCGGCCTTGTCGCTTTCTGCGGCCTGCATCGCACCGTCAATGATTTCTTTCAATGATTTCTTGTCGGTGGGGTCGGTGATCGCGGCGCGTTCTGCGAGGTCGGGTCGTTTGCCGATACCTATTGCAGTCATGCGTTGCTTCCAGAACATCAACCCTTCCTTGTTGTCAAGGCTTTTCGCGAGGGTGCTGACGCGAACGTAGGGTTCCGGTTTCCCCCCGTCAGGTGGGGTGATCAGGGGTCGTCCCCAACGGTCGCGAGGAACATCGGGCGCATCTACTGGAGCGAATGTTTGTTCAACTGTCATCTGTTTCTTTCCTTTGTTCGCAGGTGTTTGATGAACACTTCAACGACGGACTCAGGCCAACGATCAACGTCGGTGATTGAGTATCGGTAGGCGATGACTGCGCGAGGATGGGTCATCTTGGTTCTCCCCATCCAGCGTCACGCAACACGGGTATGAACGCTCCGAATCGCACGATGACGGGCCAGTTTTCAATGACTGCGGGGCCTTGTCCATCAAGACGCAGGACAGCGAAAGGCAACAACGTCGGTTCTGCTCGTTCTTCTTGTTGGCGCATCGCCGCTGCGGGGTTGAAGCCGCGTCTTGCTTTTACTTCTATGTCAAGACCAGGGACACCCGTCACGTCGGTTCCGTCGCGTCCAGCACCGACAGGTTCCGCGTATGGGAAACCGTGGTCACGCAGGTACTCAGCGACGATTCGTTGACTTGCGTAGCCTCGATGCTTTCGGTGTTGACTCACGCGACACCACCAAGTAGGTGCAAAGCAAGCCGCGCTTGTTGTGGGACGACACCATTCCCAAGCATCTTCAACTCTTGCGAAAGGCTCAAACCGTGATCGGTGACCCAACCTTCCGGCAGGCCCATCATCCATTCCACAAAGATCGGATTCAAGCGTTTCACTCCGGCTCGTTCCACAGTTGGGGCTGGTGCGGCACGTCCAAGAATGTGCTCCCATCGTCGGATTGCTGACCAGTATTCTCCCCATGCTGTTTCTCTATCTTGTGGATGACCTCCTTGAGTGACGGACTCCAACCGGGATTCTGTTTCATCGGTTGTGTTGAGGCGCGGGGTGTCGGGAGCAAGGCCAACACGGTCTCCAAGTTCCTCGGCCCCTCCCGATGGTAGATCCGCTGGTTGCGATCCTCGCCGTTCTGCGCCCTCGGAGTCGGCAAGACCGAAACTCGTTCCCCCGCTAGTTGCCTTGCCACTATGTCCAGACTGTCGCCGTGACCACCGATCTTGTCCGTCCAGTCTGCCCACCATTCTTGGGTTTTCCCCGCGCCCATATCGTTCACCACCGGAGTCGGCAAGAATGAACAAACGTGCTCTGTTATGGGGAGCGCCGGCATCGCCTGCTCGTACAACACCCCATCTTGCAGAACACCCCAAGTCGGCAAGGTCAAGTAAGACAGTCTCAAAGCCCATAGTGACGTGACCTCGCACGTTTTCCAACACGATTCGATGGGGTCGTATTCCGCGAATGGCATCCCTAACGAAAGGCCAAAGGTGTCGCTCATCACTTGTTCCTTTCCTACGTCCAGCAACGCTGAACGGTTGACACGGGTAACCGGCAGTCAAAACATCCACGGGTTCCACTTGTGACCAATCCACAGTTGTCACGTCATGCAGGTTCGGCACATCGGGGTAGTGACTCGCTAACACTTTGCACGCTGCTGGTTCAATCTCTGAATACCAGGCCAAATCTCCACCAACCGCAAGATCCAGCCCGCCGTAACCGCTGAACAAACTTCCGACTCTCACTCGGTCACCGCCTTAGGGTACGGCAAGACCTCATACTTCAACAGTCGTCGGGCTTCCTTGCGTTCACGCTTGTTGCCTATCAGGTAGACATAACGGTGCTTTCCGCCTTCCTTGTGGACGGTCCAACCGCGTGCTCGTGCCTTATCTTGGCTCACATGCAAACCTTGCTTGTCTGCTCTGCGGCGATTCTGTTGATCCAAGTAGTAGATGCCGGGCGCAGTCATGCCGCAGTAAAGGGCATTGGTCGCCTGATAGACGTAACCTAAATGGTTCGCGCTGGTAGCAGCGTAGGTTGCAACAGCGCGAAAAACTGGACGATCTTGTTTCAATAATCTCATGCTATGAGAGATCAGTTTTGATTCCACGTTTCGGGGTGCATCTTCCGCGCAAACCAACCGACCCATATGCGCAACCCATTCCCATCGTTCCTGTCCAAAGTAGGACGCACATGCCTCCATCGTTGTCAGGTTGTATGACACCACACCAACGAGCACGACCCCATCCCAAAGCCCATAGTTCCAGGTCATCGCGCCGCCGGTGTTGGTGTAGTGCCAACGACGACAAAACTCATTCACGTCAAATCGCGATGCCTTGCTGACCGTCATCTCCCTGACGGGGCTGAACGTTTGAACGTCATCCACGTCAAACAGAGACACGTTGCGGGCGACTGGCTGGTTGCTCAAGTCTCAACCGATCCGGGCACGAGGTTGTCAAACCCGAAAGCAAGCAGATCCGCTTGATGTTCCTCGTCCTTGTGTCCGTGACAAAACAAACGTTCAACCTGCCGGTCGTCCACTTTGATCCACCAATAGTCAACCGCCTCTCGTTCGCAATCGTCGCGTTGACATTTGATGCGTTCGCTGGTCATCAACAATCCTTGACGTGTGGGAACCCTGCACCGTGAGCATGACTCGCTGACCAATGGTGTCGTCCGGCGAGGCCAGGTTTGCGAGGCGTGGGATTGACTGCAATCCAGAAAACAGTTTCTTGAAGATACGGTGGTGCTTTGTGCGGTCGCACACCGACGTACCCTGGATCCACCTTTGCAACGTAATGATCCCAAGTGCTCTGGATGAACTGATAGGATCCGCTGCCTCCGCTTGACTCTGCCTTGAAGTTAGAACCCGACTCGCGAACCAGTAGGCACTTGCGGAACGGTTCCCATTTCTTTTCGTAGTGCCAGCCCCGATAAAGCGAGTCAGGGATCTCGTCCACGTTCTTTGTCGGTTTCCAGGGATTTTTGTAGTTGAAATGGTCATCAGCGTTCGCGTTCGCGGTCACGCCGGTGAACGCGACGAGGGTCGTGATCGCGCACGCGATGACTTGTCTCTTCATCGCAGTCGTTCCATATCGTGAGACAACGCTTGATCGCGTCGCGCTTGTCGTTCCCACGCGATCAACCGTCGTGAATACAGGTGTTGCCGACGCCTGTTGAGAGTGGCGCACGTTGACCATGACAACCACCAAATCAAGGCAGTCCATATTCCGATCATCAAGATTTCCATGATTCCCCTTTGTTGTGATGGTGTCTGAGGGTCGGGTCTTGGTCGCAGGTTCCCGACCCCCAGACACGAGAAAACCCCACGAGCGTCGCCGGGGGCAGCGATGCTCGTGGGGGGTCTGTGATGCGCGAGATCGCGCTTGTTCGTTGATGGTGCATTTCGGTAGCCCCCTACCTGCTCGGTGACCCTCGCGGGTCTGTGGACGTTTCTTACCACATTCGGGGACTCGATCCCCGCGACACACCGCAAAAGACCCCCTGACCGCCAAGGAAAGGGGAAACGGTCAGGGGGTTGAAGGCGGGTCAAGAGTATCGTCAAACCACTCAGGGTCAACGTCGGTCAGGTTCCTTTCGGGGTCAAGTTCCACCTGAGCGCTGAACCCGACGGTGGGTCTTGACTCCGGTTCTTCCTCACCCTGGATCAAGACTGCGAGGTTCGCTGCTCGCGTCATCAGGGACGAGATCTGTCGGTTGGTCAGGTCAAGACCCTCAACCTCGATCTCCACGTCACCCACGGTGATTTTCGCTTTCATGGTCGTGCGGTGGACTCTGCCAGGAGCAGGTAGGCAATCGCGTCCAGGTAGTGATCGCGGTCGTAATGTGCTCGTGATCGCGCTTGCTTGACCATGACCATCATCTGCGCAACGTCGCTCGGGTGAACCTCAACGTCCAGGAATCCGGTCCACATCTGCGCGACCCTGGCGAGGGTGTCGTGGGGATCACCGTGGGTCGTCATGCGTGGTCCCTGCATGGTGTCCAACGCTTCCCCTGCGAGGGTTGGATCTACGTCCATGCCGACCCCTCTCGTGTGACAAACGGGAGACATTCTGTGACATAAATGTGACATACCGCGGGGCAAGAAAACGACCCCCAATGTGGAGATCTCTACACTCGTGGTGTAGAGTAGTCATCACCAACAAGGAAAGGAACACCATGAACAACCAAGGACCGTCAGACGAAATGTGGATGGAAGCGTTGGAACTGCTTGGCAGGAAGTTGCAGTCACCACAGTTTGCAGAGGCACTCAGGGAGGCTGATCGGATTCTGGATGAGATTGAATCTGGTCAATAGCCGAAACCCCCCACGGGGGGTCGTGCGTGGACTCGCTACCCGCACCTGATGAGGCAGGCGACAAGGAAAGGGAAAGACAAAATGACAACCGACAATCAACAGCAAAACGACAACCAAAAGGTGAGCAAGGAAGGCATCACGATCACCTTTCATTGTGTGAAACGCAACTTTTGGGATATGTCGCAAGGCGAATACTGCCGGCAACCTGCCGGTCACGACGGACCCTGCGTTTGGGAATGGTGAGGTTCGCAGATGATTACTTATTTGACAGTCGCAGACATTCTTTGGACACTCGCAGCACGCGAGGAATACAAGGTGACCTGGCGCGACATTGGGGTGGGTTACTGCATTGAGATCCGCAAGGACACACAGCCTGAACGTTTCATTTGGGTTGGCCCAGGTGATGACGGTTTCTACGGTCATCATGCGGAAGAACAACTGACACGATACGCCGACTTCATCGTTTGCCAGTATTCAACCAAGTACGACGATCCAACAGAACAATGGTGGGATGCCGCTGGAAATGCCGCCACAGAGGGGCCACCTGTTCCGGCACGCGACCTCATTCGCACGATTGACTTCGCGTTTGAAATGGACCTGATTCCTTACGGTGACCCATCCAACAGTTGAAACCCCCCCCGATGGGGGTCGTGACAGGGTTCGCCTCCTGCACCTGACGAGACAGGCGACAAGGAAAGGGAAACAAGTGAACACACTGAGAAAGATCAACGATGAACGTCGTCATCAGAACCAGATGGTTGGGAACGCAAGGTTCCTTCAAGCACATGCAGAGCACTTGGCTGACTGGTTGCAGGAAGTTCGCGTTCAGGACGGCAAAGCCGTCATGCTGGACGATATCGCTCAGATTGAGAAGTTCCTTGAGAAGTTCCTGCCAGAAGTGAAGCGTTACGTCAAATCACTCTAGTTGAAACCCCCGTCAGGGGGTCTAGCGGATCTCGCCAACCCGCTACTGATGAGACAGGCGACAAGGAAAGGAAAACATGATGAGTAACGCGCACAAGGATTACGAAAACTGGATCCGCCCGAAAGCGCGGTTTGATTACCGCATCAAGACGACGGACATGATGATGATGTCAAGTGGTTGCGCGTGGGTCGCGAACTTGCTTGACCCATCCCGTGACGTTGTGGGCACAGTTGAGAACGACGGCGACGGTGGTGCAGACCTATTCCATTTCAAGAACAGGGATGCGGAAAAAAAGTTTGACGCAGCAGTTGTCCTCTCCTACGGGACTTGTGACCGTGAAGCCGCCAGCGGTTACATGCAGGAGATTGAGGAAGATGAGTCGTGATGACGAGGAAACATTTTCAACTGCTCGCCGACGAGATCGGTGATGCTTTGCATGAGATTGACGAACTAGGTGAGGTCAAGGGTTCGCACCATCTGATCGTTCTCGCGGTAGAACGCGCGTGCAAACTGTCCAACCCCAACTTCAATGTTGAACGATTCACGAATGCAGTTCAGGTAGCGAGAGAAAAGGCAGGTTCAAGGATATGAGGAAAAAGACAATGACCCAACCAATAACGACGGTGGACGCACGACTGTTGATGAGTCTGCACCGTTGCTTTGAGTGTGGTGAGGGTTTCATCATCACCGGGCAACAAGTTCACAACATCAGTCAGGAAATGCGCGAGTTCGCAACTGATCTGATCGCGTTCAAGCACCACGTCTGTCCAGGAAAAGAATGACCGCGAATCTGCGTCGCGCAGGAAAGACGTTCGCAGTCGCACGCGACAAACAACAACAAGCATCCGCGCGACTCTATGAGGCGATTCGCCTGGCGGTCATGGAAGGAATGAGTGAGTCAGAGGCCGCGAGGGTCGCAGGCGTGGACCGGATGACAGTCAGGAGGGCATTGGGGAAACTCTAAACCTGTCGTGTCTCGCCATTCGCGAGCACTTTCATCCACGCTCCACACGAGCACAAAAGCCGCGCATATGACGCGGTTTTTGTGTATGCCTTCCCCATCGGTGTGAGGTCGCTCCCACCACAGGACGCGCACACACGACGTTCACCACTCCACAACCCTGCGTGCGGTAACCGCAGGAAAGGCCACAACCATTCAGCGAGTGATTCAGTCGCCCGAACATCCTGCACGTTGTAGGTCTTGAACTGCTCCCAGGCTTGATCGTCACCTTCCAGAACCCGCAACCACAACCCAGGCGCGTTCTCAATCTTGGTCGGCAAACCAAGTTCCTCAGTGACATAACCCAAACGGTTGCTCGCGAACTTGAACAATCGTCGGTTCTCTCGCAACAGATCAACGTCTTGCCAGGGTGACGGTGGTCCCAAACCGGAAGTGACGAACTCACGCATCGCGTGCTTGTTGTCAAACCCTTTGTGGTTGTAACCAACAACAATGTCCGCCTGATCGAGAGCCTGCCACAAAGCGTCAATCATCACGTCACGTTTGTGATGATGCTCGCTGTAGAACTGGACACGCTTCCCACCGACCCACTTCCCCGCCCAACACAACAACCGTGACGGTTCAACAATCTGATCCGGTCGGATACTCGTGTTGTGCAGTTCGTAGGTGTAGACAAGGTGGGGACTTGTCTCAATGTCGTAAACGAGGACGCGCGGTTTCTTATTCAATCGCTCGTGAAGAACCACAGGAACAGCCGCCTCTCCGATGAGTCTCAACGGTTTTGGCCTTCACGTCAAAACCTTCATCTTGAAGGATTCGCGCGATCTCCGCGTTGCTGATCCGGTCATCAGAGTGACGAGGAACTAGGAGCGCCGCCTGCAAAGCCTCACGATCCTTCACATCCAAACTGTCAAGAATCTTTTTCAAGCCACAACCATGCAAAGATTTTCTTGGTGCAGATTTCAACCTGTCCTGAATCGTCACAGTCGCCCCCGTGGATGCTCCTTCACAAACTCGCGAACCAACGCCTCTGATGCTGCGGGCTTACCCTTCAAACGTCTGCTGATCCCAATGGCCTGATGCCACCAATCAAGATCCTGCTTCACGTCAATCTTGCGACTCGTCCAGTCACGGTGACGAATCACCCTGGACACAGGCAGGGAGCCAGGTCCGACCTTCATCGCGTTCAACAACGCAGCACACAACAGACTCGTTGACACGATCTGTTCCACGGTCATGCCTTCCTTACTCCCGTCAATCTTGCGAGACTTACCAAGAGACTCAATCTCAATCCCGTAAAGTCGGGAGTTCCCTGAGTCTTTCGGAATGACCACATCTTTGCCGCGTTTCGGGAACGTCCACGGACCACCCTTACCCGCGTGATAAGCGCCCACGCCGGAACACACGAAAACCATCCCTTCACGGTCAACGTAGAAGTGTGCAGCGCGAACTGGCGCGTAAGGGTTCCCGTAGCAGATGTAACGCAACGAGTCCAAACCTGCGGTGTGGTGCAGCACGATTCCTTCAAAGTCGCTGCGACCTTTGTAGGGGTCAATCCGTGGGGAGTCCCAACCGTTGACGAACTGTTTGCGCATCCCGTACTTGTTCAGTTTGTACGCGAGGCGCTTAGTGCTAACCCTCACCGGATTCGCGCCACTTGCGGTGAACCTCGTCATGCCAATGCTCATCAAGTTCCGCGTTTGGTATGTGCTGGATCTTCACCATGCTTGGAGTGTCAGCGTCATTCACACCCGAACCGACCAGACTCGTCAAGACGCTCGCTATCGCTGACAAACCAACGATTGACCAGAACTGTTGCCAATCAACGTCAAGGATTCCAGTCTGACCGACGACCCAAAAGGACAACGCGACTTGAGCCGCTGTCTTGATTGCTCTTTCAAGGGTTTGCTTCCAGAACTCTTTTGTCCACATGCCGACTCCTAACGGTTTTCAATGTGCCATTCAATGTGATCGTCCACTTTGTTTCGGATCTCGCGAACGTCAATGCGGATCTCGTTCAACGTGTCGCGAGTGCTACTGCCGCCGTTTGGTTTGAACTCGCGACTCATCGAGATCTGAGCCTTGATCACCCAGAGGAGACAACCGGCGATTCCGCTGAGGATAGCGAACAGCCCGACGGAGATGCCGATGATCTCCGCTGGACTCATGGGGCGTCGTCCTCATCTGCAATAACCGGCGCGATGAACTCATCAAGGTCGGCGTCGTAAGTGAAGCCGATGCCTGCGTAACGACCGCGCCGAGCACCGAGATACGACGTGTCCATCCACGTTCCTGGCAGGCCGATGCCGTTGCAGTACGCCGTCAGTTTCTTGTCGTCGTCGTCGCAGTACGGAACAACGATCACTTCCCGAACGGTGCCGTCCTCAACTCGTGCTGCATGTGCGTTTTCGCTGTGTGCCATGTGTTTCCCTTTCTAGGCTGTTCTTACCCTGACCACTACGACACCGCTGCCGCCGTTGCCGGGAGGCTCACCGCCGCCCGAACCACCACCCGTGTTTGCGGTACCGTTTGACGAAGCCGAACTAGCGACACCAGCGCTGCCGCCGCCTGAGCCGCCGGTACCCTGCGAACCGCCAGTTGAACTGTACCCGCCGCCTCCACCACCGTACGTCACAGCCGAGCCGGTGAATGAGTTACTCACGCCGTCACCGCCGTTACCTGATGTTCCACTCGCAGCGTTTCCGCCAGCAGCACCAGCGCCACCGCCGCCGCCGCCACCTCTTTGGGCGGAAGTGCCGGAACCGAAGCCGGTGCCGCCGTCATTTCCAAGCGTCGTAAGACCTGTGCCGGCGGCACCGTTCTCACCGGCAGCCTCAGAACC
>CEPH01027937.1_pt1 | contig 14925 bp, 15 predicted proteins | sample 530571 | NCBI WGS metagenome assembly CEPH01 (sample SAMEA2620413, study PRJEB7988) | marine metagenome | biome: marine biome (ENVO:00000447); feature: surface water layer (ENVO:00002042); material: "saline water (ENVO:00002010), including plankton (ENVO:xxxxxxxx)" | depth 5 m | reverse complement strand
ACTTTGCTTGGCATCCGAGAACCCTTGATTGGTACGAAACCTGGCAGCGGTCACCAATGGCTCAAACGTTCATCGCTGCTGATTGGGATTTCTTGATTGACACGGCGATGCTTCACAGCGAAATGTGGAACGGGAATCCAGGGTTGGCAGCCGAGATCAGGTTGAGGGTCGGCAAACTCGCGGGAACACCCGAGGATCGTTTGCGGTTACGCATCCAAGTGGAGACTGAAGCAAAGGAAGCGTCAGCCCCGCGCACGATGAATGATGATCGGCGTGCTCGTTTGGTGTCCATTGTCAATGAATAGTTTGGGTCTGTCTCTGATTGACTGGATTGAACATCATCTTTGTCACGGTCCTGGCGACATTGAGGGTGACCGTGTTTTGCTTGATGACGAGTTCGCTGCGTTCATTCTCAAAGCGTATGAACTGAATGATTCGGGCAAACGTCGTGTTCGTCGTGCTGTCTTGTCTCGCCCAAAGGGTCGAGCGAAAAGCGAACTCGCTGCGTTCTTAGCGATTGCGGAAGCGTGCGGCCCTGTCAGGTTCTCTCACCTTGCGACTGCGGGTGAAGTAAGTTCGTGGGGTTATCAGTATCAGGAAGGCGAACCCGTCGGTCAGCAAGTCAAACGGCCTGAGGTTCTGTGTTTCGCGACTGAGTATGGTCAGGCGGGAAACACTTATGACGCGGTTCGTTTCATTTGTTCAACGAGTGAACCGTTGCGAGAGGCGCACCCTGGGATTGACGTTGGGTTGACGAGGATTGTTCTGCCTCACGGTGGACAGATCACCCCCGAGTCGGCAGCGGATTCCAGCAAGGATGGTGGCAAGTCCACGTTCGTCGTCTTTGATGAAACCCACTTGTGGGTTTTGCCAAGATTGAAACGACTTCATCAGGTCGTGTTGAGGAACTTGTTGAAACGTAGAACCGCTGCCGGTTGGTGTATTGAAACGACGACGATGTATGCGCCAGGTGAGGAAAGCGTTGCTGAAGGCACGCACGCCTACGCGCAAATGGTCAATGAAGGTCGCACGAGGGATTCGGCTTTGTTGTTCGATCACAAACAAGCAGCAGCCAAGTGGAGTGTGAAAAACAAGAAAGACCGCTTGGCGGGGTTGCGTGAGGTCTACGGTCCCGCCGCTGACTGGATGGATCTGGACGCAATCGCGGAATCGTTCGATGATCCACAGACCAGCGAAGCGGAGTGGTTGAGGTATTGGTTCAATCAACCTGTCTCGTTGCAGGGACAATGGTTGCCGCAGGCGGCGTGGGACGAATGTCACGACGCTCGTGAGATCCCTGACGGCAGCGATGTTGTGTTGGGTCTTGACGGTTCTTATTCGCGTGACGCGACCGCGTTGGTCGCGGTGCAGATGGGAGAGTTCCCGCATCTGGCAATCGTTGGCATGTGGGAGCGACCACCTGGGCAACCGGAATGGACTGTGCCGATCCTTGATGTTGAGGAAGCAATCAGGACTGCTTGCCTCCGTTGGGCGGTTCGGGAGATCACCGCTGACCCACACCTGTGGGCGCGTTCGTTGGAGTTACTTGCGAGCGAGGGTTTGCCTGTGACCGAGTTCCCGCAGAGCGCGAGTCGGATGACTCCCGCAACGCAACGATTCACGACGATGGTTCTTGAACGTCAAATGACTCACGATGGGAACCCTGCGTTGACGCGACACGTCAGCAACGCTGTCTTGAAGAGTGACGCTCGAGGCGTTCGGATCTACAAAGAACACAAGAACAGCGACCGCAAGATTGACGCTGCTGTTGCCTCAATCATGGCTTTACAACGTGCGATGACTCAGGTTGAGGAACCGCAAACGGTTGACCCGTTCTTTATCGCATAGGAGAAACATGCCGAGTATTTTGCAGATCATCGGACTGCTCGCGATTGTTCTTGGTGTTGGTTTCATTTACTGGCCTGCGGGTTTGATTGTTGCTGGATTGTCCTGCGCCCTCATGGGGTTCTTGTTAGAGATCGGTTTGCTTAGGGAGCGAGAACAATGATTGGTCGTTTGCTTGGCATCGGTGGTGAGCAGCGTGCCATTTCGTATCAAACGCTTTTTGCTAGTGGCGCAGATTTTCAGACCAGCACTCCGAGTGGGAAGGTCATCAACGAAACGACAGCCTTGAAGATCGGCGCTGTTTACGCTGCTGTTCGTTTGTTGTCTGACACGATAAGCACCCTGCCCGCTGACACGTTCGTTCGTGACAATGGTCAGAGGCGACCATATAGACCGAAACCCGCTTGGGTCACAAACCCTGATGCTGGGACGACTCGTGAGGATCACATCGCTCAGGTGATGATCTCGTTGCTGCTTGACGGCAACGCTTTCGTTCGCGTTTACCGTACTGAATCAGGTCGGAACGCGGGCCTGCCGACTGCTCTCGTTGTGCTTGATCCGAAAAAGATTGAGGTCAAGCGGGCCGCTGACGGTGACGTTGTTTACGTCTTTGAGGACAAGGTGACGCTGCAACGGTCGGAAATGTTGCACATCACAGAGTTGAAGAAGCCTGGTGAGTTGCGTGGAATGTCGCGCGTGGATCAGGTCAAGGATACGTTGGGGATCGCTGCGGCGTTGGATGAGTTCAGCGCTCGGTTCTTTGGTCAAGGATCAACCGCGTCGGGAATCCTTGAAATGAGTTCCATGTTGACAAAGGAACAAGCGCTTCAGTTGAAAGACACATTTGAAGCCAGTCATAAGGGCGTCCACAAATCGCACAAGGTCGGTGTGCTCGGTGGTGGTGCAAAGTTTGTCAGCACGCAGGTCGAACCAGAGAAAGCACAAATGTTGGAGTCTCGTCGGTTCGCGGTTGAGGAAGTCGCTCGAGCGTTCCGTGTCCCTCAACACATGCTTCAAGTCGCAGCGCCTGGTGTTCAGTCCTACGCGAGCAACGAGGAAAACGCGATTCAGTTCGCTGTTTACACTTTGCGCCCGTACCTGGCGAAACTTGAGGCCGCTTACTCTTCCCTGCTGCCTGGTGAAGCGTTCATCAAGTTCAACATGGATGGACTCTTGCGCGGAGATCTAGGCAGTCGTTACAGCGCGTATTCGACCGCGCTTCAATCTGGATTTATGAGCATCAACGACGTGCGTCGTCTTGAGGATTTCCGGCAGGTTGATGGTGGTGACTCTTATCGCGTCCCGTTGGCGAACGTGAATGTGGAGGCCGCGAACATCACGGAAACGAACACTCGTGTGATGATGTTGGCTCGCCTGGTACAGATGGGCTTTGACCCGTCAGAGTCGCTTGAGAGTGTTGGGTTGCCTCCGATTGAACACACGGGCTTGCCGAGTGTGCAGTTGCAACAACCCGCCACGTTGAATCCAGAAGATCCAGAGGAGGCTTATCCTGTGCGTTCCGATGTGGGGCCGCAGGAGTTTGCTGACGCGGTGAGTTCTGCGATTGGTTCAATGCAACCGCCGGTTGTGAATGTTCAAGTGCCTGAGCCGCAGGCTCGATCACGCAAGATCAAACGCGATGATGAAGGAAACATCACAGAGATTGTTGAGGGTTAGGTTATGGGTTTGTCAACTGCTGGGTTGAACCTACAGGTCGCTGGTCTGACTGGCGCGGCGAGTCACGTCAGCCTTCACACCGCAAACCCTGGGAGTGATGGAAGCAACGAGGTCACAGGCGGTTCCTATGCGCGTAAGGCGACGAGTTGGGCTGCCGCATCCAATGGGAGTGTAGCGACCAACGCGAACATCGTGTTCGATGTTCCTTCCAGCACGACGATCACGCATTTAGGTTATTGGTCTGCGTCATCTGGTGGAACGTTCTACGGGTTCAGAGCGTTGAACGCATCACAAACGTTTTCGTCTGCTGGGACATACACCATCGCATCAGGGAACTTGACTGAAACTGTTTCGTGATGGCTGGACTCTTCACACTCAACAGCGCGACTCTTGGTGTTCTGAACACCAACGTGCTCGGTGGTTTGGGAACCGGATTCGTCACAGGCTCGAGCACGAGCAGCGGAACAGTCACCGGAACTCTTGGTCATTCAGGGTCGGTCGCAGGTTCGAGCGCCAGTAGCGGAACCGTCACAGGCACGAGCAGCACGAACAATCAACCTCGCGGCTACCCGTACCGAAAACAACAGAAAGCACCCGCGTTCTCTGGATCGGTCGCCGGTTCAACAACGAGCAGCGGCAGCGTTTCAGGTCGTGTTGAGTTCCGTGGTCAGGTTCGGGGTGTAGGTGTCGCGTCTGGATCGGGTGATGGTCACGCAAGGTTGATCGTAAAACCTGTGACCTTCCACGCTGAAGGGTTCGTCAATGGTGACCTGTCAGACGCTCAAAAACGACAGATGAAAGATGAGCGAGAACTTGAGTTGATTGGTGCGTTGTGAGGAAATCGAATGCCTTATTTCATAAGTGACGACGCTTACGGTTGCAGCGGTTGGGCTGTCACCAAGAGTGACGGCGCTGTGCTTGGTTGTCATACGACCAAACAAGCAGCGATTGACCAGATGGTTGCCTTGTCAAAAGCGGAAGATATCGAGCCAGGTGGTGAACGCGCCTATCATTCAGGCACTCCCGCGCCCAAGAAAGATCAAGTCAAGGGCAGCAAAAAGAACAAGCCTGGAAGTGCAAGCGGCAAGTCTGGCGGCATCAAACTCAGCGAAACCACAAACAAGGCGTTGAAGAACAAGGCCGACGAGCACAATCAAAAGATGCGCGACGATGATCGACCTGAATGGACTCGTGTCAGGCTCGGTGCGTTGCGTTCGGTTTACCGTCGCGGATCTGGAGCGTACTCAACGAGTCACCGGCCAGGTGTGAGTCGCGCCGCTTGGAGCATGGCTCGCGTCAATGCGTTCCTGTATCTTGCGAGAACTGGACGACCACAAAACAGGGCCTACACATCGGATAACGATTTGCTGCACCCTGACCATCCCCGTTACAGCGGCGGTCGCAGTATGCGTGCCGTCATGGTTCCGCAATATGTTCAAGACGCTGCTAGTCGTGGGCTTGAGTTGCGTCGTCAGGGCTTCGGCGGTGACGGGTTGACTGAGGGCACCATTCGTGATGCGCGACTCATGGCGCGGGGTGAAATGAGTGACGACAAGGCAGTTCGGGCGAACGCTTGGGCTGCCCGTCACGCGGTTGACTTGGAAGCACCAAAGAACAGCGACCCCGATCACCCTGAGTGGCCTGGTCCAGGCGCAGTCGCGCACTACTTGTGGGGGATCAACCCCCTTGACCCTGAACCGGCTCGCAGGTTCTATGAATCGCAGGCAGAAAAGATCAACGATGAAAGAGGAACGATGACAACCGTTGAGACTCGTCAGATCCAGGTGCATGACCTGGAACTGCGTCAAAAGGGAAAAGGCAACACGTTCAAGGGCTACGCTGCTGTTTTCAACAGCGACAGCGAACCTCTGCCTTTCATTGAGCAGATCAGGCCAGGCGCGTTCAAGCGTACTTTGGAAAGCCGGAATCAGATCAAGATGTTCGTGAATCACGATGACACGATGGTGCTCGCGACGACCAGGGCTGGAACGTTGCGTTTGAGTGAGGATGATCGTGGCTTGAATGTTGAGGCAGATCTACCGGAGACGAGTTACAGCAAGGATCTCGCGGTGTTGATGAAACGCGGTGATGTGGACTCGATGAGTTTCGGTTTTCATGTTCCGTCGGGAACGGACGAGTGGAGCGCGGATGGGCAGCGACGTTATCTGAACGAGGTCGCGTTGCACGAGGTAAGTGTTGTCACAGGGTTTCCGGCGTATCAGGCAACGAGCGCGACGGTTCGCAAGGCTCAGATCCTTGCGCAACGGACGCAGACAGACGCGGAGGCGTTGGCTGATGCGTTGACTGCGTTGGAGGCAGGCAAGGAACTGAACGACGATCAGGCTGAGTTGTTGGTTGACGTGGTTGAACGTCAGCGCGTCAACGCTACTGAACCAGACACAGACTCGTTGGATCTTTTGCGTGACAAGTTGGAGTTGCTGGGCAGATTTTAGAAAGTTCGGGGATGATTGGTGCGCCTGCGCGTAAGGCCCCACGAGGGAAACGCGCAGCACGTCGGTTCGATTCCGACCATCTCCACGATGCTGAGTTGCGGAGCCGCGCTCGGTGTTTCCGACAGCGGAGCCGCGTCGGTGTTATTCCTGCGATTCAATCCGATCAAGTTAGGAGTCCAAACATGGACTACATCAAGCATCTGCGTGAAGAGCGCGTGGCTGCCTACGAGAAAGCCAAGGAAATCTTGGATCGCGCAGGCTCCGAGTCACGCAACCTTGACGCTGAAGAACGGCAAAGCGTTGATCGTGCGTTCGCGCACATGGACGACCTGAAGGCCCGTGAAACTGATTTCCGTAGCCTTCAAGACCGCGAGCAGGAGATTGAGGCGGCAACCGAGGCCCACGTTGAGGCTCGCACCGTGTCTGCTCCCGTCGTGGAAGCACCAGTTGACGACAACGAACTGATCCGCAGTCTCGCTCGTGGCGAGCGTCGGAGCATCGTGTTCGAGCGTCGTGACCTCACGAGTGGCACGACTGGCGCACCCGTACCGACCTCGTTTTTTGATGAGGTCGTGAACGTCGCAACATCGGTCGGACCCATGCTGCGCACTTCAACGATCATCAACACTCAGAGTGGCGAGGATCTTGAGATTCCGGCGATGACCGCTTACAGCACCGCCGCGCTCGTCGCGGAGGCAGGTTCAATCGGTGAGTCTGATCCGACTCTCGCGACAACGACGTTGGGCGCGTTCAAGTATGCGTTCCTCGTTCAAGTCTCCACAGAGTTGCTTGAGGATGCTCACGTCAACATGACTGATCTCCTGGCGACCAACTGTGGTCAGGCAATCGGTGTCAAGGTGAACAGCGAACTTACCGTTGGCAACGGATCCTCCAAGCCCAACGGCATCGTGTCCGCTGCCTCTGCTGGTGTCACCGGCGGTTCCGGCGTTGGTGGAAAGTTCACCTACGAAAACCTGATTGACCTCGTTTACGCTGCCGACCCCGCTGCGCGTGCGCTGCCTGGGTTCGGTCTGATGCTCTCGACTTCCGCTGTTGTGGATGCTCGGTTGCTTCAGGATGGTGCGAGCCAGTTCATTTTCGCGCCTTCGGCATCTGACGCGACACCCGACCAGTTGCTCGGGTTCCCGCTGATCGAAAACAACGCTATGGCTGCCGTAGCAACGAGCGCGGTGAGTGCCCTCGCTGGTCACTTCCCCTCTTACTACGTTCGTCAGGCCGGTGGCATCCGGCTCGAGCGTTCGGACGACTACGCCTTCGCTAACGGCCTGGTCACCTTCCGTTGCTCGCTGCGCGTGGACGGCGATCTGCCGCAAACGTCGCACGTCAAGAAGTTCACGGGCAACGCCTCCTAACGAGGAGAACACAGACGTGATGAGGGGGCGGGCATCGCAGGACTCGTCCCCTCATCACACCCGATCAAAACTTGAGGACAAAGCATGACGCTTTATGCAAGCCTGGCAGAAGTCAAAGCGGCGTTACAGATCACAGACACGGTTGATGATTCGCTCATCACAATGGCTGTCACAAGTGCCAGCGCACTCATTGAAGGGTTCTGTGGCAGGCGTTTCGATTCCGCAAGCGCGACAAGATATTTCGCCGCTGACAATGCTTATGTTCTACAGGTTGACGATCTCGTGAGCGTCACGAGTATCGCAAGCAGCAGTCAATCGGACGGCACTTATGACGTGACGTGGGCTGCGACTGATTATCAACTTGAACCGTTGAACGGTTACGCTGACGGTTTGGATTTCCCGACGACCCGCATCAGAGCGATTGACCGTTACCTGTGGCCTGCATCAAGCACCATCAACGGGTTTGAAGCCGACGTGAAGATTGTCGGCACATGGGGGTTCTCGTCGGTTCCGAGTCAAGTCAATCAAGCCGCCGTCATCCAGGCGATGAGGATTTTCAAGAGATTGGATTCGCCGCTGGGGGTGGCGGGGTTTGGAGATTTCGGCGCGATGCGCGTCAGCAAAGGACTTGACCCCGATGTTGCTCAACTTGTCGCGCCGTATGTTCGTCATGTTGGTGTCGCATGACAACGTTGAGCGCGTTGCGGTCTGGAATCGCCACGAACCTGGCAACGATCAGCGGACTCCGCACGTCATCAACGGTTCCAGACAATCCGAATCCACCAATCGCCGTCGTTGTCCCGCAAGGGATTACGTTCGACACCGCGTTCGCTCGCGGCCTTGACACATATGATTTCAACATTCTTGTGATTGTCGGCCGAGTTGATGAACGCAGCGCCCAAAACAAACTTGACGCCTTTTGTAACCCAACAGGCTCGTCAAGTATCAAGACCGCGCTAGAGAGTGACAAGACTCTCGGCGGGGAAGCACAAGACCTGCGATGCACAGAAATGCGAAATTACAGCAGCCTGCCCGTCGGTGAACTCACCTTCCTTGCTGCCGAGTTCGCTGTCATTGTTTACGCAACCTAGAAAGAAAGGCAACTGTCATGGCAAAGTTCGTCGCCACAAACTATTCCATTACCATCGGCGGCACCGACTTCAGCGCCAGTCTCGCTTCAGCAGAACTCAGCATTGAGGTTGATGACGTTGAGACAACCGCGTTCGGTGCATCTTCACGCACCCGCGTCGGTGGATTGCAGACCGCAACACTCACGCTCGACTTCCATCAGGATTTTGCTGCGTCGTCCGTGGATGCAACCCTTCAACCGTTGCTCGGTTCAACCGCTGCAGTCGTCATCAAGCCGACGAGCGCCGCTGTTGGTGCAACCAACCCGACCTACTCGTTCACCTGTCTGGTCACGCAATACTCGCCCTTCGCTTCAAGCGTTGGAGACTTGGCGACCCTGAGCGTCACCTGGCCCGTGACCGGCGACATTACGCGCGCTACCTCCTAAGGGTTGGAGTCCTGCGATGAACAAAGTTGCCTTGTCAGTTGATTACAGCGACGGGTCGGGCGTGGACGTTGAAGCGACCACGCCTGACCTGATCGCCTTCGAGCGTCAGTTTGACAAGTCGTTCGCCGCGTTCGCTGATGATCTCCGATTGGAATACATCGTTTGGCTTGCTTGGCACGCATTGACGCGAACCAAACAAGTCACCGTTGACTTCGATCCGTGGACTGAAACCGTTGACGGTGTGACCGTGAAGGCGGTTCCAGATCTTCCCCCTTTGGAGAACAGTCAACCCACTGGCTGATTGTCCACTTGTCTTATGAGTGGAAGGTAGCACCGAGTCAGTTGGTTGACGAGTCACCGCGAATGTTGGCAACAATGAGCAGATACTTGCGTTGGCGCGCGAGTGAGTATCGGAAGGCGGCGAGCAAGTGACCACATCCATTGACCTTGAAGTTGAGGGTGTGAATGAACTCGTCAATCGTCTTGCTAAGTTTGACAAGGACGTTTACAAAATCCTGACCAAAGAGGTTCGGGAAGGCCTTGGCGATGTGGCAAGTAGGGCAAGAACTTTGACGCCTGGTGGTCGAGCGTTGCGAGGTTGGGGGCCGTGGAACTTGACGACCGGACAAACCGCGAAAGTGGGCAGCATCAGTCTTGTCACGGGAAGTCGTGACCTGGGCTTTGGGGGTTCCGATGTTCGTCGTGGAATCAAACCGACAGCGGTGCGACGCAGCCAGAGAGGTCGCGTCACAAATTTCGCGGGTTTGGTTGTCACCAGAACAGCAGCAGGAGCGATCTATTCATTGGCTGGAAGTCGGGACCAAAGTGACTCATTCAACAAGTTTCTCAACCGTAAGCGTGGCACTACCTTCCCTCGCGCATTGACAGATGCGCGGAACATTGAGGGACCAAAGGCAGCCAAAGAAATAACCAAAGCAATCAAAAAAGCCGCCAAAGCGGTTGAGGGCAGGAGGGTCTAACTCATGGCAAAGGCCCCCATCAACATCAAGATTGAGGGCGATTACACCGACCGCGATATCAAGCGGGCGCAACGTGATCTTGAGAGTCTGAAACGTAACAGTCAGCAGACAACGCAAAAGTTCTCCGCTATGTCTCGCGGGATGAAGTTCGCAGGCGCCGCTATCGCTGCGGCTGCGGCTGGTGCTGCGTTTGGTGTGACACGATTCGCCGCGCAGAGTGTTGGTGCTGCGAGTGATCTTGATGAGTCATTGTCAAAAACTCGCACCGTGTTTGGTGACGCTAGTGACGCGGTTGAGAAGTTCGCGCAAGATGCAGCGATCAACCTGGGGTTGAGCGAACAGGCCGCGCTCGAGGCGACAAGCACGTTCGGCAACCTTTTCACGGCGATGGGGATCAACACAGGGAAAGCGTCAGCCCTATCACAAGAGATCGTGCAGTTGGCTGCCGATCTTGCCTCATTCAATAACATTGAAGTTGAAGAAGCGATTATTGCCCTCCGCAGCGGGCTGGTCGGAGAGACTGAACCGTTGCGTCGCTTGGGCGTGAACTTGAGCGCGGCACGCATCAACGCTGAAGCGTTATCAAGTGGATTGGTGGAAACCAAAGGTCAGATTGACGCTGCGGCGAAAGCACAGGCGGCGTTCAACTTGATCATGGATGACACCGCTACGGCGCAGGGTGACTTTGCTCGCACGAGTGATGGACTGGCGAACACGACGCGCACGTTGCAGGCGGCGGTTCAAGATGCACAGGCGACCATCGGTAGAAGTTTCGTGGAGGCGATACTGCGAGCGACCGACGCTATGGGCGGCCCTGAGGGTTTGGAAGCAACTATTTCCCAATCTGCTGAAGATGTGGATTCGTTGCTTGTCGGTTTGAGTCAGTTCACTAGAAACGTCCAAAACTTCATTGGCGGCGTTACGGGTGCGGCAGATGCGACAGAGACGTTCGCTGATGAACAAACCTCTTTGACGAGAGGTTTGTTGACTGCTATCCCGCTGATCGGCGTTTATCTTGGCGGTTTTTTGCAGTATGGGGAAGGCGTCAAAGAGAGCGAACTTGAGACAGAACAGTTCACCGCGACCTTGCGAGCGATGAACGATGCTATGTCAGGGAACATTTCTGTCGCGGATCATTTAGTTGGTGAAATCGCTGACCTGAGTTCCATGACGCAACGCGCAGCGGCAGCGGCTCGTGAGTTCGCAGCAGAAACCGGCACGCAGTTGTTCCAGGTGCAGGCCGCCAACAAGACTTACCGTGACGCGGGTGTTCGGTTGAAGCGACTCGCTGACGATGAGGAAGCGGCAGCGGAGGCCGCTGAGAAGTTGGGTCGTTCTGCGGGTAGTGCTGGCAGCGCGTTTGATTCTCTGGCGAATCGGATTGACGATGCTCGTGGTCGCGCCATTGAAGGCATCAAAAGGATGCGCCAGGGGTTAAAGGATGAACTGGACGCGGCTCGTCAGCAGTTCGATGACTTCAGCGTGAACGTGTCCAACGCGATCACGGGCGCGATTGACTTCGCCGCCGCCGACTCCATGACCAAAGTTGGTGATGACGGCAAGGCAGTTGGGATGACTTTCCTTGAGGGGTTGCAGGCTCAGGCTGAGAAAGCCAAAGAGTTTGCCAACAAGATTCAACAACTCATCACGGCGGGCTTGAGTCAAGAGGCGATCACGCAGGTGCTCGCCGCTGGTGTTGACGCAGGCACGAACATCGCGAATGAGTTGATTGAGGGTGGCGCGACCGCGATTGACGAAACCAATCGCCTGGTGCAGTCCACGCAGGAGGCCGCTGACAAGGTTGGGTTGGATGCGGCGCAGCATTTCCTCGGCGCTGGTGTCACGAGCGCCCACGCGACCGTTGTCGGCTTTGATGAGTTTATGAAGCCTGGCGCGGATGGCTTCAAGAAACTGATGCGCCGCATGGACAAACTCGCCAAGAAAGCAGCCCGCCAGGTCACGATTGACGTGCAGGTGACCAGACACGTCACGGAAGTCGTTGAGCAGATTAGGCAGAATGTTAGGACACGCGCCCTCGGTGGTCCCGTGGATGCCGGTAGCCCGTTCCTCGTCGGTGAACGTGGACCGGAACTGTTCGTGCCAAACGTCAACGGCATGATCGTCCCCAACAACGAACTCAGGCCAAGCGGCGGCAACGTCATCAACCTGACCGTGAACGCAGGCATGGGGACCGACTCGCGGCAGGTCAGCAAACAAATCGTTGATGCGTTGAAGCATTACCAACGCAGTAACGGTCCCCTACCGTTGAGGGTCGCAGGATGACCACAAAGGTCATTTTCGCTTTCGATCAGGACGCTGGCGGTGTCACCAACTTTTTTGAACTTGACAGCGCCGTGAAAGGCAAACTGGACAACACCATTTACACCCTCGGTGGCGCGTTCAGTCTGGTGGACGTGACCAGCGATGTTCGCAGTCTCACGATCAGTCGTGGTCGTTCACGACTACTGGACAAGATCGAGTCCGCTACGGCGGAGATACTGCTGGACAACCGCGCCCGACTTTATGACCCGCTGACTGGCGGGGGTGGTTCGTTCCCTTACGCGAGCAGTATCGTCCCACGGAAAAACGTCCAGGTGACGGTGAATGATCGCCCCGTGTTCACGGGTCTAGTTGATGCGTGGGACATAGATTACGAAATCAACAAGGATTCAACGAGCCGCGCTGTCTGCGCAGATGGGTTCATCACCCTCGCAGAAACAGATATCAGCACCGCGCAGAAAACAGCCCAATCTTCCGGCGCTCGCATTGAAGCGATCCTAACTGAGGCGGGTTGGCCTTCCAGCAAACGGAATATCGCGACAGGTCAAGTGACCTTGCAGAACGATACGCCTGACGCTGACACCAATCTGTTGGAGTATGCGAGTCGAGTCAAAAGCACAGAGTTCGGATCGTTATTCATCAACCGTGAAGGACTAGCGACATTTCAAGACCGACAAGAGACACAAAACTTCGGCACGTTCACGGTTCTTGGATCTGGTGGGATCCCGATCAGCGCTGTGCAGATTGAGAACGGAACTGACGAGTTGCACAACGTCATCCGTTTGCAACGTGTCGGTGGGACTGAGGTTGAACGCAGCGACGCAACCAGCAAGACAACGTTCGGGATCAGCGAACTCACCGCGTCAAAACTGTTGTTCGATGATGACGTTGAGGTTGGTGACCTCGCTGATTACCTGCTCGCTCGGTTCAAAGATGCGACGTTCAGCATCAACCAAGTCGTCATCGTCATGGATGGGTTGACCGCATCGCAACAGAACACGGTCGCCGAGTTGGATATCAACGCGCCCGTTCAGGTTTCGTTCGCCCCTGCTGTCGGTCCAGCGGTGACACAGTTTGCGACCATTGACCGGATCAACCACGCTTTCGTTCCTGGCGAGCATGTGGTGACGTTCTCAATGAGTGAAGCAAAACCATCGTTCATCTTGAACGACACGACGTTCGGGCAACTTGACGATGACCGACTCGGATTCTAGGAGGAACTGTGGCTGGTGCTGGTTTCAAGACGTTCGCGAGCGGTGACGTGTTGACCGCTTCAGACGTGCAAACGTTCATCATGGAACAGCAGGTGATGGTGTTCGCTGACTCGACTGCGCGGGATGCAGCAATCACAAGCCCCACAGAAGGCATGTTCGCGTACCTCAAAGATACTGATTCGCTTGTTTATCACGATGGTTCTAGTTGGGAGAATCTGTAATGGCTGCTGGTGGTTTCAAGACTTTCGCAAGCGGTGACGTATTGACCGCCGCTGACACAAACAACTTCCTCATGCAGGGCATCCTCGTGTTCGCTGACGCGACGGCGCGCGACGCTGCCGTAACGTCACCCGTTGAAGGCCAGGCCTGCTATCAAAAAGACGATGACAAGTTGCGGATCTATGACGGCAGCGCGTGGGAAGAGGTCAGCGGCTCTCTTGGCGGTGCAGCGATCAGCGAAACACCTACCGGCAACTACACAAGCGGCGGCGTGACCTACGACTACTGGGAGTTCAATGCGTCATCGTCCATCACAGTCACAAGCGCAGGCCTAGCAGACGTTCTTGTTGTTGGTGGCGGCGGTGGCGGTGCTGGCTATCAGAACGAGGAAGCCGGTGGCGGCGGCGGTGGCGGCTATCTAGACGCAGCATCGGTTTACTTTTCTGCTGGCTCAAAGACTGTTGTGGTGGGGGCTGGCGGTACTGGCGGCACGATGGTCGGCACGGCATACAGCGGCAACAACGGCGGTGCTTCACTTGTTGGGCCGTTCGTTGCGCCGGGTGGCGGTCATGGCGGGTTTTACGGGCAAGCCGGGAACGGCGGCTCCGGCGGTGGCGGTGGCTACAACGCCGCAACTGGTGGTACTGGTACTTCTACGCTGGGCAATGACGGCGGCGACGCAAGTACCGGCGCTGGCGGCGGTGGCGGCGGTGCGGGTGCTGCTGGTGGTGATGCCTCTTCATCGACACCAGGCGTCGGCGGTGCCGGTCTTTCCTCAAGCATTACTGGCTCTGCCGTGACTCGCGCTGGAGGCGGTGGCGGTAACACAACGTCCGGCTCCGGTGGCGCAGGCGGCTCAGGCGGCGGTGGCGCTGGGAGCGGACCATACGGTGCCGCGACCGCCGGCACAGTCAACACCGGAGGCGGGGGCGGCGGAGCCAACGTGAACACGAACCCCGGTGGTGGTGCAGGCGGCAGCGGTAAGGTCGTCATCAGGGTCGCTCGACCCTACACAGCAGTCAGCGGTTTCGCTTCCATCGGTAACACCGCAACAGGCACTTACACATCTGGAGGAGCCACTTACTCCTACTACCAGTTCACGGCGAGCGGCACGCTGGTCGTCAACGTGGCCGGGTTCGCCGACGTTCTCGTAGTGGGCGGCGGCGGCTCAGGCGGTCACAACACACCGGGCGGTGGCGGTGGCGGCGGCGCGGGCGGCGTTTTGGTCGCGTCAAACTTTCACTTTGCTGCTGGCTCGCACGACGTTGTAATCGGAGCAGGCGCACCAAGTCAAGGCCTTACAACAGCCTCAGGCTTTTCCGGCGCGGCTTCGCGTGTTGGTTTTGCGGTCGCACCCGGCGGCGGCGG
>CEPH01009332.1_pt1 | contig 14961 bp, 6 predicted proteins | sample 530571 | NCBI WGS metagenome assembly CEPH01 (sample SAMEA2620413, study PRJEB7988) | marine metagenome | biome: marine biome (ENVO:00000447); feature: surface water layer (ENVO:00002042); material: "saline water (ENVO:00002010), including plankton (ENVO:xxxxxxxx)" | depth 5 m | reverse complement strand
GGAGTAAACAATAACAAAGATCTTCCATATGGAGGGTTTCCAGGAACAGAGAAATATTCTTATTAATGAGTATAAGAGGAAAAGTAGAATTAGAATGCGAAAAAGATATATCACAAGAGCGTTGTGGTTTCGTTATTCATAAGGACGACGAGTTAGATTTGATCATGTGTGAAAATCGTGCGGAAGATAAAAAGAATCAATTCTATATACCAGCAAAAGAATTTCTTTATATAAAAAATAATTATGATATTGTAGCGATATATCATTCTCATAACGATGGAACCGAAGAGCCTTCAGATTTTGATATTAAATCGGCTGACATTATTTGTTATCCATTTTTAATATACTGCACAAAGAATAACAAATTTGGAATCCATATTCCAGAATATTCTGATGCCAAGACCGAACATTTAGAAAAATTAAAGGAGGCAGTGCTATGACAGAAATAACACTACACGGTTTGGCGAGTAAAAAATTTAAATCTCATTATAAAATGGCTAATATAAAAAATCCAATAGATGCTGTACTAGCCATTGATGCTAACTATGATGGGTTTAAAAACTTTTTTTTAAAAGAGAGCCAAAGAAATAATATGTATCAGTTTGTGGTCGATGGAGCCCTAGTTAAAACTGCCAAAGAAGCGCTAAATAAAAAAGAAATAAAAAAAATAGATATCGTACCTTACGTCGGTGGACACGGAAATTTTGCTATAGCATTTTTTGTAAATTTAGCAATTGGATTAATTATGGCTGGTATTCAATATTTGATGACACCAATACCAGAGAACGAACCAAGAGTAATGGTTGCTCAAATGGGCGGTAAATCTTTTTGGTTTGCATCAAAAGAGAACGCGGTGTCTCAATATACTTCTGTGCCGATTGGATATGGAGAATTAAGAGTTGGCTCTAAAACAGTAGAAGTTAAAATTGATGCAATAAATAGAAATGAAACAGCCGCAGTTGCATCACCAACACAAGTTGCTTCTGCTGGAGGTAGTGTCGGCGCTGCTGCTGGTCAAGGAGGCGGAGGCGGAGGAGGTTACTAATGATAACTAAAATAAAATTACATGGTAAATTAGGTAAGATTTATGGAGAATCTTTTGAATTTGAAAATATAAATAAACCAATGGACGTAGTAAAAGCTATGGATTCAATACTTCCAGGATTTAAAAAACATGTCATCAATGAGGCTAAAGCTGGCGGACATTACGAAATTATAGTAAACGGAGCTTCAAAAAATGGGTTAGAGTTAGAAACAAAAGAAAAAAATATAAAAGAAGTAGAGATAGTTCCTTGCATACTTGGATATGGGCCACTTGTTATTATTTTAGGGGTTATTGCTGTAGGTGTAGGTCTGGCTGGAATTTATGGCGTCGCAGTTTCAGCGTTTTTAATAGCATTGGGTGTTGGTTTAATTATTGCTGGTATCATGTATCTACTAACACCTATACCAGAAAACGAACCAAACGAACAAAATATTAGAGCATCCATTAGAAATTCATCTTTTATTTTTCAAAACCCCAGTAATTCATCAAGCCAGGGAAGAGCCATACCAATTGTATATGGAAGATTAAGAGTTGGGTCTCATGTTATAGGAACAACTATAAGTAATTTTCAATTACATGAAGATCGACAACTTCAAAGAAGATTTGCAGCTAACGGAACCAACGCACTATTAAAATTACAAAAAGCTTTTGGCGGTTCTATATCTCAATTATATAGGACTTACTAATGAAAGAATATTTAAAAAATAAATTAAAAAAAATAAATAACTCTTTTATTCACGGAAAAAGTTCCGATAAAGGAGATGAAGAAAGAAAGAGATATTATGCTCTTCGAGCTAATGCTGATCAACTTCAAAATCGATTTACTAGATTAATGCCTCCATTGGCAAATGATTTACTATTGTCTAGCGCAGAACTAACTAATTGTGATTTAATTTCTGAAGGTCCATTAGAGGGATTTGTTAACAGCGAAGGTAAATCTTGTACTCCTTTAGAGGCGACATTTTTAGATGGCACTGTTGTCGCCGAACCGAACATTGAAAATGTAACAACTGAAAATTTAATTTTCGACGTTGATGATGTTGCACAAGAAACAAATCGAAAATTTAGAGGGGTTAGATATGATTTTAAAGGTTTTGTAAGTGGCCGTTTAAACAACTACGTACAAGAATTAAACAGAAGATTTTTACATAAAGAACCGATTACACGAAGTAAATGGATTGAAGGATTGAGTGATATAAATGGGTTGTTTGGAAGCAGAAGAACTTACAGAGGAGCGCGGATAGAACCTTTGCAAGATATAAATAACATTTTAAATTGCACGCCCTCAAGTGTTAAAAATACAGTAATGATTTGGGGGGCTGGAAAGAAATACAATGCCAATGGAGAGCTTCAAGATGCAGGTCAAATGGATCTTGCTCCCAATGAAATGATCAGAAGATATATAGGTGCTGGTTTTAAAAAATCTCCATATGCTTATAGAAAAATTTATCATCCAGATAATGTAACTAAGAGAAACGATTATTTAGCGCCACAACAGGGTCAATATACTTTTAGCGAAAGTCACCCAGTATTATATCAAGGTAGTTTTGATTTTGGTTGCGCAATAACAGGAAACGGATATTTACATAGGTCATTTTGTAGTAGAGGTTTTTTTAAATATGTAGCGAATCCAGAAAACGTAGGTACTAATGGCAACTATGAAAATCATCAATCATGGATTAAAGAAGCTTTAGGTGAAGGAGGTGCCAACAATCCATATAAATCTAAATTTACAACAAACGGAAGACCTGGAAAATATGTCCATTCATTAGCGGCACAATCCGAACCCGAAGGTCTAAAAGAACCTATTATAGATGCTGTAGCTCGAAAAATAAATACTTTAGGAATTGATTATTTCAAACCCATAAGATTTCATGAATCTTATACTGGAAGATATGTAAATGGGGAAACAGCACGAGATGATCGTGTTGTTGGTTTTAGAGTAACAATTGATAGGATGTTAGTGACTGGCCCCGATAATTATAATAAACTTTCTGTCGATGATTACAATGCGGACTTTGAACCTAACGGAACTGCTAATGGCTCTACAGCATGGAAAGACTTTACCAATAACCACACTTTAACAAAAACGCAAAGAGCTCAAGGTGATTACGTATGGCTTTATATAGATGATGACGCAATACCACAGTTTACTTCTCCAGTAATAAATGGGGCGACCGCTACTTCAGCAGAGTATCCTTGGAATGTAAATGGAGAGTTGAAAGTTGATCAAATAGATGACTGGGCTAGCTTCATGGATTACGCGGCTGACACTGATGGTGATGGAGAGAACGATAGCACGGGGCCAGATGGCCGAATAGATTATCGTGGACAAGAAACATTGAGATTTTCAAATTTTGAAACTGAAAACGGAAACGAACATTGGTCTTACACTAGACATAATGGAGGAGGCAATAACGGAATAGGTAGAACCGCTTTTGCTTCCAAACAAATTGATGGGGTAACAGACGTTGAAACTGGGGTATGCACATATAATAGCTGGTATTCAAAAAGGATTTTGATAGAAAAAGCAACAATCGGAGGCAAATTATGCGAAAAATTTAAAATAGCAAATGAAGAAGACGATCAAGAAGATCCAAATGCTATTCCAACGCTGGAACAAGCTGAAGTTGAGGTAAATTGGGAGATTGTATCTACCGATACCATAAGCACTAATGATCAAGGTACGGAAACTAAGACTAGATCTTGGAGAGTTGGCAGCGTTGATTTTATAAAAAGAGGAAAAAATTACAGAGGAACACCAACTTTAAGTTTTAATGGCCTTGAGGCATATAATACACCAGCTAATGCTAGCAATTCAACGGCTGGAAGTTTGCCAGACATAACGGGCAGTATTGGACAAGGGGGAAGAGTAGAAACTTTACAAATAGATGACAGGGGAAGAGTTAAAGGCGTAGGAACTGATAACGTGATCGCGGGTGGTTTTCAAGCAGCTGTAGTAAGTCTAACTTTCACAAGAAGCTTGGGTACAACCTTTGTATTTGGTGAAGGGAGTGTGTATAGTTGGTCATTAACTGGTGTCCAAATTAGTCCTGGTAGTAATTATAGAGGAACACCAACTGTAGAGATAATTGGTCTTGCCGCATTCCCTATTGGCGGAAGTTTACCAACTATAACTGTTAGGCTAAATGAAGCTAATGGCGTTGAATTAGTCTCATTTACTGCGGGTAAAGTTAGGGGCACGGGCGCTAGGCGCTCGGGCGGGCTGGCCAATCAAGTATACGAAATAGGTGTAAATAGACCTTACGTGGTGGTAAACGTACTTGATGTTGGCGCTCCCCCTATAAGTAATGCTACTATCGAAGGCGCTTCTGCGCCAGATACAAAGGTAGGATATTCTGTAAGTGTAATCGACGCTAACCCACCAGCTTCAACTTTTGTACCCGATGAAACCTCTGCCTTCTTAGTTGAGGCAACTTTGCCAGGAGCTAGCGGCAATCCACAAAGATGGTACAAACCAAACCAAGATTACAAAATTACTGGTCAAATTTATATTCCATCAAGTAATAGCAAAGTAGATTCATTTCGTTTTAATCTAGCTGGTGATTCAACGCAGGGTATATCTTCTCAAGGCATACCAGGCGGTACTATAAGTGGGGGCTCTACAAATTATCCAAAAAACCAATGGCGGCCCTTTGATATAGAATTTACAAACTCTGGAAACAATAATTTTAGAAAAATGCTTTTTGAATTTTTAGATGGCACAAGTAATAGTAATTTAACAACAGAAGGGGATTTTGTCGCCATTAAAGACTTTACTGTTTTTGAGAAAACAAACGCGAATGAAGAGAGTCCAAAAGATTATCGAATGGCATACATGGCATTTAATGCAGAGAAATTTTTTGGAAGCGATACTTTCGAAAATAATAAAGAAATTAATTTTGCTGTCGACGATAGTAGATTAGACGTAGGAGATACAAATGGATTAAATTTTGTTTTTTCAGAAGTTAATGGATTTAATTTAGTAACTAGGCAAGTTAGAGAAAATATAGTAAAAAGAGATGTCACCGCAGACGAAGTGTGTAACAGTAGAAATAGCAGAGAGATGAAATACCCCTTTGTTACAGGGGCCACTAATTTTCATGAAATAGGTTATGAATTAACAGAATCTAAATCAAACAAATTTAAAGGTGCGTTTCTATGGCCAGTTTATTTAGGAGATCAACTTAAGCCACTCAACACATCTAATAAGTTAGTAAACACAGGAAAACTGTTTATAACAACAAATGATAGTAGTACCGTAAGTGGAAATAAACTACAAAGTGGTATTGATCATGATTATGATGTTTTTAAAATATTAAATGATAATACTATTAAATATGCACACATTGCTAATCCAAATTTAGGAGCACCAAGTGCAAATATTATTGATAAAAAAATACAAATACAAGTAAAAGAAAAGGCTCCAGGTTTATTTAATTTTACAAACTTTTCGTTAAATTATAATTTAGGCGAAGAAAAACAAATTCCTTTAAGCGATCAAAGCACTACGGCAATTGACTATAATAAAGCCTTATTTGGGCCCAATGAAGTTTTAAGAGCTGGCAATAGAATGACAAAGGGAAATATTGCTACTGCTGAAGCAACGCTCAGCAGGTTTTTGCACCGTGAAACAAGTTATGGCGCTAAATATTACAGATGGCGAGTAGACAGCGTAAATATAACAGATGGGGGTTCAAACTATTCTAATAATGTTGCTTTAAATTTTATTTCACGACAAGGAGGTTTGCAAGTTTATGAACAGCCAACTGCTACCGTAACTGTTACAAATGGTGTTGTTCAAAGCGCTACGTTTAATGCTGTAGATACAGATGGTGACGGAACAGACGACATAACAGCAACAGAAGCTAGAGGGCAATTTGAAGGAAGTGGTTTTACACGCGGTACTTATATGGCGCATGAATATGATGGTGAACAGCCAGTAGTTGAAGTTCAAGTTGTTGATCTAGGAACAAATTCTAATCCTGGCGACGATCGAATTTCAGCAGACCTATCTCTAAATTTTACTGTAGATAAGGCAGATTTCAACTATGGGATGAGAAATTACAATGCTATCGATGGAACCGCAAGTTCTGACGTGGAGTCAGATGGAACTTATCAATCTGATTGGATGGAAAATGTTCCTTTAGATTCGGATCATGTGCCTGTAATTCATACAGTCACTAGGAAGGAAGTAGATTGCATTAAGGTAACTTTTGTTATTGAGGAGCTTTTTCAAGAAATTTTTCAAGAACAAGACCCATTAGGAGCCTCTGTAAAAAAAGATGCACTAAGCATTAATTTTTCTATTTTTTGCTCTTTTGATGGTGTACCAGAAAATATTTATAAACCGCAAGAAACAAAAGTTACTTATTATGGAACAGTAACAAGTTTTTATGCAGTTGATACTAACGAAATAACATTACCATCTTATTCTGAACTTTTAAATAATTTTCCCAGTGACGATGTAAACAGTTTAGCGGCTAAATTTCCACGTAAAGTAGAAATTAGAAAAAATGATTTTGAAACCACAAGTATAAGAATGGGTAGAAGTGCAAGAGTCTATCAAGTGAAAGAAGTTATAAAAGAAAAATTTTCATATCCATTTTCTTCTGTAATAAAAACAACTGTTGATGCTAGAACATTTAGTCAAGTGCCGAATAGACAGTGGAGAATGAGACTTAAAAAAATTAAAGTTCCATCAAATTATTATCCACTTGATCTAGAAGGAAAGGACAAAAGATTTATAAAAAATGCAGCCGATTTAGGGACTAGAGTTATATACGATGGAGATTGGGATGGAACATTTAAAATAGCTTGGACTGATAATCCCGCTTGGATTCTTTACGATTTAATGATTAATCAAAGATATGGCATAGGGAATAGAATAGATAATTTAGAAGACATTAATATATTTAATTTATATAAAATTGGAAGATATTGTGATGCAGTAGATAGCAATGGAAATTTTGTAGGTTTAGATGATGGACTTGGTGGTTTAGAGCCAAGATTTTCTTGTAACACAATACTTCAAGCTTCTCAAAATGCATTTAAAACAATTGCTGACATATGCACGGTTTTTAATGGAATGGCTTTTTACGCAAACGGTAGATTAGATTTTTTTGCAGATCAGCCAAAAGAACCGATGATGTTTTTCAACAATGATAATGTTTTTGATGGAATTTTTAGTTATCAAACAACAAATAAATCATCTCAATTTAATGTAGCTGAAGTTACTTTCTTAGATAAAGATGATGATTTTACAGCAAAAAAAGAGACAATAATGGACGAAGTCTCAATGCGAGAGAATGGCATATTGAGAAGAGATATCAATGCAAAGGGCGCAACTAGTCGGGGTCAAGCAGCTAGATTAGGAAGGTATATTTTATATACAAACAAATTAGAAAGAGAAATAGTTAATTTTAAAGCTGGTAGTGATGGTTTAATGCTTTCTATAGGAGACATTATAGAGATACAAGACGAGTTGAAAAATTTTGAAACTAGTTTCGGCAAAGTTTTAAATTTAAATACTGATGGAGATAAATTTTTAGAAATAGAAAGTGGACCAGATGTCGATTCGATATTAACTAATCATACTGGAGCTTTTGTCATGGCACCTACTGGACAAGATAAATTAACAGACATGTATGATAATTTATTAGAAGGCGAGCCAGTCGATAATGATGTACTGAGTGGTTTATACACAACACAAGCACAAAAACTAAAAGTAACTGGAGTTAAACAATTAGACAATAAAATAAAAATTGGAGTGGAAGATACAAATGGATATTTAGACCTAGTACAAACAGGATCTTTTGTTAATCTAGATATGCAAAATAGAAATGTTAGACAATACCGAATATTAAAAATTACTCCAGAAGAAAGCAATTTGTATGCGATTAGCGCCACAGAATATAGAAAAGAAAAATTTGATTTAATTGAAGCTCCTGTAGATTTTAAAATAGATGAAGAGGATTCATTTAACATAGGAATACCAAAAAATACGATTAATACTGTTACTGAACCAGTGGGATTTGAAGCTGTCGTACATTATGAAAACCAATCCAACAATTCAAAACTCCTATATCCATATACCAATACAATTACCGACTATTCCCTTGCGGCGCACACTTTAGAACAAACTATACAATTCACAATTACTGGAGATTTAACAGGTAATGAATCAGCTTATCAGTTAACGGTTATAAGGCCAAATGGTAAAATAGAAAGTAAAATTATACCCAAAGGCAATGTGGTTAACACGGCTCAAGGAAACTTTTTTGTAACCAGTGGGGACATTCTTGGAGGCAGCACTGGATTAGATCTTAGTTTTGGAACTTATAATTTTGAAGTTACATCAAAAAGTTCTGAAGAAATATTTGGTGATGCTCCTGTTTCAACTTTTGGTAATATCTCAAACCTATATGATCCAGATTATGTTGGTTTTAGTTCTACAGATTCAGATACTGACAGACTAACTGACTTCCAAGAAAACATTATATACACTACTAATCCATTTGATTTTGACACAGACGATGACAACGCTGTCCAAGCGCTTGCGGGTGATGGAGACGAAGTTTTTGGAAACGAAAGTATCGAGGATGCACCTAGGACTGACCCACTTGATCCAGACACAGATGATGGTAGATTGCCAGATGGATTTGAACTTGAGGTTGGTGCAGATCCTCTCGATCCTTCAGATGATGCTACCGCTGCGAATCCATTCATAACTGGATTTAGACTTAAAAATGCACCACGCGTATCAATTCAAGTCGGTACAACGACAGTACAAGGCACACACGGTGGAACTTTTCCAGTTATGGAATTAGGCCCCAACCTAAATGGATTATATGAGCTAGCTGGCGAGATACGTGGAAAACCATATTTTAAAGGCGCAAGAAACTATCCAACCGTAAACGGTGATGAGGCAAATTATATATCGATTCGTAATCCATATAAACATTTATATGATCCAGGATTTGGAATTATTAAATATGGGATATCTGGACATTGGAGAATAGAAACGAATAGAAATCCTAATAGCGCTCCAGCAGACTCTAAAATACAATTAATTACTGGTGGTGCTGGAAAAGACTATCCTTGGCAAGTTACTGACTGGAAGTCTCTGTCCACTGTTAGCACGCACCTTCCCTATTCAGCTTATGCAAATAGAAACGTTAATTTTGACCAACAACCAGAATTTATTTTTAAATTTTTAGAAAATGGAACAGTAATACCCGATGAATTAGGAGGCTAGTTTTATGATAAGATATTCAATGACAGTTTTACCACCTAAAATACCAAATGTAAAAATTTGTAATATATTTTGTAATCAATCTATATGCACAGAATTTAGCACTGTAAAAAAATTTATAACTCTAGAAAAACAAGACAATATGTTTATCAAGGTTATGTTAAAAGACATGGATACAATGCAAAATGTAAATATTGATTATCCAAATATATATCTTGATTCGCTTATATACGAAGAGGCGACAAAAGACTACACAAAAAAATATTTAAAATTTAAAAAAGATGGGGCAATTATAAAACCCAAAGATAAAGATATAAAATTAAAAATAAGGCTGTGGATGCACGATAAACTAATTGATTACTGTTTAATTGATATAGTGTAATATATTTTAGGATGAATAAGGAGTATTTAAAATCTAAAATGAAGGGTATTAAGGGGGCAGCTACCTTGGAGCCGCCATCTGGAGATCAGCCAGCCTTACAGTCCGTAGCATCTATGGCTGTTTTAGATGTGGTATCAGAAGGGCCAATATATGGTTTAACTGATAGTGAAGGTAAAAAACCAGATAATATCAGCATTCTGGAATCTTTATATTTAGATGACACACCAGTTTTAGCACGAAATTTAGTTGAACCCAGAGTTGATAAAATAAGTTTTAACAAAATAATAGGCCCCAATAACACTTCTGCTACTACTAATGCGGATCGTCCAGGCTTAATACACAGATGTACTAGCGGGCATATGAGAACAGCATTTCAAAATATTAGAAACGAGCTAATAAGGGGTGAATCAAAAAATGCAAACAATCCATACATGTCCAGAATAAAAAAGGATGAATTAGATGCAGAAAGCGGTTTGTTTTGCAGGTTTATTGCAGAAAATCCAGTCATGGGTAATTTTGGATTTATTCAGTATAAGTTAGACGGTATTTTTAATACGGGAAGCGGCCCAGGAGGAAGATTATACAGTAGAGTAGAGGCTGGCATTGGTGCGGTTTCTAGTTATAATTTAACATGTTTTGAATTAAATACGTATTTAGGCGGAAATGACGGAACCATATATCCACACCTATATGAAAGATCTGTTAGGAATTCTAAAAATGAGGTAGTAAAAATACCGTCACCTATACATTATGGCTATCAATTGTTTGATAACGATGAAGTTGATTATAGCACAAGTCCAGGCAAAATAGATGTAGGAGAAGGAAAAGTTGGCCAGAAATATCTTATAAATGGTTTTATAGGTGGAGGAATTGTATTTTTTTATATTGGCAATAATGAGGCAGAAGATAACGATGGTAATTTTGATACTGGTAAATTTTTTATAAATTCAGCAACGAATGATGCTAGTACACTTCGCACTTATGACGTTTTATATAATTCAACCAGTCTAAGTGAAAGACTACAAAGCGGCATAGATAATGGATATGACGTATTTTTACATCATGGGGATGGAGGCGCAATCTCATTAGATACTCCAAGTTCAACTCAAATGGATCCACCTGTTGGGCACTGTGCTGGCAAAACTCTTGCTTTAGGGTTTACTAGTGATATAGATCTTACATATAATTATGGTAATATTGATTTTGATTTTAGAAATGGATTTGAACAACAGCCTAAAATGGAAGGCCATTCGGAAGGCGCACAAGATTTTGATATAAGAAAAAAATTATTTGGCCCACTTCAATACACAGCAAGAACAGCTGCAGAAGGAGCTGGAGAAGGTTATTCAGACTTAAGAGGACAAGATGGATCACAAGTTGACTTTTCAGATTGGATGTTAAATCCTCCGTTAGAATCCGATCCTTTTCCATATACTCATACAGTTCAAAGAATAGATGTAAAAAAATGTACACCAACAATAGCTATTGAAGGATTAAGCGATGTGATAGCTACTGGAGATGATGCTGGCACTCAAAAAGCAGAAACTTTAAAAGTTAGTTATACTATGGGATTTGAGGGTGGAGTAACTGGGTCTAGTCTTTCAGAATTATTAAGTGCGGGAAATAGCATACAGTCTATAGCTTTAGGACAATTTCAATCTACTGAAATCATTACTTATTCTGGAATTGTAACAAGTAATTATCTTGATACGTTTTCTGGAATAAATGATTTACCAAAAAACTCAGATTTAAAAAATTTAGTTTATAGTGACGGTGGTACTAATGGTATAGAAGGCCTAACTACTGCTTTAATAAATCAATATGGGTATACAGCTGGAGATAAAATATTTCCTGGCGATGAATGGAAGCGTCCCAATAGATTTTTAAAAGTACAAAAAGAAAGTTTTGAAACAGATTCTACTTTAATTGCTCGTGAATGTTCTTTACAATATGTTACTGAAACTATAGGAGAACCATTTAGTTATCCCCTAGCAGCATTAGGTGGAACAATTTTTGATGCTAGAAATTTTGCGCAACAACCAAGTAGGTCCTTTGAGATAAAGGGAAAATTGGTGTCTATACCTTCTAACTATAATCCATTAGATTCAGACGGAAAAGATAAAAGGTTTATTAAAAATGCAAGTGATTACGGAAAAAGAAGTATATATAAATTTGCTCCAGCAAAAACATCATCGTCGGGAACAACAATTGAAAAGCAAGATAGTGATAGATCACAAGCTCTTGTTTTTAATAATATTCTCTTAGGAAAAGACAATTTTCAAATTAAAGGAAAAGTGCAATTCGGTGATATATATGAAGGAACTACACTTGGGGGGCAATATATATTAGACACAAGGCCAAGCACTACAAGGGCAAACAGAATAGCTATTTTTCAAACTGACAATAAAATAAAATTACTTGTACGTGACGATGTCAACACAACTGCTAAAGAATGTTTTGTGTCTATAAGTGCACATCCAGATAGTGCCAACCCCGTCTTTGAATTTGATGTATTAAGAGTCGGAAGAAAATTCACACTAACAGTTAGGAGAATATACACCACTAGAGTACTCGGAGTAAACACATCCTCGAGAATTGGAACTGCATCCATGGAAATGGACGCTGACGTATACATTGAATTTAAACACGTAGCTCGACAGCTAATATTTGGAGCTAGAGCAGACTCTAATCCATATGATAGTTCTAGACAAGATGGAGACAGGCGAAGAGCGGGACTTTCTGGAAATACACAAATTGCAGATATACAAATTTTTAAAAATAATAATTTAATACATCACTGGGATGGAACTATAATTAGGACAATTAGGAACAATCGGGCATTTAATGAAAAAGTAAATGGATTTCATGCTAACGTAACTAATTTAGATCAAAATCAAGCCACCTATAATTCTATACAGCCAGAATTAGATACCAACTTTAAGTTTGGAAGAAATAAAGTAAATATTTATAATGGATTATGGGACGGAAGCTTTAAATTGGGATGGACCGATAACCCCGCTTGGATTTTATATGATTTAATGATTAATCCCATTTATGGTGTTGGTAACGCCCTAGACGACAGAGAAGATATAAATATATTCAATCTTTATCAAATAGCTAGATATTGCGATGCAGTAGATAATGATGGATTTTTCGAAGGAGTTTCAGATGCAACTAAGGGTTTAGAGCCTAGGTTTAGCTGTAATTTAAGAATACAAGACTCTAAAAATGCTTTTGAAGTATTAGGAAACATAGCATCTGTATTTAGAGGATTTAGTTATTGGGATGGAGTTGGTTTAAATTTTTCAATAGATAGAGATAAAGAAATTAGCGCTGTATTTAATAATGGAAATGTATTTGATGGCATTTTTAATTATGGGGATATTTTAAATTCAGCTAGATTTACAAAAATAGAAGTTATTTATGCCGATGCAAATGATTTATATGGAACCAAAGTAGAATATGTTGAAGATGAAGACGCAATAAGAAAATACGGTTTGATAACAAGAACATTAAATGGAATAGGTGCAACTTCAAAATCTCAAGCTAGGAGAATGGGTAAGTATGTTTTGTTTAGTAATAGAATGGAAACGGAAGTAGCAAAATTTAGAGCTGGAACAGAGTGTTTATTTTTAGAGCCAGGAGATATTATAAGAATAGATGACGAATTAAAGAATTTTGAAATTAATTACGGAAAAGTTTTAGAAGTTGATACTGATGCTAGCGAACCCTCAATTAGCGTAGAAAAAAGTATAGATAGCGACAGTATAGAATTTACTTCTAATGGTGACACACCTAGAGCTAATGTTTATCTATACACAAACAGAAAACAGACTGAATTAGAAAGCCTATATGATATTGTAAACTTTCAAACAACTTATCAGTTTGGAGAAAATTCTGACACATATAGCGGAGCGGTTAACAGCGATTTTATTGATACACAAAGCTTTTCTGAAATACAAAAAATGAGCGTAACTGGTTTTAGATTTCAAAAAGATAAACTTAAACTATTACTGGATCGTAACGACGATAACATATCAAACTTAAGTGGGGTACAAACTGGTACGTTTACTAATGTGGAATTAACTAATAACGTAAACCAAACTTATAAAGTTGTAAAAAAAGAATACATAGAAAATAATTTATACGATATAGAGGCTTTAGAATATGATCTAAACAAATTCAATAAAATAGAACAAGATGATTTTGATGATGAAGAAAATACATATAATATAGGCATTCCAGCTAATACAATTGATAGGCCTGCTACACCCTCATTTGTCTTCGGTAAGGTGCAAAGAAGCGATACCAGTTATTCAGTGACTGGTCGAATAACTGCTGCCGCAAGCAGTAATGAAACTTCTTATAGAGTTGTGGTCTACAGAACAACTCAAGCAGGACCGTATACCCAAAAAGAAGTTTTAAGAGAAACTGATAACACTACAGATTTTGAATGCAACGGATTAGTAGATGGAACTTATACAGTAGCAGTTACAGCCTTAAGAAATCCAGAGTCAAGTTCGGCTGCATCTGGGTCTTTTACAATAGAAAGCAAAACAGATGTTTATCTAAAACCATTAATTAAAAAAGTAGAAATAAATGATGATGATTTTAGTCAGTATACAAGAATAAGTGGAAGTGGATTAGGAAGTGGGCAATCTAGATTTGAAGATGTTCAATATAATTTTGTAACAGTTAATAAAAAAGATGAAACATTTAGCTTGGCGCATTTAGATTATTCGATGGATATATATGTAGAAAAAACAAGTGGAAAATTTGTAAATCTAGAATTAAATTATGTAGACGATGCGTATATTTTTGATGATGTTGCCAATGCAACCGTATTTGATGGAGTCTACAATTCTGGGTTTAATATGAGATTCGACCTCAAAAAAAACGGTGCCTTAGTAGACACCGCAATTTTTGAAACCAATGTGGTTTAGTTTAAACTAGTTTTAAAAGCTTTCTACATTCTTTGGCAGGAATATCCTTATAATCTGACCACTCTTTGATTAATTCTGGGTCATTTGTATAAGCACCCGTCTTATACCACGCTCTAAGGCATCCTTTAAATGAATTGAAGTCTGTACCCGCCTTTTCTTTTAAAATGCCTTGTGGAGTAATATCTTTAGCTCCAGAGGACGATGGTGGTGGTACTATAGGAGCTTTATTCTTAGAGGAATCAATTTCATCTGCACCAACAATATGTATACCTAAAAAATTACGAACGGTGCGGACAAATGCACGATTTTCCGCAATACATTCTAAAAACTTGGCAGC
>CEPH01043815.1_pt1 | contig 14973 bp, 18 predicted proteins | sample 530571 | NCBI WGS metagenome assembly CEPH01 (sample SAMEA2620413, study PRJEB7988) | marine metagenome | biome: marine biome (ENVO:00000447); feature: surface water layer (ENVO:00002042); material: "saline water (ENVO:00002010), including plankton (ENVO:xxxxxxxx)" | depth 5 m | reverse complement strand
CATTTCCTCGACCGAGTCCGCCTCGTTCATCAGCAGCATGATCGCGGCGATCGCGCCCGGCCCGGCAAGCATCGGCATCGCCATGGGGAAGACGGAGACGTCCTCCACTTCCGGGCTCGCCGCGATCCGCTCCGCGCGTTCCTCGCGCCGCTGGGTGCGCTTTTCGAAGACCATTTCCCACGCGATCCAGAACAGCATCAGCCCGCCCGCGATCCGGAAGCTGTCGAGTTCGATATGCAGTGCGGCGAGCAGGTCGACCCCGAACAGCGCGAACACCAGCAGGATCGCCGCCGCGATCAGGCACGCGCGCAGCGCCATGTTGCGCCGCTGCTGCGCGCTCGCGCCCTTGGTCAGCCCGGCATAGATCGGCGCGCAGCCCGGCGGGTCGACCACGACGAAGAAGGTCACGAAGGCGGAGAGGAAAAGCTCGAACATAGGGGCGCGGCGCTCTCTCGGTCAGTCTTCAGGCGGTGAAACGAGGCGCTTGTCGACAATCGTCTCCCACACGCCAGAAGTGTAGTAGTCCGCGCGAACGTGTTTGGTTCCGTCCGGCAGATGCTCCCACACCCAGCGCAGCGTGCCATCGCGGGAGATCTGCTCGCCTCGCCTGGCGTCGCCCCCCGGCCCGAGCGCGGGCGGCGGTGGCACGCTCGCCCCGTCCTTCGGGCAGTCGGCCACCAGGCCCTGCACCGCATCATAGGCGGTCGCGACGATCTCATCGGGGGCGCGCTCTACCGGTGCAGGCTGCGGATCGTCGTAGCCGCCGACGTCGTAGGCCCATTCGTACTCGTCGTCGTTGCGATCGCGCGTCCACACGGTCACGAAATCGCCGACCAGACCTTCGGGATCGCGGAAGCGCCCCGCGCTCACCGCCATCTTGCCATCGCAGCTCATCATCACGGTACGCGGCGACCACTGGACTGCTGCCGGCGGATTTTCGAGCGTTGCCAGTACCGCCTGCGCAGGCACCGGGCCGTTGCGGCCGTGCAGCAGAGCACCGTCGGCGGCGAAATCGCGGAATGCGGTCCACTGACCCTTCTCGCGCGCGGCGCGGGCAAACTCGCTCTCGCGCGCGACCACCAGGCTCGGCTGGGCAGTATATTGCGTGGAGGCGAGCGCGCGGTCGATCCGGTCACGCGGGATACGCGGCTGGCCACCCGCCGCACACGCACCCAGCGTTGCGGCAAGCGCGATCAGCGCGATGGTCGACGTGGCGCGCATTATAACCCCTCCGGAAGTTCCAGCCCTTCATGCCTATAGGCTGCGACCAGCGTATTGCGAAGCAGCACCGCGATGGTCATCGGGCCGACCCCGCCGGGGACCGGAGTGATCGCGCCCGCGACCTCTTTCGCGGCCTCGAAGTCGACATCGCCGACGAGACGCCCCTTGGTTTCACCCTCTGCAGGGGCAAGCCGGTTTATCCCGACATCGATCACCGTGGCACCGGGCTTGAGCCAGTCGGCCTTGACCATTTCCGGGCGGCCAACCGCGGCGACGACGATATCTGCGCGGCGGACGACCTCGGGCAAGTCGCTGGTGCGGCTATGCGCGATGGTCACCGTGGCATTCGCGTCGAGCAGCAGCTGCGCCATCGGCTTGCCGACGATGTTGGAGCGGCCGATAACGACCGCGTTCATCCCCGACAGGTCGCCCAGCCGGTCGCGCAGCATCATCATGCACCCCAGCGGCGTGCACGGCACGAAGCCCTGCTGGCCGACCATCAGACGCCCCGCGCTTTCGACATGGAACCCGTCGACATCCTTGCCCGGGTCGATCGCGGCGATCACCGCCTGTTCGTCCAGATCGCCGGGCAGCGGCAGCTGGACGAGGATACCGTCGACCGCCGGATCGTCGTTGAGCTGCTCGACCAGCGCGATCAGCACATCCTCGGTGGTGTCGGCGGCCAGGCGATGCTCGAAGCTTTCCATATTGGCAGCCACGGTCGCCTTGCCCTTGGAGCGGACATAGACATCGCTCGCCGGGTCTTCACCGACCAGCACCACCGCGAGACCAGCCTTGCGCCCCGCCTTCTCGGCGAAGGTTGCGGCGTGTTCGCCGACCGTTTGGCGCAAGTTTGCCGCGAAGGCCTTCCCGTCGATCAGCTGTGCGCTCACGCAAGGCTCCGGATGACCGATTCGAGGATGATGAGGAAGATCTGCAGCACGATGATCAGCACCAGCGGCGAGAAATCGATCGCACCGGTCTGCGGCAGCATCCTGCGGATCGGGCTGAGGACCGGATCGAGCAGCGAATTGATCGAGCGGTAGACCGCGACAACGAAATCGTTGCCGCGGCTGACGACGTTGAACGCGAGCAGCAGGCCGATCACGAACTGGACGATGATCAGCATCACGAACACGTTCGTGAGCAGTTCGACGATCTGGTAGATGGTGTAGAGGGCTTGCATGGTGGCCCTGTCTCCTGAGGTTTCGGTTGAGCGTCTTAGGAGAGTAAGACGCCTCTGAGCGAAGGCAAGGCCGCCCTAGCCGTTTTCGGTCGCCCTGACGAGCGTACCGGCACCGCGGGCGGTGAAGAACTCGAGCAGCATCGCATGATCGACCCGCCCGTCGAGAATGACCGCCGCCTCGCACCCGGCACGGGTCGCGGAAAGGCAGGTCTCCAGCTTGGGGATCATCCCGCCGGTGATGACGCCCTGTGCCCGCAGCGCCTCGATCTTCTGCTCGTCGAGCTCGGTCACGAGATTGCCCTCGCCGTCGAGCACGCCCGCCACATCGGTCAGCAGCAGCAGCCGCGCCGCGCCGAGCGCACCGGCGAGGGCACCGGCCATGGTGTCGGCATTGATGTTGAACGTCTCGCCATGTTCGCCCGCACCGATCGGGGCGATCACGGGGATCAGGCCGCCGCTGGTTGCCAGTTCGATCACCGAGGCATCGATCGCAGCCGGTTCGCCAACGAAGCCGAGATCCACCACCTGTTCGATCGCGCTGTCCTCGGTGCGCGTAGCGCGGGCGACCTTGCGCGCGCGGACCAAGCCCGCATCCTTGCCCGAAATGCCCAGCGCGCGGCCACCGGCGGCGTGGATCGCGGCGACGATCTGCTTGTTGATCGCGCCCGAGAGGACCATTTCGGCGATCTCGACCGTTGCCTCGTCGGTCACCCGCAGGCCATCGACGAAGCTGCTTTCGACACCCAGCCGCCCCAGCATCGCGCCGATCTGCGGGCCGCCGCCGTGGACCACGACGGGGTTGATGCCGACCGCCTTCAGCAGCACGATATCCTGCGCGAAGCTGGCCGCGGCGGCATGATCGCCCATGGCGTGGCCGCCGTACTTCACCACGAAGGTGCGCCCGGCGTAGCGGCGCAGATAGGGCAGCGCCTCGATCAGCACGCTGGCCTTGGCGCCCGCGTCCAGCGACGGGTCGGCTGCGGAGGGGGTCTGCGGGGTCTCGCTCATTTTCCGCGCGCTAGCCGCACTCGCCCGATTTGGGAAGGCGGGACGATGCCGACCCTTCCCGTCATGGCGCTACTCGTCGGGAGTCGTTTCCGCTTCCGGCATTTCCGGCTGAGCAGCCTCGTCGGTGGGCGCGGGCGTCATCGCCGTGTCCGGCGTATCGACCGGCACCGCGTCCGGATCCTCGTCGGTGACGATCAACTCGCCGCCGCTCTGGTCGGTAGCGTCGGCCTCGTAGGTCTTTTCGTCCGCCTGCGAGCAAGCTGCGAGCCCGAGCATCGCGGCCAACGGCAGGGCGAGAGCGGCAGTTCGGTTCATCATCGCAGGTCTCCGGTCTGGTATGGTCTCTAGTCGGCAGGCGTGGCCTGAGTGTCAGGCATAGCGGCCTCGCCGCCATTGAGCGAGTCGGTCGTCGCAGTTGCATCCTCGCCCGCGGTGCTGTCGAGGTCGGTGTTGAGCCGTTCTTCCTGCGTGGTCGTGGCACTGTCGGGCAGAGCAGGCTCGTCGCCATCGGCGTTGAGGAAGACGATCACGGCGGCCACGGCCAGCACGACGATCACTGCGAACCACAGCCATTTACTCGATCCGTTCTTCTGAATTGCGTCGTCGTCTGCCATTATCCTGTCTCCTGTTGCGTTGGGTTACCCGAACAAGCCGCGAGGGCGCCGCGCAGTTCCGAAAGCGGCTGCGGGCCTGACACACCTGACACACAGTCCAGGGACCAAAAAACCCTCCCCGCCCGCTGCGCGCAGGAGCGGCGGCAGCAGGATTGGCACGCAAAACCGGGTCATCCCCGCCATGCTAGCCGGGCCGCTGCGAGTAGGACAGCCAGGGCTCCGCATGGCCCTGCCCGACCCCGTTTTGCGGGCCGCCGTGGATATTTGCGGGCGATCGCGCATTATCCATCCCGGGCGCTCAGCGCTGGCACGCGCTATGCCTGCCGGCACAACAAGGTTGTATCGCATGGCAGAGGAAGAGGGCCCGGATCAGGACCAGGCGAATGGCGTCGACGCCGCGAAGGAGAGCGGCCACGACATCGTGCGCGAGGATCTGGACGATCACGAGCGCGAGATCGTCTCCAGCCACGAGGTCGCCAGCGCCCGGCTGGTCCACGAGATCATCCGCCAGCGCGGGATCGACGAGCTGGAGCGCCCCGCCTCCGCCCTCTTGTGGTCGGCGATTGCCGCCGGCTTCGTGATCGGCCTGTCGCCCTTCGCGATCGGCATTTTTACCACCGAAGTGCCCGACGGGGCGTGGATGCCGCTGCTGATGGCGCTGGGCTATGCGATCGGCTTCATCGCGGTGATCTCAGGGCGGCTGCAATTGTTTACCGAGAGCACGATCACCGCGGTGATCCCGCTGGCGACCACGCCATGCTGGCGCAATTTCCACCGCACCATGCGGCTGTGGGCGATCGTACTGGCGGGCAATATGGTGGGCACCTTCGCCTTCGCCCTGTTCGTCCACTTCAACCTCGCGGGCCAGCCAGAGATCGGCCGCCAGATCGAGCAGAATTCGCTGGACGCAATCACGCTATACATGGCCGCACCGTTCCTGAAGGGCATCCCGGCAGGCTTCATGCTCGCCGCGCTGGTGTGGGCGATGCCCAATCTCGAACGGCAGGAGATTTTCATCATCGCCGCGATCACCGGCCTGATGCACCTTGGCGGGGTCGCGCACTCGATCGTCGGATCGGCGGAGCTGTGGATCACCATGCTCGACGGGAAGATCGGCGTGGCGCAGGGCCTGTTCGGGTTTCTGGTGCCTGCGGTACTCGGCAACGTGCTCGGCGGCGGGGTGCTGTTCGCACTGCTCGCCCATGCGCAGGTCGTGCCCGAGCTCGACAATGGCTACGTCTATGGCGAGGAACGCCCCCGCACGCGCCGCAACCGGAGGCGCTAGCCCAAACCCTCTCCCCAAAGCGTTGCGACACGGGCGCACGGGCCTATGATCGCAGCGGGCTTTGCAAGCGGGGGCGAACATGAGTGACTGGGATGACGCGCGCGAGGGCAGGACGGCACAGACCGGAGTGACCTTCCAGCGCCCGGCGATCGTCGCGGGGCTCTATCTGGCGACGCTGATCCTTGGCCTCTCGGTCTTCGTCGGGCTGATCCTCGCCTATGTCTGGCGCGGGGAGAATGATGGGGAGCCGTGGGAGGAAAGCCACTTCACCTATCTGATCCGCACCTTCTGGATCGGTTTTGGGGTGAGTGTCGCGATGGTGGTCACCGTGCTGGGCGCAGCGGTGTGGATCGCCGCGGCCAACCCTTCCCAGGGCGATCCGCCCGCAGCGCTGGTCGTGCTAGTGGTCGCCATGGTCGGGGCCGGCTTTCTGACGATGATCTGGTATTGCGTGCGCAGCATCCTGTCGCTGGTCGCCGCGGCCAACCGGCGGCCGATGCCCAACCCGCAGACCTGGTGGTTCTAGGCAGGCTGCACGCCGGGCCGGTGGCAATCGGCAACCGAACTCCCGCTTTTTTTGAATGACTTAGCCCGCGCCGTTTACCTCCTGTTGAGAGGTTTCGCGCGAAGATCGCGCGCATGGGTGAGGAGTCTCATTACCGGCGCACCGGCCTGCGCAGCGGCCAGCGTGGCACGCCGCGCGCGAACACCCGTGCCTCCTCGTGGCGCGGCGCGATCACTCCGCTGACCATCGTGCTCCCGCTCGGCCTGTTTGCAGTCCTGTTCCCGTGGAAGGCGGTGATGGGAGAGGCGGCGAGCGACAATGCGGCCGCGCCCGTGCCGGTCTCCGCGCAATTCGCGCTGTGCGTGGGCGGATCGCGTCATACCTGCGTGGTCGATGGGGACACGATCTGGCTGAACGGAGAGAAGATCCGCATCGCCGATATCGACGCGCCCGAGATTTCGCAGCCCTCCTGCGAGGCCGAGCGGATCGCCGGCACCCGCGCGACCGAGCAGCTGACCCGGTGGCTCAACGAAGGCGCGTTCGAAGTCCACCCCAACCCCGACGGCCGCGACACCGACCGCTACGGCCGCAAACTGCGCGTGCTTGCGCGAAGCGGCGAGAGCGCGGTGAAGGCGCTGGAGGCGGAGGGGCTGGCCACGAGCTGGGGCGGCAGCGGGCGGGAATGGTGCTGAGGGCTTAGCGGCCCCGATAAGGCTCGCAGGCGACACCGTCGCCATCCCGGTCGAGGTGCGCGCCATAACCCGGCTCGCCATACCTGATCGGCGCAGCCCCCGCCGCACGCGCCGCATCGCAGTTCCTGAAATAGGCCGAGACTTCGCGCCGGATAGGCTGTTCGCCCCAGCGCTGGTCGAAAGCCGCCTGCTTGGCCGCGCGCGCATCGTCCTCACTCGCCATGAATGGCAGGCCGGAATTGGCGAGCGCCAGCGCACCGATAAGGCAGGCCGTTCCGATGATCTCAGGCGCACGCTTCATGCTTGGCAAGATGAGTGTGGATCAGTGGGCGAAAGTTAACTGAGAATGGTAAATGAGGGGTTGCCGGACAATCCGAGTACCATACACTAACACCGTCAAGAGGATTGGCCAACCCAAACCGGCATAACTCAGGGAAGTAAGGTGAAACGCTTTCTCTTGAATTAGCGCCGCGATGAGACCACCAATATATGCCCTCTTGAAAATCACCTCTTTATCATCTGCGCTTTAGTTCTCAAAAGAAACAGAAATTTCACCCTCTTTATCGCGAATTGTCATCCGCCACGTTTTTTCCTTGACGACAGGCGATCGAGAGAGGTTGACTCCGCCCCCCTAAGTACATCGTCAGCCCGCTTGTACTGAGATGGATAATAGTTAGCCGCTGAAACGGCGGAAGATGCTTCCAGTGATGCGGCTCCTGTCGCGCTTGACGTATCATATTCCGCCCTGCGATAAGCTGATGAAGAAGGATTATAATATCCTGAATTCATTATTTTCATGTTCTTTTTCGAAATTTGAATTTCTTCTGCGACAAATTCCGATAATGAAGAAACCTGCCTTCTCAAGGCATTCATCTCAGACAATAGAGAACTTATTATAACATCATCCTCATCGCCAGATTTTCTAATCTCCGACAGTTTTAAAGATACGCTTATAGGACTTTCAACATTCTTAGACGTCATCGCGTGCGCAACTTGCGCATTCAATTCATTTTTTGCAGCATCAACGCTGTCAAGATCCGAAATATCAATCTGAATTGCCCTTACCGGGGCGTTATCAAACGGAATATCTTCATCATGAGCTATCAGATGAACATAAGGCTTCCTTAAAATATGCCGTACAGCGAGCTCGTAAAACACATTTGGATTACGCTCGGAGAGATCCGCAATTACTAGGTCGGCATTTGCAAGACGGTCGATGATTTGATTAGTAATTATCCCTGGTTCCGCGATTCGATCTGCCCGCTCAACCAGCCAATCCTTTCCCAACACAGGCTCGATTAGATACTTATAGATTTGATCTGCGCGTTTCCTTGTCGCTGAGCCAGTCTCGCCTATCGGGGAGATAACAAAACAACTCTTTTTCACGACATCTACTCCGCCGCTTGCACGCCCCCAGCATCATCCCCGAACAGCCCCGGCCCGTCGTCCTCGGTGCCGTCGACTTCGTTCGCGGCCTTGGCCTTGTTGCGCTTGTCGAAGGTGCTCCACACCGTGTTCCAGTCGCCCTTGGTGGCGCCCTTGGAATATTCGGTGGCGCGCTGTTCGAAGAAGTTGGCGTGCTCAACGCCGTTGAGCAGCGGGGTCAGCCAGGGCAGCGGGTGCTCGTCGATCATGTAGATCGGCTGCAGACCCAGCTGGCCCAGCCGCCAGTCCGCGATGTAGCGGATGTACTTCTTGATCTCCTTCGCGGTCATGCCCGAAACCGGGCCCATCTCGAAGGCGAGGTCGATGAAGTTGTCTTCCAGCCGCACCGACTTCTGGCAGATGTCGATGATGTCTTCCTTCACCGCCTTGGTGTAGCAGTCCCGCTCGCGCACGAATTCGTGGAACAGGCGGATGATGCCTTCGCAGTGGAGGCTTTCGTCGCGGACCGACCAGCTGACGATCTGGCCCATGCCCTTCATCTTGTTGAAGCGCGGGAAGTTCATCAGCATCGCGAAGCTGGCGAACAGCTGCATGCCTTCGGTGAAGCCGCCGAACGCGGCGAGCGTGCGGGCGATATCCTCGTCCGTGTCGACCCCGAACTGCTGCAGGTAGTCGTGCTTGTCCTTCATCTCCTCGTATTCGAGGAACATGCCGTACTCGCTCTCGGGCATGCCGATCGTGTCGAGCAGGTGGCTGTAGGCCGCGATGTGGATCGTCTCCATGTTGGAGAAGGACGCGAGCATCATCTTGATCTCGGTCGGCTTGAACACCCGGCCGTATTTCTCGTGATAGCAGTCCTGCACCTCGACATCGGCCTGGGTGAAGAAGCGGAAGATCTGGGTGAGCAGGTTACGCTCGTGCTCGGACAGCTTCTGCGCCCAGTCGCGGCAATCCTCGCCCAGCGGAACTTCCTCGGGCATCCAGTGAACCTGCTGCTGGCGCTTCCAGAAGTCGTACGCCCACGGATATTCGAAAGGCTTGTAGGTCTTGCGGGCTTCGAGCAGCGACATTGGGTGTTCTCCGGGGCGCGGGGGCCTTCTTCGGTGTTTACGATCTTACTGGGTGAACCAACATAAGGAATCACAGCGGTGATTCGATAGCAAGAGCGCCCACTGGGTGGTGGATAAGCAGCACGGCCTCCCCGCGTCTTTGACGCAGATCACGGCTAGCCGGGGGTTATCGCGGCAAAGAGGAAATAGAGCCCCGCCAGGATCGCGGCCCCGAAAGCGATCGCCACGAACAGGCCCGGCATCGAATCGCCGTCGATCGAGCGCAGCCAGCGCTGGTGCTCTTCCTCTTCCTCCAGCGCGGCGAGTTCCTCGGGCGACATCGCGTTGCGCTTCACCTTCTCCCACATCCACGCACACGCGGTGATGAAGGCGAGGGTGAGCATTGCTGCCGCGAAGCCCCACCCCTTGCCCAGCATATGCTCGAGTTCGTCGGCGAAGTTGATCTGAAAAACCAGCAAGGCGGGCGTGCCGATGAATATAAAGGCGAAGCCCGTCGCGATGTCGCGGAGCGATCGCGGGCGCGCCTCCTCGTCATGGTCGAGCGCCAGCAGCGCAGCGCGGTCGTGATCGCCCTTCTCGATCGCGCGGCGCATGCGCCAGTCGCGCAAATGCCAGCGCCCCCACACAACCACCCCGATAGCCGCGACTATCAGCGCCGGGACCGCAATCATTTGCAGATCGCCCCACGAAAGATCCGCCGCGCCGATATGCAGAGCTACGTCTCCCCCCATCAGCTCAGAATGCCGCACTCACACCGTCGCCGCAAGCGCACGCATGGCCGCTCCCGCTCCGCCCCTCCGGAACGATTCCCCCGCTCCATTCATTGGTTTCATGTAAGACAGGCCAACACAGGCCTTTGAAAATAAAGAACGATTGGAGCATTTTATGTTCGAGAAGATCCGCATCAAGGAACACATGGAAATCGTCGATTCGACCGGCCAGCACGTCGGCACGGTCGATGAGATCGAGGACGAACGCATCAAGCTGACCAAGTCGGACGCGATGGACGACCAGCACCACTTCATCGCGCTCGACGCGGTCGAAAAGCTCGACGACAACCGCGTCGTGCTCAAGGAAGGCACGCCGCTGCCCGTCGGCCTAGGCAACAAGGCGACCACCCCCGCCTAACGACACTCGATGATTGACCGGCGAGGGCCATGCCCTGCCAGTCAGATTGCAAGAGCCCCGGCATGCCAAGCGCGCGCCGGGGTTTTTCATGCGAGAAATCGCGTGCACTGACGGCGGCGCGGCACCGGGATTTCTCCCGGTAGCGGGCGGACAGGCCATCGGCCTGCGACTAGAGAAGGTCTCTCAGAGCCTTTTCGGCCAGGTCGAGACGCTCGGCCAGACCGGGTTCCTCGTTCTCCAGCCAGGCGAGCGTGGCGTCGGCGAATGCAGCCATGCCGACCTGGGCGGCCAGCGCGGCCTGCACGCCGGCCACGCCCCGCGCGCGCAAGGCCGCGGCCAGCGTGGCGGACAACGCCTGGTGTTTCGCCAGCTCGCGTTCCTGGAGGGCTGGCGTTGCGGAAATGACCTCCTGCCGAGGCCTAGAGAAGGGGCGGTTTGCCTCGATGAGCGGCAGTATTGACCCGAACGCGCGAAACAGCGCGTCGAGCGGCGGCGTGCCGGGCGGAGCGTCGGCAATCGCCTTGGTCAGCGCCTCTTCAAGCACCGCCTGCCCGTCGAAAAGCACTTCCCGCTTGTCCCTGAAATGGCGGAAGAACGTCCGCTCGGTCACCCCGGCGCGCTTCGCAATCTGCGCGGCCGTGGTGTCGTCGAACCCGTTCTGCCGAAACAGCTCGACTGCTGCCTGTTGCAGGCGGGCCCGCGCCGCCGATCCAGATTTAGCCATGCTTCCCCATTGTCAGTGACTGACATTACGACTACGTCAGTGACTGACACCAACATAGCCCTGGTCCGTCCCAGGCAGCAAGGAGATTGCAATGCGGGTATTTCTGACAGGCGCAAATGGCTGGATCGGCTCCGCGATCGCGCGCGAGCTCATCGACGCAGGTCACACCGTCATCGGTCTGGTGCGATCCGCCGAGAAAGGTGCAGACCTTGCCTCGATTGGCGGAACTGCGGTGGTCGGGTCGCTAGACGATCTCGACGCCTTGCGCCGGGGCGCAGCGGATGCGGACGGCATCATCCACACCGCGTTCGGCCTCGATATCTCGCGCATCGGCGAACTCGCAGAGGAAGACCGCCGGGCGATCGAGACCTTTGGCGACGTATTTGCCGGCTCGACGAGGCCGATCATCGTCACCGACGGTTTTCTGCATTTGACGGGCGAACAGGCGGAAGAAGCCGACCGGCCTGGGATATTGCCGGAATTTCCGCGCGCCTCGCAGCAAACCGCGTTCGCGCTGGCCGAACGCGGGATCCACGCCAACGTCGTGCGCAATCCCCGCTCCGTCCACGGCAAGGGCGAAACGCATGGCTTCGTCCCCATGCTGGCTGCCGTGGCACGCGAGAAAGGCGTGTCCGCCTATGTGGCTGACGGCGACAATCTATGGCCGGCGGTCCACCGACTGGATGCCGCGCGCGTCTACCGCCTAGCGCTCGAACGCGGCGCGCGCGGCGAAGCCTATCACGCGGTCGCCGAGGAGGGCGTTCCCTTCCGCGAGATCGCCGAGGCGATCGGCCGGCAGTTAGGCCTGCCGACCCGATCGCTCACCCCCGACGAAGCGGAAGACCACTTCGGCGCACTGGCGAGCTGGGTCGCCAACAACGGACCGGCATCGAGCGAGTGGACGCGGCGCACGCTTGGCTGGACGCCGGTGCAGGTCGGTATCGTCGAAGATATTGAGCAGGCCGACTATACGGCCTCGTGATCACGCGTATCGCTGGCGCAGATCGTCCGGTGCAGGGCACCGCCGGATCCGCGCCACGCTGGCTTCACCCTACTGACAGGCGAGGCATTCCTCGTAATCGGTCTGCTCGCCCGTGCCAGCCGCCAGCTCGTACTTCGCCGCTTCGGAGGTGTTGTCCGCCTCAACGCCGCCTGCGAAGCCTGCACGCTGGATGCTCTTGGACCGCAGGTAGTAGAGCGATTTGATCTTCTTCTCCCACGCGTGGAAGTGGAGCATCATCAGATCCCACTTGTCGACATCGGCGGGGATGAAGAGGTTGAGGCTCTGCGCCTGGTCGATCATCGGCGAACGGTCGGCCGCGAATTCGAGCAGCCAGCGCTGGTCGATTTCGAAGCTGGTCTTGAACACCGCCTTTTCTTCCGGCGTCAGGAAGTCGAGGTGCGCCACGCTGCCGCCGCGTTCGAGGATCGAATTCCACACATTGGTCGAATCCTTGCTCTTCTTCGCCAGCAGCTCCTGCAGGTACGGGTTCTTGACGATGAAGCTGCCCGACAGGGTCTTGTGCGTGTAGATGTTCGCCGGGATCGGCTCGATGCAGGCGGACGTGCCGCCGCAGATGATGCTGATCGACGCGGTCGGCGCGATCGCCATCTTGCAGCTGAAGCGCTCCATCGCGCCCATTTCCTCGGCATCGGGGCAGGGGCCCCGCTCATGCGCGAGCATCATCGAGGCTTCGTTGGCCGCGGTGCTGATGTGCTGGAACATCTTGATGTTCCACGCCTTGGCCATCGGCCCTTCGAGCGGCAGGTTCTTGCTCTGCAGGAACGAGTGGAAGCCCATCACGCCCATGCCGACGCTGCGTTCGCGGCTGGCGGAATACTTGGCCCGCGCCATTTCGGGCGGGGCACGGTCGATATAGTCCTGCAGCACGTTGTCGAGGAAGCGCATCACGTCCTCGATGAACTGCTTGTCGCTGTTCCACTCGTCCCACTTTTCGAGGTTGAGCGAGCTGAGGCAGCACACCGCCGTGCGATCATTGCCGAGGTGGTCGCGACCCGTGGGCAGGGTGATTTCCGAGCACAGGTTCGAGGTCGAGACCTTGAGGCCCAGATCGCGGTGATGCTTTGGCATCATCGAATTCACCGTATCGGAGAACACGATATAGGGCTCGCCCGTTGCCAGCCGGGTTTCGACCAGCTTCTGGAAGAGGCTGCGCGCGTCGACCGTCTTGCGGACCGAGCCATCGCGCGGGGACACGAGGTCGAATTCCTTGCCCGCACGCACTTTCTCCATGAACTCGTCGGTGACGAGAACGCCGTGGTGCAGGTTCAGCGCCTTGCGGTTGAAGTCGCCCGAGGGTTTGCGGATTTCGAGGAATTCCTCGATCTCCGGGTGGCTGATGTCGATATAGCACGCGGCCGAACCACGACGCAGCGAGCCTTGCGAAATCGCCAGCGTCAGGCTGTCCATCACGCGAACGAAGGGAATGATGCCGCTGGTCTTGCCGTTGAGGCCGACCGGCTCACCGATCCCGCGGACATTGCCCCAGTAGGTGCCGATCCCGCCGCCCTTGGAAGCGAGCCACACGTTCTCGTTCCAGGTGTCGACGATGCCGTTGAGGCTGTCTTCGACCGAGTTGAGGTAGCACGAAATCGGCAGGCCGCGATTGGTGCCGCCGTTCGACAGCACCGGGGTCGCGGGCATGAACCACAGGTTCGAAATGTAATCGTACAGCCGCTGAGCATGCGCCTGGTCGTCGGCATAGGCATCGGCCACGCGGGCGAACAGGTCCTGATAGGATTCGCCCGGCAGCAGGTAACGGTCTTCCAGCGTCTCCTTGCCGAATTCGGTCAGGTTCGCATCGCGCGCGGAATCGGTAACGATCTCGAACCGGCGGGGGTTGATCTTCTTGCTGTCGGAGGTGTCGGCGGCGCTCGCCGCGACCGCCCTGGCCATCGCCTCGGCGGTGGCTTCGGCGACCAGTTCGCCCGAGCCGCGATCATCCTTGTCCATCGTAACTGCCTTCTTCTGGGCCTTGCCGGATGCCTTTGCACCCTTTTGCCCTTTGCCGCCGGCGGTCTTGCCGCCCGTCGATTTGCCGTGGGGGCGTGCCGTGTCTTCGCCCATATTGGAAATATCGGCCTCGCCAGTGCTGAATTCCATAGCTCGCCCCTAACGCATTGCCCGAATGGTGCGCCGTGGTGACGCCCCATGCTGTTTCCTAAACCGCGCACTGGCGGATCTTGCCCGCACTATCACGCGTCCCCCGCGAGAGCCCTGCTCCCGGACCGCGTCCGTATCGCGAAGGACAGCAAACATGAATCAGCCAGCCGGGTGGCGCAAGGGTGGGGCGACTCAAAAAACCACGGGACGGCCCGCCAAAGGGTCTGGACGAGTCGTCAAAGGCACCGGGTGCGCCGATTCGGGAGCCGCGGTCCGGCGCAACCAAACTGTGGGTAAAAACCGCTAGGTGGATTCAGCTTGCCAGGCGGGTGCGCTAGCAGCGCCCGCTTCGCGAAAAGCGCTTCGAAAAAATGCATCGGGCATATCCTCGAACGCAAGAATCGACGAAAAAGGCCCCCGCCATTTCTGACGGAGGCCCCTTGCCGGAAAGACCGGCGAATTCGGCGCGAAGCCTTATTCCATTTCGTCGGCGCGTTCGTTGAGCGCGTCGGCACGTTCGTCGCCGATGTCGTCGATTTCCTCGGCGCGGGCGTTGAGCGCATCTTCCTGCGCATCGGTCGGCGCTTCGTCGGCGCGTTCTTCCATCGCTGCGGCCTGATCGTCGCCGTAATCTTCGACCGCGTCGGCACGCTCTTCGAGCATGTCGCCACGCTCTTCGACGGCGTCATCCTGGCCACACGCGCTCAGCGCGAGGGCGGCGACCGGCAGGGCGGCGAAAAATGCGAACTTCTTCATGACGTCTGTCCTTGCTGTTGCTTCCGCCCCGGTGGGCGGCACACCCCACCAATGGCTCAGCGCCCCGATTCAGCCATAATTAGCAATTGTTATGCCGATGGAAAATGGGATCAGGCCGGTATTGCGCCGCGACAGGCCTGCTTGGCGCGGTAGAGATCGCGGTCGGCGGCATCGAAGGCGCTGTTCGAATCGCGGTGGCCCTGCGCTCCGCCCAGCCGCGCCAGCCCGAAGGAGAAGCCCAGCGGCCGATCGTCGATCAGTGCGGCGGGCTGCT
>CEPH01040367.1_pt1 | contig 15059 bp, 16 predicted proteins | sample 530571 | NCBI WGS metagenome assembly CEPH01 (sample SAMEA2620413, study PRJEB7988) | marine metagenome | biome: marine biome (ENVO:00000447); feature: surface water layer (ENVO:00002042); material: "saline water (ENVO:00002010), including plankton (ENVO:xxxxxxxx)" | depth 5 m | reverse complement strand
GGCGAAACCGTGCTCGTCGAGCCAACGGCGAGCCTCGGGCCATCGTTCCTCGGGGCGGTCGCCGAGCGTGAGCAGAGCCTCCTTGCAGCCCTGGCGCTGGCCGGCGCGGGCGACGGCGAGCACCTGCTCGGGGCTCATGAACACCGGCTTGCCGGCGCGCTGCAGCTGTCCGGGGGTATCGACGAACACGCAGTAGTGGCAGCGGTCCCGGCAGAGGGTCGTGACCGGCACGAACACCTTGCGGGAGTAGGTGAAGATTCCCGGGCGTCCAGCCTCTCGCAGGCCGTGATCCCGCAGGTCGCCCGCAACATCGAGGACCGCGTCCAGGTCCGACCCGCGCGCCGAGAGCACCGCGATCAGATCGTCGCGGCTGAGGTCGTCGCCCGCCTCGGCTCGTGAGAGGGCATCGTCGAGGCTCACGGCAGCGGGGCGAGTCGGTGTTCGGTTGAGCGTGCCCACCACCCCAGTGTTGCACCGTCGGTGCAGGGCCCGGTCGTGTGTCGCGGTCGTGTACCCGCGTCCGGTAGATCAAGCGCTTGCGGACGCGCCGATGGCTTCACGGGGCTGCCGCGGAATTCCGGGTGCCGACTCGGTCGGTATCGCGCCTGACCAGGTGTCCATGGAACGATCGTCTTTCGGACGCCGGTCTGGCGAGAGGCCAGGCTTGTCCCCCTTATGGGGGACAGACAGATCCGATGTCCGTAGGTAGCGTCGGCCTTGGCTCGTGAGCGCCCCGTGGGCATTTCCGTGTCGAGGGAGGCCTCTATGCAGGAAGCGCGGTCATTCGCTGACCGGTACTACGAAGTGACGCGAGACCTTGCCGAGGTTCTTGTGACGGCGCGACGCAGGCGCGGCCTCTCTCAAGAAGAGGTCGCGCACATGGCCGATGTATCTGTGCAGACGTATGCGGCGCTCGAGCGGGTCGGGCCTGGTGTCGGGACGGCTCCGAACCCCACGATGGTCACGGTCATTCGTGTTCTGTGGGCTCTGGAGCTGACACCTCACCCGCCGACGTAGCGTACCCGCCTATCTCATGTTTCCGCCTCTGAGTCCAGGGAACGTACTGCCTGGTTTCGTGTGAGTGCCATGGAGAGAGTGAGACATCGACACTCAACGATGACAGGAGGATTGATGAGACACCTGAAAGCCATCTCACTCGGCGGGGCAATCGCCGCGGTGGTGCTCGCAATGACACCGGCCGCGGCAATTGCCGAATCGGGTAACCAGAGCCCCGTGAAGGAGCCCGTCGAGGAGCCCATCACACCGACGTTCTCCGAGATCTCCTTCGCGCACCCGGTCAGCCTGGAGTCCGCGACGACCGTCGCTCGGGCGGCTGGGCTGCCGGTAGAGGGTTACCGGTTCGAGAGCGATTCGATCGTTGGCGACTTCTGGCTCGACGGCGGACTGACGGTCGAGGAGTTCCTTGCCGAGGTCAGGAAGGAAACAGGCACCGCTCCGGAGATCGTCACAGCGTACGTCGACGGGGAGGCATTCACGGACAAGCGTGAGCAGTCCCGCGGACTGGGTGACGTGGTCCTCGGCGCAGATCTCCCCGTGTACGACGCCCCAGACGCTGTTGTTCCGACGGATCGCGGGCCCGCGGAGAGAAGTTCCACAGCGCAGCTCTCCCCTGTTGTGGCGTCCTCGGCTGCCGCGGGGGACACGTGGCAGCCCAACGACGCTCAGGTGATGATCACGGACATGGGGCAGAACCTCTCGATCTCATCGCAGTACTCGTGGTGGTCACTAGACCCATACGCGTCCCCGTTGGTGATGGCAGATCATTGGGGCATGGAGTTCCAGGTCGACTTCTACACGAACAACAGGCCCTGGCCCCCCGGAACACCGATTACATTCCCCGGGAAGGATCTGCGTCCGAATTGCTCCGGCGATGACTACAAGGATTGGGCTGCTGCGTCGAACCAGCCGTTCGACTGGTTCGGATGGGTCATCGACGGCGCGAACGTGGTCGCGGCACCAGGTGCCCTCGGGCTCTATGGTGACTACAACGATCTGTCCGACCCCTGCAACGTGTCGACCGTCGCGGTGGGAATGGCACAGCCCTGGGCCATGCCTTCAGGCACCTACGGCACGAACACTCTCATGATCTACTCCTACCCACTCCGGGGGCAGGAAACCCAGAGCAGGGTCGGATCAATCGTCCAACCCGTGACCCGACACCAATGTGAGAACCAACCCTGGATGCCTCTCACAGACTGCATGGGGGTAACCGCCCTTAGCTATCCCGGTCCCGGTACTGGCCAGAACAGGATGGTCCTCAACGCAGACAACAACAATCAGGCGCCCGACCTCTGCTGGTATTCCGGAGAGTTCGGCCTCGTCGCGGCACAGATCTGGTCATGCAACGGTCCGTACTGATCTGGTGTCGTCCTGTTTAGTAGATACATGAGCGCACAACCTCGACTGCACCAGTCCGGCCTTCTCGGGCTGGGCTGGTGCAGTCTGCTCGTCTCTCTTCTGATCCCGCTCTTCGTCTCCGCCGGCCACTACATGCAGCAACGCAGTCCGTACTGCCAAATCGGCTCCACGTTGAGCGCCGTGCCGCTGCTCTACAGCTGCGGCGAACCCTCCGACCAGCAATTGGTCATCGGCTGGATCGGTGCGATCGTCACGATCGTCCTGTTCGTGGTCGCGGTCGTCTCCGCCGCTCTCGCCCTATGGAAGGTGAGAAGCGCGCGGAGGCTGTCACCGGGACTATGGTCCACCTTCGCCTTCGCGATGACAACCCTCGCCGTGATGGCTGTCATCGCGTTGATGGTCCTCGCAGTCGATGGGGTCCGAACAGCCTCGTGGATCATCTACGCCTCATTCCTGGGTACCGTCGTCTACGTCGTCGGTGGCATCGTGGCCATCATCGTCAGCGTGAGAGCAGCGAATCTCGAGGAGAAGCTTCAGACGCAGGGTCGCTCCGAGTCGGGAACGTAGTCGACCGTGCGGGGCCTGATGATCCGCGCGGGCGCTGGGACGGTCGCTACCGGTAGCCCACCGCGGTGCCCAGCAGTGAGCCGATGCTGTGGGTGGCGGATCGGACGTGTCTCACAGAACGATCGTCTTTCGGACGCGGGGTCGCTGAGAGGCTTCATGGTCGTTGGCGAGAGGCGTCGTGCGAGGCCGGTCCTCTACGGCCTCCTGCGGCGTTCTGAGCGCCTCTAGGGCGTTCTGGGCATCCATGGTGGGGTGGGAGCGGCCTCGAGGGTGTCGTGTGTGGCCGGTAGCGTGTGGGCGTGGAGTCGCTTCAGCTGTCAGCGTGGGGCGATGAGAGCATGCGCGAGGTTGGCGGGATCTCTCACTACCTGCTGGGTGTGGTCGTTGCTGAGGACAGTCGGTGCGACGAGCTGCGGGAGCGGATGCGGGAGCTGCACACTCGCGGGCCGAAGCTTCATTGGCGTGATCTTGAGGGCGCCGAGCAGGCGCGGGTGATCGCGAGCATCGCGGCGTTCGATGCGTACCACGTGGTCGTGGTGGGGGCGCCGGTGAATCCCCGCAAGCAGGAGAGAGCGCGGGCGCTGTGCATCCAGCGGATGTTGTGGGAGCTCGAGCGGCAAGGCGTGACTCGGCTCACGCTCGAGTCGCGAGGTCGATCGCTGGACGGCGCCGATATGCGGACAGTGGAGCGGATGCGCGGGGCGCAGTCGCTGGGTCGGTCGCTGCGGGTGTTCCATGCGCTGCCCAGTGGTGAGCCGATGCTGTGGGTGGCTGACCAGACCCTCGGGGCGTACGGGGAGTCGATCGCGAACCGGAGTCAGTTCTTCGAGCCGATCCGTTCCGCGACCACGATCGTGGATATCCGGCTGTAGCAGCGCGAAAGCCGGGTCCCGTCAAACGGCGGGGGTCCCGGCTTCTACTTCCCTTCCCCCCAGCAGGGGGCGGGCTGCGTCCAGTCTAGGACATATCCGTTCACTGTTGGCTGTATACGGCCGTAGCCGTCGCGCTCGGCCGCGGGACGGCTACGGGTGCTGTCATCACGCCGGGTCGCCCTCGGGCGCCTCGGTTAGTCGGATGGGGTGGTCGGGTTCGAGGTAGAACTCGTCGAACGTGTCGCCGTCTTCGTTGTCGGCGGGCCAGAGGCCGATGTTGATCTTGTGGCCATCGAAGGCGAGCCAGGCGATTTCGCGGGGTGGGATGCGGACGGGGAGGAGCAGGTTGGGGCTGGGGATTTCCCAGCTGATCCAGGCACCGACGTGGGGGTGCCCCAGTTCCCCCGCGATGGTGGGGTTCTGGGGCACCTGAGCATTGCCGGTCACAGGGTCTCGCCTTCGGTGAGGTAGAGGCCGGTGTCGATGTAGTGCTGGCAGAATGCTGAGCTTTCCCGGTCGAGGATGCCGGGTTCGATGAGCGCGATCCACCGGTTGACTTCGGTGACGAACTGGGGGTCGTTGCGGTCGTCCCAATCAGTGTCGTTACGCGCCCACCGGTAGATGATTTCGCCGGCGAGGCTGGAGTAGCCGCCTGCGTGAAGGACTTGGGCGATGGAGAGCGCTTCGACGTATTGGAGGCCACCGAAGACCTCGACGTCGCAGCGGGCGACGACTGACCAGGTTTCCGCGAGGATGCGTACCGCGTCGGTCATAGTGGGGCGTTCGGGGGTTGCCACGGCCGCGGTGGCGCCGTTGTGGTGGCGGGCGACGTGGAGGCTGAGTTGTTCGGTGAGTTCGGTGTCGGTGAAGGCGACGAGGGTTTCGGGGCACATGCTGCAGGCTTCGGTGAGAGCGCGCGGTTCGGGGGTGCTCATGGTGATCTCCGTTCGGGGTGGTGTGGTCAGTTGTGGTCGCTGAGGTCGAAGCCGCCGTAGGGGCTGTAGTCGGGGACGTGACGCATGCCGCTGCCGCCCCGGTCGGTGAGGATGGGTGCGCCGGGGACGCGGAAGTTCTCGGGGTAGTTCGCGTCGAACCAGGCTTCGAGCGCGGGGGTCATTTTCCGGGTGCCCATGTGCCCGCGGAGTTTGCTGGGCAGGGTGGGGAGGTCGCGCCATCCGGGCATGGCGTGGTCGTGCCAGGCTTCGACGGCGGTGTTCTCGTCGTCGGTGATCGCTTGCCAGGAGCAGACGCTGCAGACGCTCTTGTAGAGGAGTTCGCCTACGCACGAGCAGGCGTGATACTCGGCGCCGTGGTGGTCGCAGCGGAGGTCTGTGATCCAGGTGGTGAGGTTGTGGTGCTCGAGGTCGAGTGCCCCGGCTGCGGGGGCAGGGCGCCACAGGTGGCATCGACGCCAGGTGCCGGGTGTTTGTTCGGCTCGCCAACGCTCGAGCGCTGCGGCGAGTTCGTCGGGGGTGTGGTAGGCGCTGGTGTAGTGCAGGGGTGCGCCGTCCCAGGTGGGTAGTGCGGCGATTTCGGCTTCAACGATCAGCTGGTCGATGGCGCTTGTGAGGTCGAGCATTGTGGTCTTTCCCTTCCCGAACATTTCCCTGGGCCTTGGCGGCAAGGAGATCTCCGTGGTCGGTGGAGCCGACCTATGATCGGATGCCGGCAAGGGACCAGGAGTCAGTGGAGGCTGCGGAGGAGCTCGAGCTCCCGGTTGGGCGCTCGGGACGCTGCAGTCGCTGTCGAAGGAGCAGTTGACGCGGAGAGTGCACGTGCTGTCGATCGCGCCAGAGCGTCTGCCGTTGGAGGGAGGGTGCAGAGGGATCGTTGCGGGCTTGTAAGCAAACTCCCCGTAAGGGCGCGAACGCCGCTGGCAGACTAGGTTCATGGTCACCCTGCTGCTTGACTCCGCCCACCTGGAGGTGGCGTTGTCGGGGTCTGAGCGGCTGCTTGCATTCCGGCGGCAGAATGTAGACCTCCCGCGCGACACGATTGCAAAGGTTCAGCTCACCGACGACGTGTGGACCTGGCTTCGCGGCGTGCCGAGCCCCGGCACGCATGTGCGCGGTGTCGTCGCCATGGGAACCTGGAAGTCAGCCGGCAGCGAGGATTTCGTCCTGGTGCGCGGGCGGCGGCCCGGTGTCGTGATCGACCTTGAGGAGCATCCGGACTACGAACGCATCGTGCTCACGACGCGACACGGTCTGGCGCTGGTCCAGGCGCTCCGGCTGGATGTCGAGGGCCCAGCCGAAGACGTCGCCGACCTCGTCAGCTGACGTCGCGGCGCCAGTTGAGCGCGTAGCCGAGCACGAGCAGCACAAGCGCGTAGCCGAGCAGGACGGCGCCGCCAGCCCACCATTCGAGTCCGCTCGTGCTGGCTCCTGCGCCCGCCATCTGGAAGATGCTGGCTCCGACGAGGGCATCGCTTGCCGCGCCCGGCAGGTAGTTCGTGACGGTGTCGAGTCCCTCCACGAACGCGCCTGCCGTGCGGGCGATCGGTTCGAGGAACTGCGTGAAGACAAGCACTCCGACGACGGCGGCTACCTGGTTGCGCACCAGCGTGCCGACCCCGATCCCGACGACCACCCAGATCGTCAGCGCGAGCACGACCCGCGCGATCAGCGCCCAGGTCGACCCGGCTCCCAAGTCGGTATCGATACCGAACACCGTGAGAAACCCCGCCGCGGGCCCGACCGATGACAGCGCGCCGACGATCCCGAAGCCCACGCCGACCACAATGCCCGCGACGATCTTCGCCCACAGGACGGTGCCGCGGCGGGGGGTTGCAAGGAACGTTGCCGTCAGAGTCTTGTGCCGGAACTCGGTCGTAACGATGAGGGTGCCCAGGATGAGCGGGATGACATAGCCGACGCTCGCCGCCAGCGAATACAGCAGGGGGGCGACGCCCTCGGTCGGGACCGGCGCACCGTCTCCAGGAAGGGTTCCGTTGCTGACGGCCCCGAACACGAACGCAAGCGCGCCTGCCGTGGAGGCGATGTAGACCACGAGCACGAGCCCCAACACCCACCACAGGGATGTCGAAAAGAACTTGGTGAACTCCGACCGGGTAACGGTGGCGACGGTCATCGGTTCGCCCCTTCCTCGTCGGCTGACGCACCGACGGGCGTATCGGCCTCGGAATCCGACGCCGTCGTGACCTCAGGCTGCTCCTCGGTCTCGATCGGGACCTCTGGCTGAGGCTCGTCCGTCAGCAGCCGCGGCGGCCTCGTTCCGTTGACGTACTCGAGGAAGATCTCTTCGAGGGCCGGCCCCCGGTCGGTCAGTGCCGAGAGGGCGATGCCGGCAGAGGCAGCGATCGCGCCCACACGAGCGGCGTCGAGGCCCTCCACCTGGATGCCGGTGCGCAGGATTTCGAGCGGAACACCCGCAGCCTCCAGCGCCGTGACGAGTGCGCCGCGGTCGGGAGAGTCGACGAGGGTGACCGGAACCTCCTGGTACGCGAGGTCGGCGAGCGACCCCTCGAAGACGAGGCGTCCGCCCGAGATGATGAGCGCGGCATCCACCGTCTGCTGCACTTCGGCGAGAAGGTGAGACGACACCAGGATCGTCCGCCCCTCGCCGGCCAGAGTCCGCAGGAACGACCGCATCCAGCGGATGCCTTCGGGATCGAGGCCATTGGTGGGCTCGTCGAGCACGAGCACGCCGGGGTCACCGAGCAGCGCGAACGCAACCCCGAGCCGCTGGCGCATCCCGAGGGAGTAGCCGCCGACCTTGCGTCCCGCAGCGTGCGAGAGTCCGACCAGCTCCAGTACCTCATCGACGCGCGAACGCGGGATGCCGGCAGCTTGTGCATACACCGTGAGATGGGCTGCTCCCGTGCGGCCAGGATGAAACCCGGTCGCCTCGAGAACCGCACCGACCGTGTGCAGGGGATGGGTGAGTTCGTCGTAGCGGCGACCGCCGATGGTCGCCGAGCCGGAGGTGGGACGGATCAGACCCAGCAGCATCCGCAGCGTCGTGGTCTTGCCGGCCCCATTGGGTCCGAGAAACGCCGTGATGCGCCCCGGCTGGATGCTGCACGTGAGGTCGGCGACTGCCGAGATCGTCCCGAAGCGCTTGGTAAGCCCCGCGAACTCCAGAACCTGTCCGTCGGGCATGACGAGCCCCTCCCTGGGTGTGGATTGCGCACCAGTTTGGCCGACGCAGCCCTTACGGATGCGGCACCACGCCCGAGGGCGGTCGAAGACCCCCCTCCGTGGCGGTCCCTCGCTACCGTGGGACCGTGGAGAGTACACCGACGGTTGAGATCGAGCAGCGCGGCGAGATCGGCATCCTGACCCTGCAACGACCGCGGGCGCTGAACGCCCTCGATCTCGAGATGGTCGAGGTGCTTGCCGCGGCTCTTGAGCGGTGGGAGCGGGACGACAGCATCCGAGCTGTCGTTCTGCGCGGCGGCGGCGATCGCGGGTTCTGCGCCGGGGGCGATGTTCGCGGGCTGTACGAGACGCTGATCGGCGATCATCCCGAGCAGGTCGAGGCCTTCTTCCGCGCCGAGTACGCCCTCAACGCCCGGATCGCGGAGTATCGGCATCCGATCGTCGCGTTCGCCGACGGGATCACGATGGGCGGTGGAATCGGTCTTGCCGGCCATGCCTCGCACCGCATCGTCACCGAGCGATCGATGCTCGCGATGCCCGAAACGCGGATCGGCTTCACGCCGGATGTCGGCGGATCGTGGCTGCTCGGCCGTGCCCCCGGGCGGGTCGGCGAGTACCTGGCGCTCACCGGCAACACCGTCGGGCCGGCCGACGCCATAGCGGTGGGCCTTGCCGACCACCACGTCCCGAGCGTGCGGCTCGAAGGCCTGCTGTCGGCGCTCGAGGATGGGGCCGACCTCGACAGTGCGATCCAGGCCGTCGCGACAGAGCCAGCTCCCGGAACCCTGACCGGGGAGCGGGAGTGGATCGACGTCGCGTTCGCCCAACCCACCGTCGCCGAGATCGTCGAGGCACTGCGCGGACGGCCCGAGAATGCCGCGCGCGCGACTGCTGCGCACCTCGGGACGCTTCCGCCCACAGCGCTCGCGGTGACGCTCGAGGCGGTCCGACGCGCGCGCAAGCTCCCCGACCTGCGGGCGACGCTTGCCCAGGAGTACGGGCTTGTGCTGTGGTTCGGGACGACGCAGCCCGATCTCGTGGAGGGCATTCGCGCGCAACTCGTCGACAAAGACCGCTCACCGCGCTGGAACCCCGCCCCCGGCCAGGAGCTTCCCGCCGACCTTCTCGATCAGGCTTACGGGTTCACGCCGCCGACGCCCCTCTGGCGCTGAGACCGGGCCCGGGGCCTCAGTCGATCAGACCGAACAGCTGCAGCGGATGCGTCAAGCGCCACCACGGCGAGGGCTGCTCGATCTCGGCGGAGACCGCAGCTTCAACGGTGGTCGAGTTCACCGGACCAGTGAGGGTGAAGGTGCCCGCCGGTGACCCGGCTTCCCATTCGTCGACAGTGAGCGTGGATGACGAACTCGATGCCGCGCCGTTCCAGAGGATGACCGCGGCATCCGCAGTGGTGCGGATCTCTGGGTTCGATCCCCACGCGGTCTCCACTGTCCCGACGACCGTGCCGGCCGGGATGACGTACGGGGTCGTGAGCTCCGCCTCGAGCTGAGCAAGCAACGCCCGGGCCGAGCTGTCTCGCGACTCGTCGCTCGGCTGGGCCAGAACCGTCGCGTAGGTGCGGACCGTCGTGTCGCCGATCGTGAGGTCTCTCGCGGTGGCCAGGTCGTCGACCTCTCGGCCGTTGACGAAGAGCGAACCCGTCTTGATGCCGACGACGCCCGGATCCGCCAGCAGGTCGTTGGTGTTCGTGACCTCACCAGCGCCGGGCAGGTCCACCATCGGTGTCGCGACGATCTCGGCTATCACCGGGTTCTCGAGCGCCTTGCGGCCGAGCGCGATCACGCCCGCAGGAGTGCCGACATTGTCGGAGTCGATACCCGAGGGCTCCACGACCGTGATGCCGCTGATTCCGTGGGTTCTCAGCCAGTCGGCTGCGGCGCTCTCGAAGACCTCGTCCGTCGGCCAGAACTGGTCGGCCAGGCGGGCCGCATAGTTGTTCGCAGAGCCGATCAGTAGCCCCTGCAGCATCTGGTATTCGGTGAGGGACCCGCCGACAGGAACGTCGAGAGCCGATTCGCCGCGCGCTCGGTAGTTCCAGTAGGTCGAGCGATCCCGCGAGGTGAACGCATACTCCGGGCCGGTCTCGCCCAGCGCGAGCGGCTGGCGGTCGAGCACCATGAGCGCGGTCACGAGCTTCGTGATGCTCGCTAGCGGCGCCGCATCCGTCGTCGAGGTCAGCGTGCCCTCGGGAGACGTCGACTCGAACCCGTCGACGGCGACTGCAGCCGAACCCTCGGCGGGCCAGGCAGGAGCCGCAGCGGATGCCGTGAGCGGCGCCACATCGACGGACTGCGCCGTCGGCATCACCGCTGTCAACGGCCAGAGCAGGGTTACCGCGGCGTATGCCGCGACGACAGCGAGCACGATGAGCGTCGGACCGATGACGGTTCCGCGCAGCAGCGAGCGGCGCGGCATCCCGTCCAGGAGGTCGCCCTGGTCCGGGTCGTCGTGCATCCGGCGCGCGGCAGGTGCGCTAGCAGGGCGAGCCCACTGCAGTGCTGCAGTGTCGGCGCGCTCCACCGCTCCCCCCGCGGCCGCACTCGAAGCCTGGTCGGCGTCGGTCGGGTCGGGGGCGGTCGGCGCCTCCGTGTCAGTCATCCCGCCCAGATTATCCGTACCTGGCGCGTATACTCGGCACCACGAACCACGGGAGTCCGGTGTGCCGGGCTGAGAGGAAGCGAATCCACGCTTCGACCGTCGAACCTGATCTGGGTCATGCCAGCGCAGGAAGGAGAACAATGTCTGTTTCGTCGTCCACCCCCACAGCGACCACGCGCCGGTTCCGTTGGCGGATCGTCGACATCGTCGTCGCCAGCGTCATCGGTGTGGCATCCGGCCTGATCTTCCTGGCCTGGAACGTCGGTTACGTCGGCCCGAGCGCGCTGCTCGAGCCGCTGCTGCCGGGCCTGCAGGGTCTGCTTGACGGACCGTGGCTGTTCGCCGGAGTCCTGGGCGCTCTCGTCATCCGCAAGCCGGGTGCCGCGATCTACACCGAGCTGCTCGCTGCCGTCGTCTCGGCGCTGGTCGGCAATCAGTGGGGCGGGTTCCTGACGCTCGAGGCCGGCTTCGTGCAGGGGCTCGGCGCCGAGATCATCTTCCTGATCTTCGCTTACCGCGTCTGGACGCTTCCGGTCGCCATCCTCGCCGGAGCCGGCGCCGCGCTGGCCGGCGGCATCAACAATCTGATCCTCTGGTACGCGGGAGCCGACGTGACCTTCACGATCGTCTACCTGATCAGCACTGTCATCTCGGGTGCGGTGATCGCGGGTCTGCTCTCGTGGTTGTTGGTGCGGGCGCTTGCCGCGACGGGCGCACTCGATGCCTTCCCTGCCGGGCGTGAAGTCCGGCAGCGCGTCTGACGTGACGGCGCAGTCTTCTCGGACTTCTCCGGCCAGCCCTCGTCCCGTTGCTGTCAGGATCGACGGCTGGGGCTGGCGGCACGGCAGTCGGCGGGCATGGGCATTGCGCGACATCGATCTGCAGATCGGCGCCGGCGAGAGGGTGCTGCTGCTGGGAGCATCGGGGTCGGGCAAGTCCACACTCGTGAGGGCGATGGCCGGAGTGCTCGGCGGCGACGAGGGCGAGAGCGAGGGATCGATTCTTCTCGACGGCTCCCCGCCGAGTGCGGCGCGCGGCAGCACGGGCCTCGTGCTGCAGGACCCCGATTCCCAGGTCGTGCTAGCGCGGGTCGGCGATGAGGTCGCGTTCGGTTGCGAGAACCTCGGCGTCCCCCGCGAAGAGATCTGGTCGCGCGTGCGCGAGGCCCTCGACCTGGTGGGACTTGACGTGCCGCTGGATCACTCGACGACCGCTCTGTCGGGAGGGCAGAAGCAGCGGCTGGCGCTCGCCGCCATCGTCGCGATGCGGCCAGGCCTCATCATCCTTGACGAACCGACGGCCAATCTCGACCCCGACGGCGTCGAGCAGGTGCGGGATGCCGTCGCCCGCGTCGTCGACCAAACGGGAGCCACCCTCGTTGTCGTCGAGCATCGGATAGCGGCCTGGGAGTCGCTGGTCGATCGGGTCGTGGTCCTCGAGGCTGGCGTCGTCGTCGCCGACGGCTCGCCGGACGCGGTGCTGCGCGACCGAGGCGCCGATCTCGCCGCGGCCGGCGTCTGGGTCCCCGGCCATCGCCCGGCGTGGCCCCCGCGCGCCCTACACGCTCGGGGTTCGGTGCTGGTGTCGGCCCACGATCTGGTCGTCGCTCGGGTGCCGGGTCGGCCGGTTGCCGAGGTCCCGCGGCTCGACATCGTCGAAGCGGGTGTGACGGCGATCACCGGACCCAACGGTGCCGGCAAGTCCACGCTCGGGCTGACCCTTGCCGGGCTGATCGCACCCGCCGCGGGGTCTGTCGTGGCCTCCGCGGCGCTTGCCGCGGGAGAGCGTGGGCATCCCCACCAGTGGCCCTCGCGAGCACTGCTCACCCGCCTTGGCATGGTGTTCCAAGATCCCGAGCATCAGTTGCTCGCACGAACGGTGCGCGGCGAGCTCGAGGTCGGTCCACGAGCGCTGGGTCTCGTGGAGTCCGAAATCGCGGCACGCGTCGATGAGCTGCTGCACCGGTTGCGGCTGGACAGGCTCGCCGATGCCAACCCTTACACGCTCTCGGGAGGCGAGAAGCGCAGGCTCACGGTCGCCGCGGCTCTCGCGACTCGACCCCGGGTCCTCATTCTCGACGAACCCACCTTCGGGCAGGACGCGCGCACCTGGGCCGAACTCGTCGCCCTCCTTGGCCGGGTGCGCGATGAGGGGTCGGCGGTCGTGACGATCACGCACGATCTCGACGTCGTCGAGGCACTGGGCGCCGACAGTTTCGTGCTCGGCGGGTCGTCGTGATCGACATCCAGACTGTCGCGCCCTCACGGGTGGCGCGACTGAATCCGGTCGCGAAGCTGCTGGCGATCGTCGTGCTGACGATTCCGCTGGTGCTGACCCTGGATGCGGTGTCGGCCGGGGTCGCGCTGGCGATTGAACTCGCTCTGTTCCCTTTCGCTGGCCTCGGCTGGAGTCGTTTCTGGCGGCGCACGTGGATCGTGTGGCTGCTTGCGCCGCTCACCGGCGTAACGATCGCGCTGTACGGCCAGGCGAGTGGAGTGATCTTCCTGGAGTGGTTCGTGGTGCGGGTCAGCGAGGGTTCGCTCTCTCTGGCGCTTGCCACGATGCTTCGGGTGCTCGCGATAGCGCTGCCGTCGGTCGTTCTGTTCGCCACCGTTGACCCGACCGATCTTGCCGACGGGCTCGCGCAGGTGCTTCGCCTACCGGCCCGCTTCGTTCTCGGGGGGCTCGCGGGCCTGCGGATGGTCGGACTCTTCGTCGACGACTGGCGTGCCCTCGAGCTCGCGCGTCGGTCGCGCGGCGTCGCCGACCGCGGCCGCATCCGTCGGTTCCTCGGAATGGCTTTCGCGCTGCTCGTGCTCTCCATCCGCCGGGGCACCAAGCTCGCTGTCGCGATGGAGGCCCGCGGCTTCGGTGCACCCGGCCCGCGCACGTGGGCGCGCGAGTCCCGGTTCGGACTGGCTGAGTGGTTGCTGGTACTCCTCGGTGCGGCAATCGCCGCGGTCGCCGTCACCGCCGCCGTCCTCACCGGCTCGTGGAACTTCATCCTCGGTCCGTCCTGAACCGGCAGTCACCTCGGGGGTAGCCTGGGGCGCGACACGAAGGAGAGTCGGATGAAGGTCAGTGGTGCTGCAGCTCTCGTCACCGGCGGAGCGAGCGGTCTGGGGTTGGCGACGGCGGAGCGGCTCGCCGCTGCCGGGGCGCTGGTCACGATCATCGACCTACCCGGCTCGCCCGGCGCAGACGTCGCGGCACGCCTCGGCGGCACCTTTGCTCCGGCGGATGTCACGGATTCCGAGGCCGTGCGCGACGCGGTCGCGGTCGCTGCGGCATCCGGCCCGCTTCGGGTCGTCGTGAACTGTGCAGGCATCGCGCCCCCGGCCAAGGTGCTCGATCGGGATGGAGAGCCCTCGTCGATCGCCGCGTTCGAGCGGATCGTCCGCATCAACCTGGTCGGGACGTACACGGTGCTCGCGCATGCCGCGGCAGTGATCGCCCGAACAGAACCGGATGCCGAGTCCGGCGACCGGGGCGTGATCATCAACACCGCCAGTGTCGCTGCCTTCGACGGCCAGATCGGCCAGCCGGGGTACGCCGCCAGCAAGGGCGGGGTGCACGCCATGACGCTGCCGATCGCGCGGGAGCTTGCCCGGCACGCGATCCGCGTCGTCACGATCGCTCCCGGGATCATGGAGACTCCGATGCTCGCCGCCCTGCCGCAGGCGGCGCAGGATTCGCTCGGTCAGCAGGTGCCGTACCCGGCGCGTCTGGGGCGGCCGCAGGAGTACGCGGCGCTCGCGATGAGCATCGTCGAGAACGGTTATCTCAACGGGGAGACGATCCGGCTCGACGGAGCTATCCGGATGGCGCCGCGCTAATCGAGTCAGCACGCCCGGCGTCGCGTCGTTCGCGGCGGCGGGAATAGGCAGCCGCGCTGCGGCTTGAGAGCGCCAGCAGGATCAAGACATCGAGACCGACAGCCAGGAGCGACGTTCGCAGGGTGATCTCCTGCTCCCGCAGGAACCACGTCGTGAACGCCGTCGATATCGAGACGACCGCGAAGACCATGACGACCAGACGAGCCCAGTTGCGTCCCCACCACAGCGAGAGCAGCACGCTCACCTGAACCGCGAGGCTCACGCCCATCAGGGCGATCACGATCCAGAGCGCGAATTGTTCTTCCTCCGCCGTGAGTACATCGCCGCCGACGGCCAGGTCGGCGCTGTCCATCACGTCGGGCCACTCCGCCCACAGGCCAATGATCAACAGGATGCCGGCGAGCACCCGCAACAACAGAAGGAGTGTCCCCGTCGTGATCGTCGCAGGGCGGCGCATGCCGGGGTCCCGGGTGAGCGGGGCGAACAGCGTCGTCGGCGGTTCGAAAGCCACGCGTTTACGCGGCAGGTTCTGTGGAGCCTCCGTCGCGGTCACTGCCGCTACCGTCGCGACCTCCTGGACGCCAGAGGCCGAGAGGGAGGCATCGGTCATATCGGTTGCGGCGTCGGTAGTGGCGGCCTCGGCTACCGCCACCGGCCGCAGGTCC
>CEPH01022190.1_pt1 | contig 15075 bp, 8 predicted proteins | sample 530571 | NCBI WGS metagenome assembly CEPH01 (sample SAMEA2620413, study PRJEB7988) | marine metagenome | biome: marine biome (ENVO:00000447); feature: surface water layer (ENVO:00002042); material: "saline water (ENVO:00002010), including plankton (ENVO:xxxxxxxx)" | depth 5 m | reverse complement strand
AATGATGATAATTCAACGTCACCTTGAGCATATGATGGGAAATTACATGTTACTTTGAACATGTTGGAACGTGCGCCACCTCCTACGAGTTTTGACTTAAAATCGTCTACGCCTAAAATTGCCATTTTAATCTCCTATTATACGCCGGCGATTTCTGAGAAATCGACACCGGTTCTTGTTGCTATAAAGTTTAATGAAATGAAGTTAATAGATCTGGATGGCTTGATAAATATATCAGCCACAAATTTATTAGCATCAATTACCTGACCTGTGTTATTTGTTGTATCACAAACAACTTTAAAATCAGTTATACCTCTTCTACCCTTAACATCCCTTAAGAATGGTTCTAAAAGATTTCTGAATTGAGCTCTTGTAAATTCATCATTGAATTCAAAAAGTTGACCTTTAGCTGCAGTGCTAATTGCCTTCTCAATTACTATAAACAATCTTCTAACATTAATTCTATCAAATGCGCTAGGTTTTGCCAATAAAGTTTTATCGCCAAATAACATTGTACCTTGCCCTGGGAAAGATACTAATGGATTAACCCTTGCCTTGTAAAGAGTATCTCTTTCTGCCTTGTTTGGGTTAATAGCTAACTTTGTGACACCTAGAAGTTGTCCTCTTGTAACTCCTGCTGGGCTAAACCATGCATCGGCTACGTTATCTGTATTTGCACATAAACCTGCAACTATACCAGCTGCTCCGATATATCTTTGTACATCGTTATATTTGTCATATACGTATACTGCAGATGAATCAGCTGAAGCATATGATGTTGATGGTAAATCACCAACCCAACCTGCTACATCAGCCACTGATCCGCCTTCCGCTGAATCTTCAATCGGCGGTGATACGAATGCCATACAATCTTTTCTAGCTTCTGCTACAGAAATTAGCTTTTCAGCTATGTTTTTTGCACCATTTGCATCTGGATATGCGAATAATAGGTTTACGTCTACTGTTTCGGCGTCAGCTAATTTATCAAATCCTGATGAAATTTCACCATGTAATGGTGCATTATCATCTGTTCCTCCAGCTAATGAAGCTGAAACAATTGTATTTGATGTTGTAAAGCCTTGGCCACTAACAAAATTTCCACCTGCTGCAGATGTTGTTGGACCAGAACCTGCATTAAATGCTGTGTTATGTCCACTCCACCATACATATTGTGATAAATTGTTAATTACATCTTTGTAATAGTTTGTTGTACCATCAGATTTCTTACCTTGTGGTGACAATGATAAAAACGCGAATGTTTCTAGAATAGTACCTTTTTTACCACTCCATTTTCCATCCTCATCAATAATTGCCACATGGATTTCATCATTTGTAGCTCCAGCTGCTGTAGCACTATCAGAAGTTCCTGGTGCTGCATCAAAGCTGTCTTTAGGATTAGGTTCGCCTGTGCCACCTGTCCATGCTGCAAATGAAGTTGCATTTGAACAAATATCGACTTTTAAGCTATTGCCTAATACGCCTGGATATCTTGCTACAAATGTTCCATCAAGTGAAAGAGTATCATAATGGTCTTCGTTTTTTACTTGTGTTGCTGTACCATCGGCAGCGTTTAAGTTACCGGTTACAGCACGTACTACTTTGAGTGCATTTCCATATTTTAGAAATGAAGCCGCAGTCAAAAAGTATTTATAAGTACTGTCGTCTGGTGTACTGAAGATACTAGCTAATTCGTTTTCTGAACTAACCGTAACAACTTCATCTACCGGACCCCAATTAAATGCACCTACGAATCCACCTATGCTGGTAGATACCGCCGGTACTACGTTCGTTGCGTCAACTTCGTTGACTTGAACGCCTGGTGATACTTGAAATGCCATTTTTTCGTCCTCTCAATATGAGTTAGTTTAATAAGTTTTTCATAATACGGTTATATTCAATACTATTATTTATATAAAAAAGTATCTCTAGAGGTGATCTACCTCAAACCATACATTACCTTCTCCGTCACCTACTCCCTCTTTTCTATTTCTACCATCTTCTATTATACCAAATGGTAGCATATCATCTTGTATTGCCTTTAATTGTTCTCTATACATTAATTGTTTCATATCAATATTAGTTAAGCCTTGAAATATATCTGTTGTTGTAAACCAACCAAATAGTACTAAATTCATAACTAAGTCATCATGATTAGGTGCTATTGCTTCAAATGAAGCACCTCTAGCTACAAATGTACACATTTCTGTAATAGTTTCTGCATCAACTATATGTAGTTTTTTAGATGATATAAGGTCTTTAAATGTAGAACAACCAATTCTTTTGACTCTTTTAGTCATTGTAGCACCAATTGCATTTGCTTTGATTTGTGATTCTACAAACATATTTTCATATTCTAAATCATAATATAATCCATTACATACAATAGCTCCTTGGTCATTACTTTCGACAATTGTGTATGCATCATTGTACATTCTTGCGTATTTGTATATAATATCAGGAAATAATAATGGTGATATATTATTATCTCTAAATACACAAACTTGTTTAAATGGATTTACTGATGTATCAATTATATTGAATGTACTATAATCTTGTCCTCTACCCTTAGATACATCCACTGTCATTACATAATGATGGCCATCTTTTGGCTCTTCATATTGAAATAAATTTTCAGAGTATCTTATAGGTTCTATAGCTTTTTGAGCAAGTAAATCATTTGCTTCAATTAGTGTGTTCCCTCTACCATGGAAATTATTACCAAATTCTTGATCAAATTGTAGCTCTGATGTATTAGCTATAGTTTCTTCTTTCCATTTATCATCTCTACCTGGAACATCCCACCAATCTACTCTAAAAGGTTTAAATTCATTCGTATTTGTTGTTGCGCCTTCCCAGATTTTATGATATACATTTCCGACACCATTTGCGGTTGAAGCTATAATTATTTTTGTATCTTTACCAGATGAAATAACTGGATATGTAGATGTATAAAATTGTGCATCATTATCTATAAAAGCAAACTCATCAAGAAATAATAAATTAATTGAAAGACCACGAATAGAACTTCCTGATGTTGCTGCAGCAATAATTTTTGAATTATTACTAAATTCAATTGATCCTTTATTTAAAGCTTTACAACCTGGTTGTAAAAAGAATGGTAAATTTTCTAAAGCTAAAGTAATTCTACCTAACATTTCACGAGCTACAGCACCCTTATTAGCCAAAATAGCAATAGTTTTTTCTGGGTGGAAACAAGCATACCATAATAAAAATACTACTGATGATATAGATTTACCAGATTGACGACAAGCTAAAACAATATTAAATCTATTATCATGAAAATGTTTAAACATTTCTTCTTGATATGGCCAAAGATCAAATGGCACTAAACCCTGGTCTAATGATATTACCTTTACATAAGTTCGTGCAAAGTATGCAGGGTCAATCATACATTTTTTGTATTCTATGACCTGTTTTTTAGAGAATTCACTTTCTATTCCATCCCGCTTAACCTGTGGATTTCCTAGATAGCCTTGATCAGTTATTGCCTTCGTCATCTATTATAATATCCTTACCATCATCAGCTGTCTTAAGTAATAATCTTTGTAAATCAGTAGTACTACCTACGAAAAGATTATTATTAGTCACTTCACGCTTTTTGGCTTCACCAGTTAATTCCTTTTTATTTTTTTGTAAAGCCATCAATTTTTCAGTTGTATCAGCAATATCTTTTATTGATCTTGATAAAACTTCAAAAGCTCTAGGATGTTCCGATTCCCGAGCTAATTCCGCAAGTACATCTAAGGATATTGTACCTGTCTTAATTAAATCTTTATATGTTTTCCTAGAAAACTCATAATCATCTTTTATCTCAATATCTTCAATAGATACTTTAGTTTTCTTTGCTGGCAAGTTTTTGCTCAGATTTTTATTAATCTTTTCTAATTTATCACTCATAACATACCTACGTTATACTTACATTCACTGTATAATTATCATCTTCCTTTGCTGTGGTTGGGTTAATTGTAATATTCATTTCTTCTAGAATATTTGCACCACCTGCATCTTGATTAAAATCTATATTAATTTCTTTTATAACACCTTGATCTATTGTAGGACCAAAATACTTCATTTTCATATTAAAGTCTAATTGATATACTAATGCTCTTCTAGTTAAAAAATCACCTTCGTAATCATCTTGTATTGCAACCGATGTTAATGTAATAGGAACATCTTGTTTATATGTAAAACCATCAACAGGTTTAATAGATATAGTATATTCTGGTTGAAAGTATGGCAATATTTGTTCCATAATTTGTAAACCATCATCTTGATTTTTAGCCAAAATATATAATGACATACCTATATCATATGCAACAATATGATTTAATGTTTTCTTTTTTGTAGAATCTGTAGCATGATTTTCTATAACTTTATTTCTTTTTTGTAACTTTTGTGTAGAATCTAATGATAAACTAGTTATTTCAAAAGCTATCCTAGGTAACTTTAATGCCATTGATGCATCAGAACCAGTTGTTGCATCTAATCTTGCTAAAAACTTTTCCTTAGGACCATAAGCCAATGGAACTTTAATTTGATTTAAAACATTACCACTACCATCTTGTCTTATAACTTTTAAATTATTAAACAAAGTTCCAAAAATAGCTACAGCTTTTCTGGTTGTTGCGTGATAAAAATGACCTCCAAACATTAGTATGTCTCCGACGGATCACCAAACGGATTTGATTCCGTAAAGTCTATAAAGTTATCTGCAGCAACTTCAAATTCATAATTTTTAGCTTGATCGTCTGCAGGGAATACTGTGCTATCTGTAATACCATGAACTTTTGTAATAAAACAGGTATTATTAGATTCACTACCAGTTAAACCAACTGTATTTGAAACAAAGAAATCTTTTCCTTCAGTAGTACCTGTAACACCAATATTTGATACACTTATAGAAGCTGCAATATCTGATGTTTTAGTTATAGTTTGTACTTCACCATATACACTTACTGCAGGTGATGTTGTTATAACTTGAGTTACTATTTCTCCTTGTATAAAGTGATTACCACCAGTTACTGTAAGATCAAGCTGTGTTTGTTGCGCATTAGTAATTTCTTTTGCATCAATTTCACTAACACCCGTTTCAAATTGTTCATCATTATACTCGAATAATGAACATTGCATTTTAAATACTGGTAAATTAGATAATTGATAAAATGGTTGTTCATCTTCTATAAACATAATTTCAAAGAATGAATTAGCCATAGGTAAGAATAATAAATCACCTTCTTGTGGTTTTACATCTTCTAATGAATTATTCCAAAATCCTACTAAACTATTCCATTGTCTTCTAGAAATAATAAATGTTGCTTCATCTCTTATTTCTAAACCAAACTTATTATATAAATCACCTGATCCTTCAAACCCATCTACATTTTCAATATATGCTTCTATCAAATAAGCATCATCGAACTTAGACCCAATGTCTTCGCCCATAATGTTATCCCTATTAACTAAAGTTCTAGGAATATAGTAAACGTCTTGACCAAATATTTTTAAAGATTCAATAATTAAATCTTCATAAAGATTTTGTTCTGATTTTACGGCTTGTGAAAAATATACGTTTCGTGGCATGAATTACCCCGTATAAAAGTCGACTGGTTGCTCCCAATTCAATCTAACTTCTTCTTCTAATTTCTGAATCTCTTCTTTTGCATCATCAAATAATTGTCTACCATTGAATGTAACACCTCCAGGCATTTGCATACCTTCGAATTTTAATAAGTTCATACCCCATTGCATTTTTAGTAATGCAGTAGCATATTTTTTCAGAAAATAATCGTTATATACATCAGTAAAAGTATCTGGATTTAATATTCTATAACATTCTATGATAACAAAATGACCTACTTCTACTTCAGATCCCCAATCCATATCAATTCTTAATTGATTTTTATGTCTATCAAAACTAATATGCTTTTGATCATTATCAATAACCATATCTAATAATGATAAAAATTGTTGTGTCATTTCATATTCAACTAATGAACCCATAAATCCTAAATTATAAACATCATTTAAATGCATTTGATATCTTACATCAAACATTGAATCACCAGTATTTTTATTATCTCTTAATGGTAAAACTTGAACGACATCTGTTATTAAATCATTTAATGGAATATATTTATTATCAATATCAACTTGAGTTACTTGATGTTTTAAATAAACTTTTTCTATTGCATCAGCATGATAATGTTGATAGAATTGAAGAGCTTCATCTATTCTATCACCAATTTGATCATCATCTAAATTAATTTCAATAACCGGCGCGCCTAATGCTCTTAGACAATAATCTATTAATGTTGATCTGCTATTAGGCTTTGCCATTTTTAATCTCCGCTTTCTTCGCTTTCTTCGCTTTCTTCACTTTCACCTGTATTTGCAGGTGGTGTTGGATCAGCTGATTCTTCCTCAGTTGTTACCCAAGGCATATCTGCATCTACAACTGGTGTAATTTGCTCATCGATTTGTTTTTGAATCTGAGCATTAATATGTTCTTTATATGAACCATCAACATCAGCAGTGGCTTTAATCCATTCTAATACACCAACTTCAGTTAAATCTGCAAATGGAACAAATGGATCGGCATTAACTGATGTAAATGGTGTTGCACCATTAAATACACCTGTATTACCATTCTCATCGACTCCAGTTTTAGTCCAATATGTTTGCACTACTGCATCGACATTCTCGCCTTCTGTTGTTTTCTTTAAACCTGTAATTTTCCAGGTATACTCTATTGCCATTATAATTCCTCCTTCAAAGGGTTTTTCTAATACTATTTATAACTATTTTTTGTTTAATTGATCTTTTAAATCATTAATTTCATCTTTTAACTCTTTCACAGCTTCTACTAATAAACCTATAACGCCGTTATAATCTACAGATTTAAATTCTTCTCCACTTCTATCTTCTTTCTGTTTTACAATTTCGGGTAATACTTTTTCTACATCTTGTGCTATAATACCAGCAGATTTTGTTTTATCTTTTTTCCAATCAAAAGTAACTCCTTTAAGTTTTAACACTTTTTCTAGTGGATCAGCAATTACTTCTATATTTTCTTTTTGGCTTAAATCTGAAACGGTAGTACTTGTAAAAGCAACAACATCGCCTTCACATATCATATCACCACCAGAAGTAACACGAACTCTATCAATTATATCAACATAATCAGTTCCACCCTCTACGCAGTCTATCATTTCAACACTACCTGCAGTAATTATCACTCTATCTCCAAGAAAACGCATTCGTGTATTAGTATCACCACTATGATAAATATATTCAGGAACGAAAAGATTACCACCAAATGTAGCATCAGAATCAGAAAACGTTAATACAGTTGCACCAGTATTTTTTAATGTCAATGTCGTTGTATCATCATTTTCATTACAATCACCAATCAACAATGTAGTACCAGTTTGTTGAATAGCGTTTGAATTACCAGAAAGCGCGATTATACCATCATCAACATCTAATAGACCATTTACATGAATTCCAGATGCGTTTGCTTGAGTAGTATCACTTTCTCCAAAGCCGACTCTTAATCCAGATGCAATATTTACTCTACCTTGAGTATTAATTGTCATAGCATGTTGTGCTGTAGTATGGCTACTATCTCCAAACCAGAATCCTCTACCATTATCATTATTCATCTGGAATGTCATCGCATAGTTATTGCTTATTCCTCCACCTGTTATACTGTTTTGCATACCAATACCATAAGTAGTACCAGTCCAAACGCTGTATTTTACACGAGCATTTGACGATGCCATGGTTATTTGGTTGCCTTCAACTGAAACAGTACCACCAACTGTAAGACCAGCACCACCACCACCAGAACCAATATAAACCCTATCACTTACACCATAGTTAAGATAAAGCGAGCCATTATTTGTATTACCACTGGCTTTACCCATTATAAATCGTGATTTTATGTTTGTAGAACCTTCTGCTGTCATTAATAATGAACCAGCTAATTGTATAGTGTTCATTATTGATGTTGATGCTGGATTTGTGTAATATGTAGTATTATCTAAATCATAATAATGAGGCGCTCTCATATTATCATGTGCATAAAATGCACCATCAGATCGTACAATTAATGAGCCACTGTCAGAATGCATTCTAAATTCTTGACTACCCGAACCATCTCTACATTCTATACCACTGTAATTACTCCAAGTTGTTTTACCAAAGTGGAATGATCCTTGTGAAATAGTATTATTTTGAATATTTGGAATAGTAACTCCATGTTGATGATTTTCGTAATTAATTTCTTTTATAGTTGGTGCATAAAAATATGTTTTAGAAGTATTTGTATTACCATAACAAGTACCAAATCTCATCATAATTTGTGTAGTAGTTGAGTGCATAACACCATCTGTAGTTTGTGCACCACTGCCGCCGTCCATCCACATGTTATCAGTTGGACGTCTATCTGTTCCTTCAGTATCGGTTTGATTTGCAGGAGTTCTATGGCCATGTAATATACCAGTAATTTTAACCCACCCATTGTTTGTATCCATCGTAGCTGTATGGAAATATGGGTTTGATGTAATTTGAGATCCACTTGAATTACGTTCATGCCAGCCCATATAGATATTATGATCACCTTCGGACTGAATCCATATTGTATATTGATAAGTTTTTTCTGGATCAATATCAACAAATTCAGTGTTTATCCACTGATAACAACTGCCAGTGTTACCGGTACCTTGTGAATAGTGACATGCCACCTTTGTTCCATCAACAAATGTTCTAAATTCTCTATTTGCTCCATTACTATATCTTCTTGCGATATCAGTTGAAGCTGATAATAAGTTAGCACCAGCTAGGTTTGACATACGTTGAAGTGAATTATTTTGTCCATTATCTTGGACATCGTCAAATCTAATACCTAGATCATTGATTCGTACTTTAGCAACATTATTAATAGCAAAATATGTTGCACTATTAGCATTGTGTCTAATAGCCCAATGATTATCAGAATCAAGGAAACCTACCTGATTAGATGAATTAGCATATACTGCACCATTTCTTTCTGCAGCACCCGTACCTAAATTTAATTGAATTGCAGATGTACTACTACCATATAAACTTAAAACACTATCACTACTAGTTTTAAATCTTACACCACCATTGAAATGTACTTCATTGGCATAATGCACACTATTATTATTCATATCAATATGGCCGCCCATATTTAATCTATATGAACCTGAAGTATTTGCATTAGCATTTAATCCTAAATAATTTATTTTGGCGGTGTTCAGCAATGAATTACTAGCTGGGTCCACATAAAAAGCAGTATTTTGATGATCAGTTAAAAGAGTACCTCTTATCTCACCAGTTGAATGAAGTGTACATCCAGGATTATTTGTTCCAATACCTACTCTACCATTATGTGTAAATCTTGTATTAAATACCTGGTTACCAGTTAAAATATCAATGTGTTCGTTATAACTACTATCGTTAACAAAATCAATTGATTGATGATCAGTGGAATCAATTTGTGCTATCATTTTAAATGTAGCATTATTCCAATCAGTACCATTTGCCGTTCTTGTATCTTTAAAAACTAAATTTTGACGACCAGCTCTAATAATAGCAGCAGTTACACTATTTCCAGATGTGCCACCTAAAGCACCACCCTCAACATCGAGCATAGCACCCGGATTTGAACCATTAAAACCAATACCAACTTTACCATTTGATGATCCTGTAGGATTTAACAATAATGGATATACATTACTACCTGGCTTAACAACATGAATCCATCCTCTATGACCTGATTCAATACCAAATGCCAGTTTTGCATCAGTGTTAGCACCAGTTCCAACAGTTAATGATAATATACCTGAGTTATCTGAAGCGCTTGCGGCTGAAGGTTCTGTTACTACTAGCCTTCTTTGTGGTGTAGTGGTTCCAATACCAAATTTACCGTCACTAAGCATACGCATCTTTTCATTAGATGCAGTAGATTTAGATCCAGAAAAGAATCCTATTGCAGAAGCACCATATCCACCTATAAAGAATTTTTCTGTAGTTCGATGGAATAAAGATAATCCATAAAATCCATCTGAGCCTGAACTAGCATGAAAATAAGCACCAGCATTAGCATTTGGAGTTCTTGCTCTTATAACACTATCATTGCCAGCACTTAATGCATCTAATTGATGTCCTGGAGAGTTTGTTCCAATACCAACTATTGAATTATTTCCAGCGGTTCTTTGAATTACAAAATCGTTAGCTAGGTCACTATCAGCACTTATTACCATTCCTTGAGTACCAGTACCTCTTATTCTTGCATGATTAGTAACTGTGCCACTGGTAAATGACCTAAACATAATTGCAGGTATTCTACTTCCAGCTGAACCATCAATATCTTCAATAATAAGCATACAATTTTCATCACTTATATCTGAATTACCAGATATATGAAGCCTAGCAGCCGGTGTTTTAGCACCAATACCAACATTACCATTTTCATGTATTTTTATACCTTGATTTCCTGAAGTTGATGACCAAGGTGCAAGTACTAAACCATTACTTGCATCACTACCAGAAGAATTATCAGTAGAAAATATTAGTCCTATATCTCCTGCAGATGATATTTCATTAAATCCACCTGAACCTAAATTAGGAACCATTCTTAACCAGCTTGAGCTAGCTGCACTTTCTTTTATTTGAATAGCAGCTGTATTAGTACCACTCTCAAAAATATCAAGTTTATATGCAGGATCAGTGTTGTTTATACCAACGTTACCTCCATTTTCAACTGTAAAGACTTCTGTTGTTCCGTCAAGTAAATTTAAAATATCACCGTTACCATCTTGACGAACATTAAGTGCTGTAAATGGAGCTAGAGATTGTTCAGAGTGAATGAATACTAATCCATCTGCTGCAGCACTGTTTTGTACAGAGTGAACCTTTAAGGCAGTTCCAGGTGCTGCAGCTGCAGCATCTTTTATTTCTACTATAGCACTAGGAGAAGTTGTACCAATACCAACTCTTCCAGCACTTGTTACATTTAAATTGTTAGCATTAACTCCATTATTAGCTCCAATTGATGATAAACCATTCTCTGCAGATACAAAAGTATTTGTATCATTATCTTGAATAAGAATAGAAGCTTTGTTATCACTAGATATAAAAGCAGCTGTAGTATTAGTTGAACCAGAATTAACCTGTAGTTGATATGAAATATTTCCATTACCTGTACCAATACCAACCAGACCATTTGCTTGAATCTTCATTCTTGGTGTATTTGGAGCAGATCCAGATTGTTTAGTAAAGAACCTCATGTGGCCACCATCTAAAGTATTGGTGCCACTATAAGCATCTTGTATAACATCTATACCACCAAGTTGTTTATGTGCGTCGGCCGCTCCAGCAGTTCTAGTAAAATATATACCACCAATTTGATCATTATCAGTTGTAGTATTGGACATTAAGTTAATAAATGCACCATGTGAACCACCAGAGAAGTTTAAAATTCTTCCATTTACATCTGGGCTAAAATATCCTGAATTAGTATTAATTTGTGCTGTTGGATTAAAAGCAGTGGTATCACCTAATCCAATATGTCCTCTTCCATTAAAAATGACTCTTTCAACATAAGTCCCACTTTCAGTAGTACCAAAAATAATATGAGATGTGGCCTCAGAGTTATGACCATAGTCAGTATCGTTTACCGTTGCCTGAGCTATTCTTGCAATGTTTAAAGCATTATTAGTATCTTGTGTTTTAAATTCTAAAGCTAGTTTTACTGGATCTGCAACAACATCACCCGAAAACTGTTCTATTGTTTGTGCAACTATTGTACCACTATTTGCACCTGTGGTTCTAATATGTAATGGAGCTGTTCTATTTGATTCTGTTGTATCGTTATTATTTGAATTAGCATTAGTTGCTGGGAATGAACCAATACCTACTCTTGTGCTAAATCTTGCATCACCATCATGAGTTATTCTAAATGCTACGCTTTCGTCTAATGGAGCTTCCGTATCGTTTGTAACTGAGCCAGTTTCTATAGATGTTCTTCCGTAATAAAGCGAGTTATCTCCTACTAATAATATACCGTGCTGAGCTGTACTATTACCTGCAGCTTTTAAGTATACATAATCACCAAGGTTGGTACCATAAAAATCTCCAATTGAAGTTTGTATTGGAACTGTCCAGTTTGAAACATTTCTTCTCAATAAATCTCCAGAAGCACCTGTAAATCCTTTGTTGGTAAATAAGTTAAAGTCATTTATAGTTAATGTACCTGTTGAACTAGTTCCAATCATATCAAATTGGAAAGCATTCGCTCCAGTACCTTTTATTTCTAATGCGTTATTACCAGTATCATATATTGTTAAATTACCAGGTTGTGTATTAGTATGACCTAAGTATAAAATTCCGTATAGTTTAGAATTACCTACTGGGTCAATATAAAAATCTGTGTTTGAAGAATCATAAAAAATAGGAGCTCTCATATCAGCCGCTGCACTAACAGTACCTGTAGAACTTATTGTCATCGGTGTGCCATCGACACTATTTACGAAAGAAAATCCGTTTCCTGTTAGACCCGTACTAGCTATCCAAGACGCTGCATAGTTTCTAAATGAACCAGCACCACTTGTGTAAACATTAGAAGCTGAAGTAATACCTGCGTTATTAAAGTATCCTCTACGTACTCCATCGGTAATCATACTTAACTGGTCATTGCCGCCAGAAACAGACATACTCAGTCCAGAATCTGTATGACCAACAAATGCAAATGTAGGATCAGTAGTTGAATCACTATCTGCCGCGTATATATCACCGCCTGATGTAATAGATCCTGTGATTTCTAAATTACCAGAACTATTTAATACAAATAAGTTACCGTTATTATTTCTAATTGTAGTAGATCCACCATTAGCTTGAGAAATAATATTATTACCGGCGTCTTGATAATTAAAATGGGTTATAAAAGATGCAGAACTACTTATTCTAAACTCTGCATTTACTTCTGTTTGACCATTAAAGTATGATGTTCCATTATTATAGAAATCAAAACTGTTATGAACACCTGTTGACATAACAGCAAATTTTCCTGTTGTATTACCTGTTGTTGCACTCATATTACCGGTAAATGTAGCACCTGCTGCTTGGAAATTAGCGTATGATAATGATAAATCACCTGTAGATGAACCAGTTGCAGTTGTTGTCGCAACAACAACTTTATCTGCACTTTCGTCCCAACCAATAAATACGTTATTACCAGTACTACCTCTTTCTAAAATTAAACCAAGATCATTGGTATTTGCACCAGATAATCCTGATCCTAATTCTATTAAATGATCACTTATTGTTGTATTAGTTGAATTTATTTGAGTGGCTGTACCGCTAAGAGTTAAACTACCCGTTACAGTTAAATCACCTGTTGTGATATCATCTAATACTACTACTTTGTTCCTTAATGAACCTGCAACGGTTGCCATTAGGTCTTCCTCCCTCTAATTTTTCTTCTAACAATTTTTGTTGGAATGTCAGCTGTACTTAATCCTGTATATAAATGTCCAAATGTTACTTGATCTTTATCAAAAGACATTTTATATGGAGCTTTATGTGGACCACCTGTCGCGACATATTTTACTCTTAATTGAGTACCTGAACTTGAAAAGTTATGTACACTATTAGGTGTATATGCTTCATATGTACTTCCATTGTTGTTACTTACGTAATATGATAGTGAATGTCCACCAGTGACAAAATGATCATGAACTGCAATATGAACAAAATCAATGTTTTGGCTTGTATTCGTCATTTGAAATGTACCAAACTCTACTGTCCAGTTTCCTATTAATTGATTACCATATGTATCTGACCAAATCTTAAATGAATGACCATTACCGCCATAACCTGTTTTTATCCACCATTTTGTTCCGTTTGCTGATTTCATTCTAAACATTGGATTACAGTAATCAGCATAATATGTAGCACCTCTTCCACCAGTTGTAGTATCTTCTGTTCTTGCCTCATGTCTTATAAGACCTACTGGATTATAGTTATCTAGATCAAACCAACCACCTTGTGTCATTTTTCCTCTATCAGCACAAATTGGCATAAAGCTTGGATAACCTGGCATTTTATCTGTCCAATCTGCACTATTACTATGTGATTGTCTAGATGTTCCAGCTCTAAATAAAATACTTGGTGCTAAACCTAATCCATTAGTAGCGCTATCAACAAAAATATTTTGTATTAATGTTGGAGCACTTCCTGATAAACATGGCGTAATATCTACATAAACAAATCTACTATGTGAACCAATAATTATTTTATTAGGTTCACCAGATGGATCTGGTACAAAAACACCTTGTTCATATCCATCATCAAGTCCAATGCCAGTTGCATCACCTAAATCACACCAAATGATTTTTGGATTTGCAGTTGATGCATCATCAATAACTGTAAAGTTTCCATTATAATATACATTATAAAATACTCTATCGTTTATTTCATCATAAGCAAGATATCCACGATAGCCATTTCTGTCTACTGCAGCACTACCTGAATATAAATCACTTGACCCTGACTCACCACTTAATAATTCTATTGATCCATCAGTCCATTTTCTTCTTGGATATTTTTTATAATGTGTTGCAGCATAATCTAATATATATAACCAATCACCAGCGGTAACTGTTCCACTAGCATAGTATAAACCTGACCTATCAATTCTTACAGTACCATCGTCCCAAACGTATTGTGATGATGGCCTTGTATTTACTACATTATTTGTATTTGTTGATGTATCTTTTATATCACTATAATCAATCATTGAATAACCATTAACATTATGTGTTGTTAAGCAAATTTGACTTGATCCAGCATGAAAGGCCAGTGAGTTAATATGGTTATAAGTATTACTCGTATCTCTATATAAAGCGTTAGTATCATGATATAATTTTGTCAATGTACCATCATTATTTAATCTTCGTATTGCACAACCATCACCCCAACCAGCTGTTATTAATAAATCTCCATCAACACCATAAGCACCTTGTCCAATAA
>CEPH01036802.1_pt1 | contig 15090 bp, 27 predicted proteins | sample 530571 | NCBI WGS metagenome assembly CEPH01 (sample SAMEA2620413, study PRJEB7988) | marine metagenome | biome: marine biome (ENVO:00000447); feature: surface water layer (ENVO:00002042); material: "saline water (ENVO:00002010), including plankton (ENVO:xxxxxxxx)" | depth 5 m | reverse complement strand
TTTTCTTCCTTGTAAGCAATATTTTCTTTTTTGTATTCTTCTGCTTTTATCATTAAGTGATTAAAACCCATATTTTGCCTCTGTTATGGTTAATGGTGCCGGCGGCAAGATTCGAACTCGCGACCTGATGATTACAAATCAACTGCTCTACCAACTGAGCTACGCCGGCTATTGGCGGACAGTGTAGGATTCGAACCCACGGTACATTTCTGTACAACGGATTAGTAATCCGCCGCTTTAAGCCGCTCAGCCAACTGTCCATTATATTATTCGTGTTCGCCACCTGGATCGTTTGGATCTAACGGTATTCTTTTACCATCGTGATATAGGTATCTTGCTCTGGTTGGTGTGTGATAACCATTAGTTCCTTTTTCAAGTCTTAGGAAAAAACTTGGTTTCTTTTTTGCAGTTTCAAAAGTTGCTACAGTTACAACAATTGCCGCTATAAAGATAACGTGTGCAATCATTGTAAGGCCCATAATAAAAATACTGCCCATATACATTGAAAATACAATACACCACATCCATGCTAAAACTTGTAAGACCATATGTCTTGTATTGGTATCTGGGATATGTTTTAGTGGATTGATGTTTGCATCCATTACACCGTTCCAACTATCGTAAATAAATTCCCTCATAGAAACTCCTTCTAAACTTTAATTAAGTATTTATTATATGTGGTTTGTTAATTTTTGTCAACCGTTCTTCGTTATCTATATGTCTTTTATATATCTGAAAAACTCCACCTTCAAGTGCATTATCTGGCCATTCATCTTTTTGTAATTCATACAACGTTCTAAGTTTATCTTCCTTGATATCTATGTTATCGTTGATTGCTACAATCTTATTTGTTAGAGCCATTGTGTCTCCAGAAATCGCGTAAAGATTCTAACTTATCTTTTGCTTCACTTATTGTATAAATTTTATCTAAAATTGTGTGTTCTTTGTTCTTTTTATTTACAAGTTGTTCAATTTCAGATGCTATATTATTTGTATTGTCGTTGATAATTTTCAAGTATCGATTGCATAACAAATCATAAAAGTTTCTTGTCATCTTCATGATATTCTAAATATGCTACCAAACAAGTTTTTAGTAAACAAATCGTGATCAATATCTGCATAATCACGACAACCGTTTGATATGCGTCCTTCTATATACATATGCACGAAACTGGCTAAAACACAAGTATTTGCATACTGCCAGGCTGAAATACTACGCCTTGATGGCAAATGAAGATGACTATGCTTCATAACTTTACTGTTTAGTTTTTTATCTTCGACAACCCTTGTTGTGTGAAATATAAATTCACTTTGTGAATCAAATTTCATTGCATCAATACTTTCAGTATCACAAATCCAATTTGTACTCACTTTAATTTCATCTATCAATGATTCGTCAATTTCACTTCTGTAAAAATAATTTTTATCAATTTTTACAATACTAGGTTGTCCAGTAACATGTTGTGTTGCATCTCTATATTCTTCAATTGATATTCCAGGTAGTGCATTGTCACCTGTATCATGCAATTTATGTAGTCCAATAAAGTGCTTAATTTCTAATAGGTTTTCAGTAACATCAACAAGGCGATTAATCCATAAATCAGTAGCCGCATTTTCAACATTGAGTCCATCTAATATAGTGCCAACTTCTGGCACTCTATTTTCTAGCAAAAATCTACAAAAAAGAGGCTTATCGTACTCTTGACAACTATCTACTATTCCAAGTAGTTCATACTCTGGTTCAGTACAAATAACTACATCAGCACTTCTAATAATATCTTTGATACTTGGATACTGATTAAGTTTTCTAACAAATACACTGTTTAAAAAATGATCTCCAAAGCACGTTACTTTTATAGGACGAGAAAACTGTTCTAAATTAAGTTCTAACAAACTTTTAATAGCATATACTGGAGTTCCATTACCTAAAATATGAACATTAATCATGCTTCAAACCTCTTCATTACGTGGTCGTAAAAACTATCTACTTCACCTCCAAACTGTCCTTTGAGATTACTAATTGCACTTCTACAAAAATTTATATCACCTTTGTGTAAATTATCAATTAGTTTTGCATGTAGTTTAGTATATTGCTCTAAGGTTGTCATGCTTTCAAGACTGAGTTTTCCTGTATCAAGTACTGTATAAAGTGTTACCTGGTCACCTCCATCTGTCGATGGAACAGTATCTAGTTCAAGTACGGTATACTTATCTCTCAATTTGTCTGCATTTTCTGTTCCATGAACTATAAACATTAGTTGCCTCGTTAATATATACTATTATTACTTATGATGAAACTGCTTGTCATAAATATTTTTATATACACATATTATAACAATTTCCATCCAAAGTCAAGAGAAATATCCATGAATCTGAATCATTATGAAATCGAGTACAGTAACAATCCATACGAGGTTTGGAATAGCCTAGAAACTTTGCCACCGGTTAGTCCAGATGGCCATGATAGTTTATATGAATTTTGTAAATTAACTAGTAGATATCACTTCGATAGTAACAGAGATGATAGAGAGTTAATTGGAACAAATTTAAGTCCAGTCATTCCTATATGCAGGTTTAGAGGAGATTGGGCAGACGAAGTTAAGTCAATGTATGAAAAGTCAACACCTGCTACATTTGATTATCGCAGTAGTCCAAGACGGGAGATTACAAATAGTTTTGAAGAAAATGACTTTCGTAAATGGGGATATGATATTGACGGTGGATATGCAATAAACAATCGTACTATTTTAGACATTGGTAAAGTTATACCCAACGACCCTATCAAAAGATTTGAACGCACTGACTTTGTAAAAAAGATACAAAGTATGTTTGCTTTATCTACTCCATTAGCAATTAAACTTGATACACAAAAACCAGGGCAATGCTTTTACTGGCATTTGGATAATTTTGGTGGTATGCTAAGACGTCTGCGTAAAGATTATGACCAAGAATTTGAAGGTGATGTTGATCAAAGAAAGTTAATGCGTTTTATTGTATTCTTAGAAGATCAAGACTTAGGACATCAGTGGCAACAAGGAAACTTACTACTCAAATGGAAGAAAGGTGATTGTATTACCTGGCCATGGAGAGATATACCTCATGGTACTGCTAATTATGGACATACCAATAGACCAACACTAAACATAACTGGTATTGTTACAGATCAAACATTAGAATTTTTAAAGTATGCTTCAGAAAAAGATTATATCGACATTTAGCAAAAAACATTTTAGACCAGGCGCACTGACTAAGTTTGCTGAAACTAGTTTAGCAATGGTTGATGAAATAAATGCAATGGATCCTAGTCTAGTACTAGACTTAGGTTGTGGTACGAATATATTCAAAAATAAGATTCAGCATTTAGTTGGCATTGACATACTAAACAGACATGAAGACATTGTCTGTCCTATTGAAAAACTTGATACTATCTTTCAGCCAGAATGTGCTGATATAGTATTAGCACTTGGAAGCATAAATTTTGGTGAGCATGATCTAATCGCAGAACAATTATGGCAAACTAAAAGAGTACTAAAACCAGGAGGTTTGATATACTTTCGCGTCAATCATAATACTACACATGAAATATACTATGATTGGGATCTTAACAAACTTGACATGTTTACTGAAAAAATGAAACTTGAATATGAACAACAACCTCAAATTATTACAAAAGTCAAAGAAAACAAGATTGATGACTATCCTATTAATACACAACTAAATCGTGGACAAAATAGTACAAGAATATTTTTAATATGGAGAAAACCAGTTGAGTAGTTTTATAAAAGCAACAAAATTACATGCAAAAATACTAAACAAACAATGGGGACCTCATGAACCTAACACTGAAACTCAATGGCACAATGAAGATAATGAGGAGTCATTTAAAGAAGGTGGCAAAGGAACACAAATTAGGACCAATCATCTAACTCAAGACTATGACTGGAGTAAACATCCATTTACTTACAAATGGAACAGTTTAGGACTACGTGGTCCAGAACCTGACTACAATGCTTCTAAAAAAATGCTTGTCATTGGAAGTAGTCTTACTATAGGACAAGGACTTCCGCTTGAAAACATGTTTATTGATATTGCGGCAAAAGAGCTTGGATACGATTACATAAATCTAAGCGAGTTTTACATTCTTACTGATAGTATACAACAGGCAACAAAGATAGCAAAAGAGTATAAACCAGATTTAGTAATAGTTTCAACTACTAGACATCTTTTTAGCAGTGAATTTGTATTAAGACATTTGCTTCACATGTTTCACCAAAAAAATGAAAGAAAAGAAATCACTCCATTACTTTGGGAAGTTTTTGTCGAAGAAGCAAAAAAGCAGGTGTTCATGTTCGAACAAGCAATTCTTGCTAATTGTAAAGAAGATACAAAAATGCTTTGGTTTGGTAATACTGAATCAAAAGAAAGGCAATGGAAACTTGGTGAAATGATAACTGAAGAAAGTGTATATGAATTTACTTCTGGCAAACATGTTACATTTGGACCAGAGTACATTATAGATCTTGCAAGAGATAACAAACACCCAGGAATCAATACTAACATTAAAATTGCAGAGTTATTAGTAAATACGATAAAGGAACTCTAATGTGTTTAAATGTGGATATCTTGCAGGCGGAATAAACATTACAAATAATCCTGAACGTTCAGTAATACCATGTTGTCATGTTGATCACAATCATTTACTATATAATGGTAAAGATTTACTCAATGGTAATATACTTACACAGATGCGTAAAGATGCATTAGATGGTAAGATACCTGAATTATGTAAGCCTTGTGTGTCAAAAGAAGAACTTGGCATTGAATCGCCTCGTACAAGAAGTATAAGAGAATTCAAAAACAAAGGCATTGTAAAGGAATTGTTTACTCCTGCTGATGTTGAAGTTTTGTATTTGAAAATTAGTAATCTATGTAATTTCAAATGTGTAATGTGTGATCCTAGTAGTAGTCATCTTATTGCTAAAGAAAGTGGCGTAGAAGATAGTTTAATTGAAATAAACAACTTTTATGAAACACAATTATTAAATTTATTACCACAAATGGTTAATCTTAGACATGTCCAAATTACTGGCGGAGAACCACTACTACACAAGAAAAGAAATCTTGACATTCTTCGTAGATTAGATAAAAGTGTAAAAATTCAATATAGAACAAATGGTAGTGTATATGATCCTGAAGTAGTTGAATTTTTGAAAACTTTTGATACAGTGCAATTTTTAATGTCTATTGATGCACAAGAAGATGTTTTACATTACCAAAGACCAAGAAGTAACTGGAAAGAAATAAAATCAAATCTTGAAAAATACAAAGGGCAAGGATTTGAGCTAATAAATACTATGACGGTTACTGCTTTCAACATACATCAAATACCAAAGTTTACAAATGAAACTGGACACTTTTTTGATGCAATTGAATTTACTGCAATTAGATATCCTGAAGAATATAGAATTAACTTAATACAACAAGACAAATTAAACTCTATTGTTGATGAATTAAAATCTACAAAAGTTACAGGCAACCTCTCTAATTACATCAAAGACATTGAAGCCAATCATATGTCATTACCTAGCAAAAAAGTAGTAAAGAAATTTTGGAAATCAGTAGGTAATATGAAGCAATATAGAGATGTTGATCTCAATCAGGCAATACCAGAAATGTATGATTTTTATTTAAAGGACTAATTATGGAATACAAAGGCAAAGACTTAATACTAGCAATGGGAGCACCAGGTAGTCGCTGGAGTGGAACTATTAGACTACTATCATTAATGCATAGAGAAATTAATCGTACTGACGAAACTGACGATTTAAAATATGATCGGTACTACATTGATGAACACGGTAGAGAGCGAAGCATTGGTTGGCATAGAGGTGCATATTGGGGACCTTATCATACCTATGGACAAAAGTTTGATACTATGGACATAACCAAAGACGAAGCCATTGCAGAGTTTAAGGCACCTTATGCTTGGTGGGATAACGGAATAAAAATAGTAAAGAGTCATTGGTTTAGTTATCACATTCCGAAACTACAGGAATGGTTTCCAGAAGCAACATTACTATGCTTTTATATGGAAGACCAAGAATGTTTTGATTGGTGGCACGAAGTAGGCGGTTGGGATATTGAATATCCACACTATGATTGGTACAAAGATGATGAAGGTATGATGAGACAGATTACTGCTGAAAATGATGAACTACGCAAACACTTTGATTTGAAAATTTATAATAATTATGATCTAAGTAAACATCTTGGATTATCAGAGGATATTCGCACAGTTGATGAAATGAATGATATCGATGACAAAATTCATTCTGCATTTGGTAGAACTTTTACAGAGGACCAAAAAATAGAAATGGTAAACATGATTAGTTCACGTACAAAAGTAGGGGTTATTAAACCTCAACTTCAATAGTAGGACGACCATCTAGTGCATCGTCAATAAGTCCTTGCAATTTATCACCAACAAATCCAGTTATTTGAAATGTAACTCTTGGAGTGAATCCAAAGTTTGCAGTACCGTGTGGCATATTACACCAGTCGTAAGTTACACATTCTCCTGACTTATATCCTTGATGGTATGTATTTCCAAACTGCCATACATGTCCTATTTCCCAATCTTGTAAATGTATTAGCAATCTGCGTAATTTTAATGGGTTAGTATCTGCTCCTGCATCTGTCCATTGCTTACGTCTATCTGGTCTTGCATATCTCATTTGTTGATCTATATGTGCTTGTGTAACTTGTCCTAGATATTGTATGTGTAAACGACTCATATGTACATCCATCTCAAGCCAATCTTGTATTCTATGTAATACTGCATAAACATCTTTATCATTTGAATTCTTTTGCACGTCTGTTTTACGCAAGATAGGAACTTTGTGCATGGCAACAACATCTTCCTTTTGTCCACCGGTAGCACGTTTAATATCCATCATTTCAGCATCATGCAAATCTTTATCCTGCTTTGAATCGTTGCGAGCACGATAGTTTCCTATACTCATTGGAACTCCGTCATTATCTCCATGCTTACAAACTTCTGTAAAGTCATTGGTAAAACGTACAGGAACAATAAATGTTTGTTCACTATAAGGATCTCTAAAAGGATCAAAATGCCATGTACTACGCGACTTGTTATGTTGCCAGCGACTTGGAACTCCATCTACTTTAAATATGTTATCCATATCTTTATGGCGTTCTAGTTGTTTATCACTGTACATTTCATCTATATAATTACTATCTTTTTGTGTATCACCTTTTACTTCTTCTGGTACTTCGTCAGGAACTAGGTCTTTGATTTTGTCATCGGAGTAATAGTTTAAGCCTTCTGCATTCTTTTTAAGTTTATCTTCTTTAAATTTATTAATTGACATTTTTTGGCTTCCTTTCACTATACCAACCTACTAGGCTATATCTGTTCATTCCTGCCCTACTCACCGGACTTACAAAGTGTTTGTTAAAATTTGGTTTACTAACATCTAATATTACAAGTCTGTTTCCTAGTGGGGCAATAGTAGTGTGGACTCTATCTTGTTCATCTAACAAACATAAATCTCCACCCCAGTGTTTTTTCCAAACTTTATTAAAATAAAACAAGTATGCTACTTTCCTGGTAGGATCATAGTGCGGAGTAATCCAATGATTCTTATTGTAGTAACTAAAAGTAGGAAATGCAGTATAAAGATGCTCAAACCCTGTAACAGTTTCTATATAATCTTTTAAACGCCCACCTCTTACTATGTCTTGTGTAAACTCTTGTACAAGTTCAGATTCAAATTTTGTGTCCATACCTACTAAACTAATGCGGTGATAATATGAGAAATCATGGTCATGTGCTTTACTAGCAATTTCATTTCCTAGTTCATTTGCACGTTCTTTTTCTTGCCATGGAATAGTTTCATAATAATCATCATACCCTCCTCTTGCATCATAATTAATGTTAGGAGCAGTTGTATATAATTGTTCTATGTATTTCTGATCTAATACACTATCTATAGCAATATAGCCTTTGTTTTTAAATGTTACTGTTGCTTCCTTGAGAGCCCCAGAAGTAAAGATTCCAATATTATACATTTTTTCTCCTTATAAATATGAATACAATGCTTCTACTATCCTTCTTACTTTTAGTTAAACATGCCATTGCTGATCTTGGATTGCAAGGATATATCAAAGGTACTAAGCAACTTTATTTAAGTAGAAAATTATTCATACATACTGCACACCACGGAATTGGCACATTCTTAATTTGTGCGTTTTTTGTAGATTTAAAATTTGCATTATTACTAGGCATACTGGATATGTTTCTACACTGGCAAATTGACTTTTGTAAAACACGTTTTGTGATTGCATATAAACTTAATAATACACAAAGAGTTTTTTGGTGGGTACAGGCAGTAGATCAGATTTTACATTATAGTACATACTTTTTGATTGTAGCACTTATTTTTTCTTGGACGTAGGCTTTGCTGGTTGTATTGCAATCTGATATGCCATAAAGTCTTTTAATGCAGGCTTTTTCTTTCCATCATTAGGTGCTGGTTGCTTATCGTGATTTAAATTAATACCTACGTCTTTCATGCAAGTATTTATCTATTGTGCAAGAGGGTTATCCAAAGCTCTCTGTAAACGTTTGTTAAGCCTTGCTTCAAGTTCTCTAAGATCTCTTTCAACTTTAGCAGTTAAATCATCTGCACGTTGCGTATTTTGTTCTTGTAAACGATTTGCTTTTTGATCATAATCATTTTGCAATGCATCTCTTTTGTTTTCAAAACGTTCTTCTGCATTTTGTATCATTTTACGACCATCGTCCTGTGCTTTTTGTAATTTATCTTCTAGCCTATCAACCTGCTTTTCAATCATGACTATATCATCCTTGAGACCATTTTTAATATCTCTTGTATAATCTATTGCATCATCTAGTTTGATTTGCAGTTGTTTATTTTTTGCCTCAATTTCATTAGTGTCAATATTTTGAATAATTTCTTTCATATCCATGTAGTCTTTGTAAAACTCAAATCCTCCCCAAAGACCACCACCAACAGTTGTCAATGCAGTTAGTACAAGGAATATTTTACCTCCTTTAAACTTTACGCCTGCAACTTCTATTTCAGTTTGTTGTGCCATTTTGTAACCTCTCATATTGCATATCTACCATCTTCTCATGAAGTAGTTGTTGTGCTAGTCCGTTCCTTAGTCCTCTTTGATTTTCAGGAACTTTTTTGTTTAAGTAAATTGCTTCAGGCTGATAAAAGTCTACACCTGGTATTGCAAATTTTCCATATTGATTAAAGCCAGGAACAAAGTTTATTAAAGCGGCTATTTGTGCTTGTAATGCCTGCTGATCTTTTAGTTCTTGTGCTTTACCCATTGTTACTGCTAGAGCAGTAAGTTTGTTTTTAATAATTTCTTTCATTTTTTTACGTTTTGCTTTTTGCTTCTCTGCTTTAGTAATTTTTTTAACTTCACTTTTCTTGCTAGGCTTTTCAGCAATGCTTGTAACTGGTTTTGATTTGGTTTCTTCATTTTTAACGTTTTCGACTACTTTCTCTTCTGGTTTGTTTTCTTCTGTTGTAGTTGTTTCAACTACTTCTACTTCAGCAATTTCTGCTTCAAGTTCTTGCTCTAATGTAACTTCAACTGTTGCTACTTCAGTTTCCACTGGAGTAACTATCTCAACTGGTGGTGGAGCAGGTGCCGCTGGTGCTGGTAAAATTATCACTTCAGGAATATCCTCGGGCAATGCTAGTACACTATCTACAACACTATCTCCTGTGCCTGTACCATCATCAACTGGATCTACATTTACTATAGGTTCAGTATAGCCAGGACAAGATTCATCATACTGTGGATTTCTTAAACATTGTTGGTTCAAGTATGCAACATCATATCCTGTACATCTAATGTCAAATAATGCATTTGCATCACATTGGGCTTCAAAATAACCTGGACAATCCTTATCATATAATGGACTTGCAGTACATTGTTGGGTAAAATATGCGGCGGCATAACCATCACATTCGCTGTCGTAGAGGGGGTTCTTCGTACATTGTTGCGTGAAATATGCCGCCGCATAACCATCACAGCCACTATCATATAATGGATCTGCGGTACACTGTTGAGTATAATAGGCCGCGGCGTAGCCAGGACAACTGGCATTGTATAAAGGATTAGCAGTACATTGTTGATTAAAAAATGCAGTTGCATATCCTGGACATCCTACATCATATAAAGCATTTGCCGCACAATTTTGATCATATTGGTATTGTGCATATGCTTCACTGTAGCCAGGACAACTTGGATCATATAGTGCAGTATCATTACACGGATTGGCTCTATAAGTAAACCATGCTTTTAAATCTCTTACTATTGGTCCATAGTATCCGTCCCAATTTCCTTTGTCATATCCGTTGAATCTAAAACGGACATCACCTAATTGGTTAGGAGTATATATTGTTCCTATTTTATCTATGTGGTTGTATAATTCTATGTTGTCTTCTACTATTTGCCAATATGTAGAACCTTGTTTTATTTCATTTGCACTATGACTATTAGCACTTGTATAATTGTACCATTTATCCATAGTCCAAGTTTTTGTTTCTACAATATTTCCATTTGCGTCTGTCACTTCAATTACAACAACTAATTCGTCCCAATAAGTATCATCTATTATTTCACCAGTATTGGTGTTTACTCTATCACTTATATTGTTGTTGCAGAATTTACCTGGTGTATTAAAACAGTGAATATATTTCCAACTATAATGAACTTTATCTACACTTATACCACTTTGTGTTAATGCTTGATTAATTGCATAACTTATTGCAAAAGTATTCACACATTCGCCCCAACGTATTTGCGACGAATTGTTTATTGCCATTGCAGTAGTGCCAGAAGGGCATCCGTTGAATGGTGCACTAATTGTACCGTTATTCATGTCCAAATTGTTAGGCGTTGTAGTAGTTTGAGCTAAACTTTTAAAGGAGAAGTAAAAGCAACAAAACACTGCCAATGCCCATAGCGGCGCCTTTGACTTTATCATTGGTAGACTTATCCTCTTCACTGATTGGCTTTAAATTAGGATTTTTATCCCATTCTTTTTGTGCTTCTTCGCCAATTTTACCCAGGAATGGACAAGGTGTGCCTGCCATCTCCATAGCATTAAAAATACGTTCATCTTGACACATAACACTAACTGCGGCAACTTTCATACCCATATCATATATTGTTTTTGCTAATTTTAAGCGTTCACAATTCATATCTCTGACAGTTGCACCTCCGCTGATTCCAAGTATTTGTGTTTGTACTGCACCAGATACGCCAACAGTACATAAATCACTGTTACTGTTGTTCATACTAGGAGAAATAGCACTTGGAGGAGGACTTTTAACTGTTGTTTCAGTTTCGCCTTTAGTAGTTACTGTGGAGTTAGATGTACTGTTTGTTATGATAGGATCCGCGGCGTATGACACAGTCGCTGAAAAAATCAGAAAAATAGCAAATATGAATCGTAATGTCAACGTAGTAATCTCCTCAGTTACTAAATACTACTATATTTATGCAACTGTAAATATTTTTACACCTAATAGTCGCAGGAGACTTGAAATTTGACGGATAAGAATAAAGCAGAGCAGGAATGGTTATGGGAACAACTAGACTTCTTCGACCAAGTTGAGCCCGTTGGATTACCTGACGAAATAGCAAGATTAGAAGAAACTCGTATACGCGAAGCCTTAAAAGAATACAACAACAATAAAACACATGCCGCCAAAAACTTAGGTATTGGCCGCACTTTATTAATACATAAAATTAAAAAATATGAAATTGGAAAAGACTTAGTCGAAGTTTAATATATTGTTCTATTCTTTTCGTTGATCATTCTAGGTTCGCATACTGCCGTATAACTCCTAGTTTTTGGAACATCTTCACCTGCTACCCTATTAGGCACGGGTGGCTGGTCATTTAGTCTTTCAGCAAAATACTTACAATCGTTTATATTGCGAAAGTACATATCTTTGCTTATAATTTGTTGCCCTAAATATACTGTTAATAAAAAAGCATGTATCATCTTATGCCTGGCCTTCTAATTACTTTCTTACGTTGATTTTTTGCTTGTTCAGCCTTTCGTTTTTCTTCTTCTAAAAATGCTTCTTTCTTTAAACTATCAAGATCATTTGCTTTAAACTTAGGCTTTTCTCTTTGATTTAATTGGGCTCGAAATCTTTCTCTAACTGGCCCTGCGTCTTGCGAATTTCGTATTAGCATTGTAATTGCTCTATAGCCATCACCCATAAACATTAACCGGCCGTCTTTGTATAACCTTGCCTTGTTTGAATTGGTCAAATCCAATGTAAAATTTTCGTGATTAAATATTGCCATTTCACTTTTTAATTTGATTCAAACTCGTAATTACATCATCAATGTTAGGTTCTTCTTGTCCTGGGTTATAGACACATTTATATTGCCTTGGACAATTATTTTCATACATCAATTCGTATGTTTTATTCCCTCCCCTGTAAATACAGGCTTGTTGGCCGGTAGTCCTAGACTTTAATGTTTTCATTAACCGGCAAGTTGTAAACTGTTTTTCTACACGAGTTCCTTGTTGAATCTGTTGTTGTCTAGTATAAGCTCTTGGACTCCCGTAGATCTTCTTATCACCTTTTGGCTGATACATTTTTCCACTACTAAAAGTAGATGAAGGTATCAACGCCAATGCTAAAACAATGATGAGACTATACATTTATTACCACTGCTTTGGATGGCCAAAGATATCAACAAATATTGCTACTCCGCCAACCATTACTCCGGCACCTAGTGTTATAAGGAATAATATACCAATAATATTAAGTATTTCTCTTCTTCGTTCTTGTTGAGCATAAATTGCTTTCTGTCTGTCTTTTCTTATCTTTGCTTGTAAGGCAAGTATTTCGTTCCAACTATTAGGACCATGAATCATGTTTACATAAGTTCTAAGTTCTTGTTCCATTTGCTGGGCTTTCTTTTTAGCCGCAAAAATATTCATTGCTTCTTCTTCAATTGAAGATCCTGCAAATATTTTTTTGAACAAAGGTGGTTTCTTGTTTAACTTTTCTGCATGGTCGATGTCAGATACTGCACCCATCCATCGTCCCATATCACCGTACATTGATTCAATATCACGGCCAACTTCAAAACCTTTTTTTATAGTGTTAAACGCAGTAGTCGCAATTGCTACTGCACTTATTGGATCAATCATGCACTTACCCCCTCGATAAAAATACGATCTCCAGTAGTATTTACAGGGTATCTTAAAATCATTAAAGTGCCATATATTGTATGTGAATCAAAACCAATAAGAAAGGGGCTCTAAGGCCCCTTTTATTATTATTTGACAAAATAATTTAGATGGATCTTTTGTTACTATTATGTTCATCAATACTTTTAATAACTTGACGTAATCTTTGTTCTTCAATACAATAGATTTCGTCCACTTCCCTGCCACCATATTCAACATATGCTTTGTTAACTAAACTTGGCGTGTTTTGTTCTACAAACGCCAAGCACTGGGCTGGTTCTGTAAAACTTGGTTCTGAGATTATATATAAATCTGTTACAGGATATTGAGGACTAACCATCATAGTTAGCACGATGAAAAATGTTTTAATCAACGTTATGCTCCATGCCCATATGTATCATAATCATAGTTTGGTAACTGTGATGCCCACAATTTATATAACATTACTTCTCTGTCATATCCACCAACGTTTTCAGGTTTATCTACTTTAGTGTTTGATACAAAATCATTTTCGTCATCTGTATAAGGCCACATTATAGTTCTCCTAATAGTTTCTTAAGTTTCTTTTTGCTTTTTCCTAATGCTTTTGCTTTTGCAATGTCATCTTTGTTACTTACGTCACCACCTACAACAACTAAACCAATCATACCCATTGCTTTGTGTGGTGTACATAGATAATAATAAATTCCAGGTATTTCAAATGTAATTTTTACCTCTTTATTATTTTTTGACTTCTTTGGAATATCAAAACCCTTTGGTGCCGCAATAATTTGTACATTGTGGCCTTTTGATTTTGGTTTCCAAATAATTGTGTCGCCGACATCAATTTTTGCAATATCTTCGGAATAAACCATTTTTTCACCATCGGCACGTTTATTCAACATGTCAATTGTGATGTCTTTTGCATATGCTAGATTTGCAAAAAATACAAATCCAAACACAGTTGCTATAAATCCTAATGCCTTCATTCTGTAAGATCCTTTCCTAACATTAATGCTTTGGCTTCTTCTACCATACCCATTCTTGCTAGTTCTCTAGCGGCTCTTGCTCGTCCTGCACTTTCGCCTATTGCTACTACTGCTAAAAAGCCTACCATTAGAGCACTTCTAATTACACTACAAATTTTACATGTGTAGTCCCATGTTGTGTTTGTTAATGTTGCTACTGTCATTTTATAATCCAAACTTTCCTGATGTTAAGTGTAGTTTTTTCATTCTCATTTCTAAATCACACAAGTCTTTACTTTGTGCTAGATATTTTTCCTGTTGCGTTCTGCTGTCAAACATGTTGCCAAGCATACTCACAAGGTATTTTCCTAGGGATTTCACCATTTTTATTTCTCCGTTATGTTATATGCTTGAGGAAAGCAATACCCCGGTCTTTTCCGGCGTCAGTAGTCTTTGCTACCGTCATCTGCTTTTAAGGCGCGAGCCGCCCTAGTCTTTCCTAGTGCCATTCATTTTTTCTGAGCTGAAGTCGCTCTTTTTTACAATTATATTTATACTATATAAGACGAATTATATACTACTATTTTAGCATTTCAGTCTTGCTTGTTTAGCACGAATAGTATTAAATTAGAGTCTATTATATGCATTTGCAATATAATTACTCTTTACCAAACACTGTGTTTATCACATTGTTTACCCTTACAAATGTTGCACATTTGGATAGGGTTTTTAGTCTATTTGCACCTACATATGTACATGCAGATCTAATGCCAGATATTATATCAATAATAGTGTTTTTAACTGGTCCACGGTATGGTACTTGTACAGTTTTGCCTTCTACTCCACGGTACT
>CEPH01064253.1_pt1 | contig 15196 bp, 22 predicted proteins | sample 530571 | NCBI WGS metagenome assembly CEPH01 (sample SAMEA2620413, study PRJEB7988) | marine metagenome | biome: marine biome (ENVO:00000447); feature: surface water layer (ENVO:00002042); material: "saline water (ENVO:00002010), including plankton (ENVO:xxxxxxxx)" | depth 5 m | reverse complement strand
GCGCGAAGATCGGCCTGCCGGTACGTCTGAACCGCGACACGGTGATCGCCGCCTTCCTCGACAATGTGCGCGAGGCCACGCGGCCCACGGTGGCGACCTCGCTCGCTACGCTCAGCGCCAACACGGTGACGCTCGACAGCGCGCTCGATGGCAGCGGCGTGCTGGTCGACTTCTACGAGACCCAGTGACGCCGCTGCTGCGCGCCGCCCTGTTCGCCTTGTCCAACCAGGAGACCACGAAAATGCCCAAGCACCAGATCGCCGCCCAGCGGCTTTACCTCACCGCCGACAGGCAGGCCCTCGTCCCGGCAGGCCACGATGAAGCGGCGATCCTCTACGCCAACGAGGGCACGATCATCCCCGAATCGGCGTGCGAGATGTTCGGCCTGAAGGACGGCCAGCTGCCCGGCGGCAAGAAGGCCAGCGCGAAGGGCGCAGCCAAGGCCGCGCCGCCGCCTCCGAACAAGGGCGCGCCGCCTCCGCCGAACAAGGCCGCACCGACGCCCCCGAACAAGGGCGCGCCGCCTTCGCCGAACAAGGCCGCGAAGGTGCCGGAGGACAAGGTGATCAAGCTGGGCGAAGGCAAGGCCGACGCCGCCGATGGAGGCACGGCGAAAGCGCCCGAGCTGACCGACATCGACGGGATCGGCCCGGCGACCGCCAAGGCCCTGATCGGGGCAGGCATCGCCGGGGTCGCGGGCCTTGCCGCCGTCGACCTCGCCAACCGGCCCGAGATCGAGGGGCTGGCCAGCACCTTCGACTGGGGCAGCTCGATCGCTGCCGCCAAGGCTCTGGTTGGCTCCACCGATGACGAAGCCGCCGCGACGGACGAAGAAGAATGACGACGCGGGTCACTGTCTCCACCGGCGATCATCGCGCCGCCGTGCTCGCCTTTCCACTGAAGGATGGCGAGCCGGTCGGCGGCGAGGCGTACAGCCAGCTCGGCGTGGTGGAGCCGCATTCGACCGGCGAGTTCGCCGCTCATTCCGGCCAGGACATTCTGGTGCGCGAGGAAGCGCTGCCCGAGGCGGCTGCCGAGGCTGACACCGCGCGCGAAGAGGAAGCGGCCTGATGTCGCTCCTCGATCGGGTCAAGGAACGCACGGCCAGCGATCTGCCGGACGCTGAGCTGCAAGCGATGATCGACGCAATCACCGCCGAGCTTGACGGGCGTTTCGGCCCGATCGGGGAGACGACGGTCAAGATCGGCGATCCGGGTGAACCGGCATCGAGCGCGATGCGCCACCTGCGCCTGGTCAGGCCTGCCGACGCCGCGCAGCCGATCACAATCGTCGAACGCAATCCGGGTAACTCCGGCGCGGATGGCGATCGCACCACGCTGGACGCCGACGATTTCGAGCTGCTGCACGATGGCCGCACGCTGCTGCGCCTGACCAGCGGCCCGAACGGATCGCACTACTGGGCTCCGCTGGTCGAGGTGACCTACACGCCGCAGGCCAACGCTGCTGCGCGCGAGGAGGCGACGATCAAGCTGATCCAGCTCGACCTCTCCTATCGCGGCGGGCTGAAGAGCGAGAAGGCGGGCGACTATTCGTTCACCCTGTCGGGCGACATCGCCGCCGATCGCGAGGCGATCATGCAGACGCTGGCCGACCGGCGCGGGATGGTGATGGCGTGAGGGGTTTTCTCTCCACCATTGTCGGGGCCGCTGCGATGGCGCTTTCCCACTCCGCCCCGGCGACGTTCTTCGCCCAGTCGGGCGGGCAGCTGGTCGAAGCGCTGGATCCGCGCCCGAGAGCGCGCCGCAAGCACGCGATCGCTGCGCAGCGCTCGCTCGCCCGCCGCTACCGCAACAAGGGCGCGACGGCCCGGCCCAAGCGCCATCGCAACATGCTTCACGTCAGCAAGCGGACCCGGCGCAGGCATCGCAGGGGGCGTAAGTCGTGATCGACCCGGCCCTCCTGAAGAAGATCCGCAAGTGTCTCGCACTGTCGTCCAGCGCGAACGAGCATGAAGCTGCTGCGGCGCTGGCCACTGCGCGGCGGCTGATGGCCGAACACGATGTCACCGTAGAAGCACTCGCGATGGCCGAGATCGAGGAAGCGACGGCCCGAGCCTCACGTACCAAGCGCCCGCCGCGCTGGGAGAGTTACCTTGTCGCGGCGATCCATCGCGCGCTCGACGTGGTCGGCGTGATCGATGAACGCGGCGACCGCACCTTCGTCGGTCGCGGGCCGCGCGCCGAGATCGCGGCTTACGCCTTTGCCGCTCTGTTCCGGCAGCTCAAGAAGGCCCGCGCCGAGTACATCGGGACGAAGCTTCGGCGCTGCAAGCCAGGGCGCAAGCGTGCCCGCGCCGATGCCTTCTGCGAAGGCTGGGCGGCATCTGTGCTGGGCAAGATCATCGCTATCGCCCCGGAATGGAAAGAAGACTGTCTGGCGCAGCAATATCTGGCTGAGCGTTTCCCCCACGCGGTGACAGTGACTGCCCGTTCGGGTGCGCCTTCGGGAGCGGTCGGCACTGGCGACTGGTTCAACGGGCGCGCCGCTGGGCAAGCGGTCGAGCTTCATCACGGCGTTGGCGGATCGGCGGGCAAGGAGCTGCTCGCGTGAATTCCCTCGCCATCATCTACCTGCTCGGCGCGGTCGGGTGGTTCGCTGCCCTGTTCCCGGCGATGCGTCACGGCGCACTGTCGCGCTGGACCGCGATCATCCCGGCGCTGTTTTGGCCGCTGGCGTTCACCCTGCTCGTTCTGGTGCTGGTGGTCGATCTCATACTCGGCCTTCGCAGGCGTCCGCGATGATCGCGCAGCGGCTCACCATGCGCGCCGCGATCGAGCGCGATCAGGCGACGGGCAAGGATGCCTGGGGCGGCAAGCCCGCACCGCAGTTCGAGACGCTGCACGAGGCGCTGCCGTGCTTCGCCTGGTCGAAGGCGAGCCGCGAGCTGGCGGACGGGGGTAAGACTGCGATGATCGAGGACGCGCGCGTGATGTTCGCGAAGGGCGCGGACGTTGCCGAGGGCGATGTCATCACCGCGATCAGCGACCGCAAAGGCACCGTCCTGATCCCCGGTCGGCTGAAGATCGAAGGCCCGCCGCAGTTCAAGCACACGCACATCGAAGCCGCGCTTCAGAGGATCGGGTGATGGTGATCCCTCCGGAGAAACACGACTGGCGTGGAGAGCAGATCAGAAGGCGGATGCATCGCGCTGCTCGCCGGGAAATGATCGGCTGCGCATGTGCGGCTTACGGTCTGTTTTTTGCCTTCGCTGGTTTCGCCTGGCTGCTCGGGAGCGTCTGGTGATGGCCGAGCAGTCCCTCAAATGGAACGGCGATGCGCTCAGCGCGAAGATGAAGCGCGCGCAGATCAGGGGCGTCAACGGCACGATGGCGCTGTGCGTGCAGGACGCGAAGGCGAACCATCCCTGGCAGAACCAGACCGGCGTGCTGGAGGGCAGCTACGATATTGCCGAGGGCGCGCATCCGGAAGGCACCGGGGTCGCGGGCACGTGGGGATCGCAGGGCGTCAAATACGCGCTGGCGCAGGAGCTGGGCGCGACGATCGTGCCGGTGAAGGCGAAGGCGCTGGCGATCCCGCAGCCCGATGGCAGCGTGCGCTTCGTCAAGCGGGTGGTGATCCCGCCGCGCCCCGCGCTGCGCCCGGCTGCCGATCGCAACTATCCCAAGCTGCCCGAGATGATCCGACGTGCCTTCGACGCGGACGGGGAGGCCGCGCGATGAGCGAGCCGGCCGATCTGGAAGCGGGCCTGCGGGCCTACCTGCTCGACTACGCTCCGCTCTCCGCGATCGGGGGCCGCGTCTTCGCGGGCGAGCTGCCTGCCGACGAAACCGCCGCCATGCCGCGCGGTGCGATCGTGCTGAAGTCGAGCGGCGGCGTCTCGCTGACCGCCGAGAGCGAGAACGACCACGACACCCAGCGGATCGACCTTTTCACCTTCGGTGCGACCCCGCGCGAGGCCGGGGTGCTGATGCGGATCGCCGCGCGCGGTCTGCGCCGTCTCAAGCGCGGGATCTACGGCGGCGTCCTGATCCACTGGGTCAACCCGGCGGGCGGCTCTGCCCAGGGCCGCGAGCCGGGCACCGAATGGCCGCGCCACTTCCAGTCCTTTCAGGCCCTGCACGGCCTCACTCAAGTCCAAACCTAGGAGACCTTCGCCATGACTCCCTTCGAAATCATCTGCGCCCCGCTGACGGTGTACATCGCCGATGTCGGCACCGCGTTCCCCACGCTGGACGAATCGCCAGGCGCAGGCTGGACGCTGCTGGGCACCAACGGAACCCGGTCTTACGAAGTCGGCGGCGTGACCGTCAGCCACTCCAAGACGTTCTCCAAGGTTCGCACGGACGGCGCGACCGGCCCGGTCAAGGCGAGCCTCGACGAAGAAGACCTGATGTTCCGGGTCAATATCCTCGATCTCAGCCTGGAGGCCTACAGCCACGTCCTCAACGGCAATCCGATCACCACCACGGCGGCGGGTTCGGGCTCGATGGGGTTCAAGAAGATCGGCCTCTCGCAAAGCGTGGGCCGCACGCGTGAATTCGCGCTGATCGCGCGGGGCCTGTCGCCCTACGACGAGGCGTTCCCGCTCCAGTACTGTGTGCCGCGCTGCTACGACAGCGGCAGCCCGGAACCGGTGTTCAAGAAGGGCGGTACCGGCGCTTCGCTGCGGCTGGAAATGACCGCGCTGGAGGACCTGAGCGAAGGCGTGAGCGAAGACGAACGCTTCGGCTACATCCTCGCTGGCAACGCCGCCGCGCTCGCCTGATCCACCCGACCTCTAGACCGGAGAGCCGATCATGGACCAGGCCAGCCCCGCGCCGCTGCTCGACCTCGACACGCTGACCACGCGCAATTTCATCGCGATCGACGGCCAGCGGTACTTCATCCGATCGCCCGACGAGCTGAGCGTGATCGAGAGCCACCGCTTCGTGCGCTGGGTTGATCGCGTGCAGGCGCTGCAAAAGGCGGACCCCGGCGAAGACGAGGAGGCGCAGGACACGCGCTCTGCCGAGCTGGCGGAGCTGGTCGATACGATCGTGCGGGGCGCGGTGATCGATCTGCCCGAGGAGGTCTTCGCCAAGCTGAGCGGCGCGCAGCGCTGGTCGGTGGTGGATGTTTTTACCGCGCTCCTGATGCGGCGGGCCGTCGCCGTGTCGGGAGCGATGCACAAGGCGGCGGGGACGTGGACTCCGGAGATGGAGAGCGCGCTCGGATCGATTGGGGCGAGCAGCTCCCCCGGCTCCAGCGGTTCTACGGCGGAGACCCGCAAAGCTGGCTGGCTGAGCTTCCTGTCGGGCTTGTTCGAGCGTTCGTGACGATGATGCCGCGCCTCGACGCGCGTGAGCGCCTTGCGCGTGCCCAGGACGTGGCGCTGGGCAGCGGCACGATCGACGAAGACGTGAAGCGCGAGCTGCTGGAAGAGCTGACCAATCGCGCACGCGGACCCCGGCGCGCCAAGGCGGCCACGCGGCGCGACATCGCTGGCGCAGGCATCGGCATCCGCGTGAGCCCTCCGAAGGCGGAGCCCGGCCCCGCCTCAAGCAGCGAAGCGGTAGGCGACGATAATGGCTGAGAACCTCGGCGATGCCCTGCTGCACCTGCGCACGGACGATGCGCAGTTTAATGCGGGCGTCGATAAGGCGGAGGGCCGCGCGAAGAAGCTCGGCACCGAACTGGACAAGACGCGCGGGCAAGCTGACCGCCTCGGCACCGAGATGGCCGAGACCGGGGCCAAGGCCGCGAAGATGGGCGATGGCTTCCAGCAGGGCGGCTCCAAGGTGGTCGCATCGTCGGCTGCCCAGAAGGCCGGGATGCAGCAGCTCAGCTATCAGGTCGGCGACATCGCGACGATGTACTCGATGGGCGCGCGGCCCACTCAGATCTTCGCTTCGCAGATCGGGCAGGTCACCCAGGCGATCCAGCTCGCGACCGGAGGGGCAAGCAAGTTCGCCGCGTTCCTTGGCGGGCCGTGGGGGATGGCGATCACGGCGGGCGTGATCGTCCTCGCGCCGTTCATCGGCAAGCTGTTCGAAGCCGAGAAGGCGATGGAGGCGGTCGAGTTCTCCAGCCATGCGATGGGCGATGCGCAGAGCATCCTGGGCAGCGTGATCGACCTGACCACCGGCAAGATCAAGGATCAGACCAGCGCGCTGTGGGCGCTGAACGCGGCGAAGGCGGCTGCTGGGCAGATGGAGGCTCGCCAGAACGTGCAGCAGCTTCGGGGCTCGCTGAAGGACGCGGCGAACGAAAAGGGCGGCCTGATGACGGTCGCGGGCATCCCGGTGCCGAAGCTGGGCGCGCGCGGGATCGTGGGCCTTCAGCGCAGCTCCACGCCGACCGCGAAGATCGCCCAGGGCGTGCTGGACGGCACGCTCTCTCCCGAGGCGGCGATCAAGCAGCTTCAGGCGCTGGAAGGCTCAGTCCCGAACGACAAGCTGGGGCAGCTGCTCTCCACGGTCGCCAACCTCAATGTCGAGCAGCTCAATGTCAAAGTTTACGAGGATCTAGAGGCCGCCTTAAACGGCGATAAGGACGCGCTTGAGGGCTTCCTCAACCGGCCCGATCCGAAGAAAACCCGCACCCGCACCCCGCGCACGCCGAAGGGGCAGACCGCCGCCGAGCTGCAATCCCGGTTCGAGGGCGAGGACGTGCAGCTCCAGCGCGAGACCTTGCAGGCGAAGCTTCAGCTCGCGACCACCGCCGAAGAACGCGCGGACATTCAGGCGGAGCTGCTGACGCTGGAGCGAGACCAGCGACTGGCCGAGATCGAGGCGAGCAAGCTGAGCGAGACGCAGAAGGAAGCGCTGCGCAAGCGGGTCGAGGAGCTGCTGGGCAAGGAAACGCCCGACGATCCGGACGGCACGATCGTGGTGGGCCAGAACACCGGCTTGCAAGGTCAGCTCGACCAGCGCGCCTACGCGGCGGAGATCGAGCGCGAGATTGCCGCGCTGGCGCAGGCCCGGTTTGAGGCAGAGACAGAGGCGCTTCAGGTGCAGCTGTCGCTGGCCGACACCGAGGCGGAGCGCAAGGCCATCGCGCTCAAGCTGCTGGAGGCCGACGAACGCTATCTGGAGCAGAAGCTTCAGCAGATCCTCGACAGCAAGGTGGCGGACGACAACGCGAAGGCCGTGGCGCAGATCGCGCTCGATGCCCAGCGCGCGACCGCAGCGGGCCGGCGCGAGGAAGTTGCCCGCGCCAACGGCACCACGGTCGATCGCTATCTGCGCGACCTCGACAAGACGCCCGAGCAGATCAACGAGGTGGTCGATAGTATCACGATCGGCGGCCTCGAAACGTTGAATGACGGGCTGGTCGACATGCTGATGAACGCCCGGTCGGTGGGCGATGCCTTCAAGTCGATGGGCGACCTCTTCCACTCGATGACCGAGCAGATCATCGCCGACCTGCTGCGGATCGCGATGCAGCAGATGATCGTCGCGCCGATCGCCAACTTCATCTTCGGCGCGGCGGGCGCTGGTGGTGAGCGCAGTGGCGGCTTCCTGTCCAAGCTCCTGTCAGGCTTCGCAGGTCTGTTTGCGGATGGCGGGACGATCCCGACAGGGCAATTCGGCATCGTCGGCGAAGCCGGGCCGGAGCTGGCCTTCGCCGCGCCGGGTGGCCTTGGCATCATGTCTAACTCCGACAGTCGCCGCGCGCTTGGCCGGGGCGGCGCGGAGCAGAACGGCGGCGACCAGTTCACCTTCAACATGCCGGTCGATGCGACGGGAGCGGATTCCGCGGCGATCGCGCGGCTCAATTCGCGGCTCGACCGGATGGAGCGTGATCTGCCCACGACCATCGTCGGCACGGTGCGCGATGCGCAGGAGCGGCGCTTCCTCGCGGGAGGTGCGGCATGATCCTCCCTCTGCCCGAGACGCCCAGCGGGATCGCCCGCGTCAATCTAGAGATCCAGCGGGTCGACTATGGCGCGCCCGAGGCGAGCGGGCGGCAGGGCGGCGTGCAGGCCGGGTTCCCGGTGTGGGGCGTCAGGCTGGAACTCGACCGGATCGACCCGGTCAGCGCGGATCTGTGGAGCGCCTTCATCGATCGGCTGCGGGGCCGCATTCGCCGGTTCTATTGCGGCGACAGTTCGCGCCCGCGCCCCGCCGCCCACGCTTACGGCATGCTGAGCCTGACGCGCGCGGGCGGCGGCGCGTTCGACGGCGCAGCGACCGGGTGGAGCCAGAGCGTGGACGCGGACGGCGATGCCACGATCACGCTCAGCGGGCTGCCCGCTGGTTTCGTGCTAACGCCGCGCGACCTGATCGGCTTCAAGTGGGATGCCGAGGGCGCTGCTGCGGGCAGCTTCGAACGGCGCACGGTGGCGCGCTGCGTTACCTCGGCCATCGCAGATGAAAGCGGCGACGTGAGCGTGATCGCCGAACCGCCGCTGGACACCGAGCTGGTGCCTGCCGCAGCGATCGCCCATTTCGACGATCCGCTGTGCGTGATGCAGCAGGTGCCCGAGGAGACCGACCTTGCCCCCGTGGGCGAGGCCGGGACGATGGCCAGCGGGGCGATCGTCGGCATTCAGGACCTGCGGCCATGAAGTCGATCGCCCCCGCCGCCCTCGCAGCGCTGGAGCGCGGGGACGCGATCGTCGTCGGCGCGGTCGAGATCGCGTCCGATCCGGTGCTGTGCGTGTGGGGCGGCTATCGCGAGATCACCTTCGACGGGCGCACGTTCAAGCCGCTGCGCGATCGCACGCTGGTGCAGGTGGCGGGCGGCGCACTGGGCGGGCAGGCGCAGTCGATCACGCTGGTGCTGTCGGGCATCGAGCCGGAGGTGCTGGAGCTGCTCGATGCGGCGGAGGTCGCGGGCGCGCCGGTGACGCTGTGGCGCACGATCTGGGATTCGAGCGGCACCCAGCTGCTTGGCTACGATGTCTGGGGGCGCGGGCACCTCGACACGCTGCCGCGCGAGGAAGAGATCGGCGGCACGGCGAAGATCACCGCGACGATCGAGACCCCGGCGCGCAGCTCCGGACGGCGGGGCGCGCGGATGCGATCGGATGCGGACCAGCGGCTGATCGATCCGAACGACGGCTTCTTCAAGAACGTCGCCTACGCGGGCGAGAAGAAGCTCTACTGGGGCGGTCGCCGGGCCGAACGCGCTGGCAGTGCGCTGGGCGGTGGCGGAAGGCGCGGTAACGGCGGGGGCCTTGTCGCGCGATGAACACGAACCGCGACATCCCCGCGCTGCTCGACTGGATCGCGGCGCATCGCTTCCAACCGCACAGCTGGGCGCGCGGCGGCGACTGCGTCAGCTTTGCCCTGGGCGGGGTCGCGGCGCAGACCGGGGTGGATCACCTCGCCCCGCTGCCGGGCTGGTCGAACCGGGCTGAGGCGCTCGCCGTCGCGCGCGAGCTGGGCGGGCTGACCGCAGCGCTGGATGCGCGGCTGGTGCCGATCGCGCCCGCGCTGGCGCAGCGCGGCGACGTCGCCGGGCTGGCCGATCGTGCGTTCGGCGTGCGGCTGATGATCGTGGAAGGCGAAACGCTGGTCGGCCCTGGCGCGCTGCGGCAGGAGAGGTTGCCGCGCAGCACCATGCTTCGCGCGTGGTCGGCCCTCCCGGCAGGGGAGCCTGCCGATGAGTAAAGTGATCCAGACGATCGTCGGAGTTGGCCTCGCGGTGGCGGGGGCGATCACCGGCAACTGGTCGCTGATCCTGGCGGGCGTCTCGATGGTCGGCGGCGCGCTGCTGACGCCATCGTTCAAGGGTGGCGATCGCACGGCGGCAGCCGCGACCCTCCAGATAGGCGAGATCTACCGCGAAGCGATTGCGGGCCGGGTCGCCGTTGCCGGGAGCTTGGTCGACGCGTTCAACTTCGGCGGCGAATACGGCACCGATTGGGAAGTTCTGGTGATCGCGCTGGCGGATCATCGCTGTGACGCACTCGAAGGCTTCTTCGTCGACGATAGCTACCACACCTTTACCGACGACGGTCCCGTGCCCGGCTTCAATGGTCAGCTGGAGATTTACTGGCGCGATGGCCGGTGGGATCAGGAGGTTCCGCAAATCCTGCTCGACCACGGGCCGGGATGGACGGCGAATGATCGCGGTCGCAGTGTCAGCTACGTCGTGGCCGCCTACAAGGCCGACGATCAGGCGGACGAGGATGCCGAGGCGATCTTCCCCGGCGGTCGCCCGCGCTTCCGTTTCGTGGCGCGCGGGATGCGCTGCTACGACGCGCGCAAAGACGATACGGTGGGCGGCAGCGGCAGTCAGCGTCGCAACGATCCCTCGACGTGGCCGTGGAGCGAGAACCCGATCGTCGCTCGCTACAACTGGGCGCGCGGGATCTTCGCTGGCGACAAGATCGATCAGCCCGAGATGCTGCTGGTAGGGCGCGGGCTTTCCGCGATCGAGGCACCGCCGCAGAACGTCTTCGCGCGCGCCAATATCTGCGACGAGCTGGTCGATGGCGACCCGCGCTATCGCATCGGCGCGCTTATCAGCGGCGGTGAATCCCACCTCTCAGTCGAAGAAGAAATCGCGGCAGCCTGCGCGGGCGCGATCATCCAGCCGCAGGGCGCGGTCGAGATCGATCCGGGCGCGGCCAAGTCTCCGGTGGCGCACTTTACCGACGCGGACATGGTGGTCGGCACCAAGCGAAGCTGGTCGGACATCCTGAGCCGGGGCGACGATGGCTGGGTCAACACGGTGGTCGCGACCTTCGTCGATCCCGCGCAGCGCTGGATTGAACGCTCCACCCCGCCCGCGCGCATCCAGGCCGATCTGATCGCGGACGGTGGCCCGCGCGAGCAGCGGCTGAGGCTGCCGATGGTGCCCTATTACGCGCAGGCCACGCGGGTGGCCGAGATCGTGCGCCGCCTGGGCAGGCTGTTCGGTCGCGGTCAGGTAACGCTGCCGCCGCGCTTCTGCGAAATCGAGGAAGGCGACTGGGTGACTTGGCAGAGCGATCGGTTCTTCGGCGGAGAGACGAAGACCTTCCGCGTCGATGCCTGGGGATCGGACGAAGGCTGGCGGCACCAGCTGACGCTGCGCGAGATCGATGCGAACGCCTTTGCCGACACCGCGCCTCCGCAAGACACGGCGGTGGGCGTGCAGCAGCCAACGCCGGGCGATCTGCTCGCGCCAGGCGAGACCGCCTGGACGCTAACGGGGGTCGCGATCGAAGGCCCCGGTGGCTCGACGCCCGCACTGCGCATCACCGGTGCGATCGACAGCGCTGCCGCCTCGCTGATCCGGGTGGACTATCGAAAGTCTGGCGACACCGACTGGAACAGCCACGGCGACTTCAGCCGCGAGACCACCGCGCTGCTGATTTCGCCGGTGGCGGACCAGACGCAATACGAGGTTTCCGTTCGCTACATCGTCGATGGCTATCCGACGCCGCGGCGGGTGCTTGGACCGGTCACCAGCGGGACGTTGAGCGCGAATGTGGGCGAATACGACAGCACGACGATCGCCGACATTCTCGCCCGGCTAGACACTATCGAAGAGGGCGCAGCCTGATGGGACCCGCCGAAATCATCACCGCGCCCTACACCATCTGGACCGCGCCCTACGGCACCGCTTTCCCCGCGCCCCCGCAGGCACCGGGCGCGGGCTGGCAGCTGCTCGGCAAGAGGGGCGCGCGCAGCTATTCCGAAGACGGTGTGGCGGTGCAGCACCTGCGCCAGTTCTCCACCTCGCAACCCGCTGGCACGATGGGCGCGGCCTTCGGCTTCACCACGATGGGCGGCCTGCGCGTTCGCGCGCGCGTGCTGGACCTGACGCTGGAGCAATATGCGATTGCGATGGGCGGCAACGCTGTCACCCGCGCCCGGCCCGATCTGGAGGCGGTCGGAATCCGCACGATCGGCCTGACCCCGCGCATGCGGAACGCGATACCATTCGCGGTGCTGGTGCGCGGGCCGTCGCCTTACGCCGAGGGTCAGCTAGCCCAGTACGAACTGCCGCGCTGCCTTGAGGAAGGCGGCGGGGCGGAGGTTGTCTTGCGCAAGGGCAAGCCAGCCGGAATCGGGGTCACCTTCCTCGCCCTGCGCGACCCGGCTGCATCGAGCGAGGAGACGGCCTTTGGGCGGCTGCGCGCATCCTATCCGGTCCAGCTGATCGAGTTCGCGGGCACATCGCAGAGCGGCGTGCTCGGCATCGACGGTTCGACCCAATCCGGCACATTCGAGAAGGACATTTGAGATGACCATCACCCTGAACGGTGAACCGATCACTGAGACCACGCGGCTCGAATTGCTCAGCGGGCTCGGCATCGCAGACGCTGCTGCCCAGGCTTCGCTGGCGCAAGAAGCGGCAGGCGTGGCGGCAGCTTGGTCCGAGGGCACCGAGCCCGGCGGTGCCGGAACGAAGAGCGCCAAGGAATGGGCCACTTCGATCGCCGAATTGGTGCGGCTCGACCCTGACGGCAACGCCTTCTCCATGGGGGCGGGCAATGACAACGTCACAGGCACGGACAACACCGCAAGCGCGCTGGAAGCCTCGCGCGACCTGATGGGCGGGATCGGCAATACCCGCTATGGCCGCGCCTCGGGGCGGGGAAACCCGGATGGCAGCTACAACCTAGAAATGGCCTTCGCCTCCGGCATACTGATCACCGGGGGCGATTACAGTGTGCGCCTAGGGGCGTATGCGCAGGGCGAATATGCTGGAGTCTCTTCGCGAGTAACCGTGACCGGTGCGTTCGCGCTGCGCTATTTCCGAGGAGATGAAGCGGTCGCCGATGGCTTCAATTGCGGCGGCAATCTCATCGATGGCGTGCGCTTCACCGGGGGTGGTACCGGCGCGGGCTCCAACGCGGTGAACAATGACGCGATCACCGTCTACGGCTGGGATGCCAACATCACCGATCAAGCGCGCGATGCGGGCTACAACAACATCATCGTGATCGGCGCGAGCGCGCGCGGTACGCGGGAAAATCAGGTCGCGCTGGGTGACAATCAGATCACCGAACTGCGCATGTTCGATATGGCCGCAATGCGCGGGCTACCGGCTGCGCGGACGTGGTTCGCCGCCAATGCGGGCAACCTCAACCCCGGTAATCTTGGCTGTCTGGGCGTCGGCGAAGGCGCACTCGGCCTTTCGACCGGCTCGACCAATATCCTCGCGCTCGGCGATCTGTGCCTTCCGAACCACGAAGGCTCTAACGGCGTCGTCGCGGGCGGCAATCGAGCGATGCAGGAAAGCATCGACATCAAGGATAGCGTCGTGTGGGGCGTGCTAGCCCTGAACAAGCGCACCACGGGCGTCGGCTTCACCATCATGGGCTACCGCTCGCAGGAGCACGGCGTTACCAGCAACAACGTGTCCGCCTTCGGCGACAGCGCGGCTTGGCAGTACCAGGGCGATGGCGGGGTCTTCGGCGGCTACGTGGTTGCCGAGCTGATGCAGACCGGTGATGGCGTGGTCATCCAGGGCCGCGCCGCCGCACGCCACCGCAAGAACGGCGAGCACGTCATCCTGATCGGCGAATGGGCGGGCGGCTTCCCCGATGCGCCTGGCGTCGACATCGAAGCCAACCTTGGTGCAGTCGAGGCTGGCGACCGGGTGCTGGGGATCGGTCAGCGCGCGGTCATGCAGGCTGTGGGCAGCGACATCGTGGCGCTGGGCGACCTTTCTGCCAGCGCAGTCACGCTGGGCACGAACAGCATCTTCATCGGCTCCGGTTCGGGCGCAGGCGCTGGCCAGAAGGCGGACGTGGTCAACGTCATCGTCATCGGCAAGGGAGTCGATGCCGCGAACGACAACGAGATCATCCTCGGCAGCGCGTCGAACGACAACTTCACCGTCTGCGGCGAGAGCTTCAGCAAGACGAGGCTGCAAGATCTGAACACGCTGGCGAGCAATGCGACCGAGCTGAACAGCCTCGCCGCGAACGCCAATGAGCTGAACGATCTGGCCGCAAATGCCGCCGACCTTCTCGCGCTGTTGGCGGCCTGATCCGATGGTCAACTGCATCATCATCAGCGCCGCGAGCTTCGGCCCCGGAACGACGGGCAGCAATTGCGTAGTCATCGGCGATTGCATGCTGCTCGATCGTGAAGACCTTGGCGAGAACCTCTTCCACGTCGCCGGAGTGTGCTCGGTTCGGGTGGAGTCCGAGCACTGGCCCGATGCCGTGCGAGAGGCGCGCGAGGAAATCCCGTTCCACGGCGCCCCTGCCGCGCTGGAGCCACTCTGCGAGATCGCCCAGGTGCCAGCCGACGATGTGCGCCGGGTGACGATCGAGACGCTCCACCTCCTGCGCGCGAGGGCCTCACGATGACCGGCGACACCAAGCCCGCCTTTCCCACACCAGGAGGAGAAGATGCGATGTACATCAACACCCTGATCATCGGCGATGGTGCCGGTCTCGACATCACCGAAGGTAAACACTGCGTTTTGATCGGTGACGGTGCCAAAGCGGGTGAGACCGACCTCGGCAAGAAGCTGTTTCACGTCGAGGGGGTGATCTCGATCGTGGTCGATGCGCCCGGCTGGGAAGATGCTGTGCGGAAGGCCCGGAAGGATGTGATGCGCACCGGCAATCCCGATGCGCTGGAGCCGCTGCTGGCCTTCACCGACGCCCCGGCTGACGATCTCCGTCAGGCTTTCGCCACCGCACTCGCATCCGTCGATCCGCGCGATGCTCCGCTGCCAAAACGGTGGGAGCCGCCCGAGGCCCCCGATTTCGACGATCTCGAACCCACCACCCTCTCAACCGACACCTGAAAGGACGTTCAATGGCCAAGAATCCGAGCAAGAAGAAAGAGGACGCGCTGCTGCGGGTCGATCTCATGAAGCCCATGCTGGGTTTGGATGGGGAGACCGTCGTCCGCGAAGAGGCGGCGGATGATCCGCGCGAAGACCCTGAAGAAGTCCCGGTCGATCTGCGCTGGCTGGTCAAGGTCGCGCTCAACCAGAAATCCCCGCCCGGTGAATCGAAGGGCAAGGCCCTGCGGCGCGAGGATCTGCTCGATCGGCTGCGTGGCACAAAGCCGGTCAGTCTGGACACCAAGGCGATCGGCCTGATCGAAGAAGCAGTTCTCGCTCAGTGGAGCCCGCTGCTCGCCCACACCATCCGCGAGGAACTGAAGCTGGTACCGCCTGCCGAAGAGCCCCTGAAGGACGCTGTCGAGGTCTACCTGGACGCGCCGATCCTTGGCCCGAATGACAAGCCGCAAACGCGCATGGTTCGCGGAGAGAGCATCCCGGTGACCGTGCGCCACGCGATTCGCATCGCGCTCAACAACCACCC
>CEPH01086457.1_pt1 | contig 15235 bp, 10 predicted proteins | sample 530571 | NCBI WGS metagenome assembly CEPH01 (sample SAMEA2620413, study PRJEB7988) | marine metagenome | biome: marine biome (ENVO:00000447); feature: surface water layer (ENVO:00002042); material: "saline water (ENVO:00002010), including plankton (ENVO:xxxxxxxx)" | depth 5 m | reverse complement strand
CCCGCTGGCGCTGCAGCGTCAGGCAGATCAGGCCGCGCCCGTGGGTCGCCATGAAGTTGACCGCATCGGGCGTCGCCATCTGCGCGGGGATGACGAGATCGCCTTCGTTCTCGCGATCCTCGTCGTCGACCAGTACGAACATGCGGCCGTTGCGCGCTTCCTCGATGATTTCCTCGATCCCGACGAGCACGGGGGTTTCATCCTGCGCGTCGAGGAATGCGTCGAGCTTGCGTAGGGTCTCGGCGGTGGGGTTCCAGTCCTCGTCTCCGCAATCGCGCAGGGTGTTGGCGTGGAGCCCTGCCGCACGGGCGAGGGCGGCGCGGGTCATGCTGCCAGAGGCGATGGCTTCGCGGACTCGGGTAATGGTCGATTCGCTCATGGCAAACGCCGCTATCACATTACGATGTGATAGCCAAAGCCTGAATGACACATTGGCATGTTCAGCTTGGGCGGAGTAACTGTCCTGACCGACAATTATAGTGCGTTCACGCGGATCAATGTCGAGGGGCGAGTCACGGGTGTCGGCCATACGGGCGTCCGAGCCCTCGGTCGCCCTGTCTCGGGTTACATCTCACGAGAAATCCGTCCGATCCTGACGATCGGCGCGAATGGTTCGATTACGGGCACCTATGCAGTGCTTGTCGGGTCCGACCCCACCAATGGTCGAAGCACCGTCATTGCAACTATCGACAACGCAGGCATGCTGACGGGGTCCAGCGACCTCGATCGACGAGCAGATCGCGCTCGACGAGTCGCGTTTGGCGATTTCGAACGCAGCTTGAAGATCGACCGGACGCGGGTGGAAGAGGGGCTCGCCCCTGCCAGCCTGCTGCGCCGCCGCCCGGACATCGCCGTCGCCGAAGCACAGCTGTACGCCGCGAACGCTAAGATCGGCGTACAGACCGCAGGTCTGTTCCCGGACGTCAGCCTGACGGGGATTGTCGAGCTGCTCACCGGCAATCTCTCGAAACTGATTTTGACCGACAGCATCCAGGCCGTGGAACAGGGGCAGGTGAGTTTTCCGATTCTCGATTTCGGGCGTAGCAAGACGCTGGTGGGCCAGGCCAAAGCGTCCGCCGACGAGAGCTACCTGACCTGTCAGCGCACCGTTCTGGTCGCCATGAACGACACCGAAACCGCGCTGAGCCAGGTGGCGACCGCCCGCAGGGCGCGGGACACGGAAGCCGCGATTGTCGAGAACGCGGCCAGCGCGCTCCAGTCGGCGCAGGCGGCGCATGATTCCGGCCTGACCAACCTCGCCCCGTCTTGCAACGCCGCATCGCGTATCGCGAGGCAGAGGCCAGCCTGGTGCAGGCAGAGGCGACGCTGCGCATGGCCACTGTTCCCTTGTTCAAGGCGCTGGGCCTGCCGGCACGCAATCTGGGCAGATGGCGAATATGCAAACCGCAGCCCGTTGACATCCGCGCTGCGGTTAATCGTCACCAGACCCGACGGAAAAGAGCCCGTGATCGATGTGATTTAATGGGTGGGGAGGTGGTGGACGCACTAGGGTTCGAACCTAGGACCCGCTGATTAAGAGTCAGCGGCATGGGCATCAAGTATCGTGGCAGACGTCTCCGCAAACCACCGATCTTCCTTGCAAAATGAGCGAACTTGGTTGTAGCATAAGGCATCACAAAGGAGCGCATATGCGCATGAACGTTCGGACCTAGATCGGACTTATGCCGAGGAAATCGTCGATCCGTCTCACGCAGCAGCTTTGCGACAGTGTTGAGCCACCAACGAAGAGCGCAAGGCTTTATCGATGTTCAAATACGACCGGGTTGGGTCTCAAGGTTTACCCTTCGGGCCGTAAGGCATTCGTGTTCTCGTACATGGCGCCCGACAAGCGGGAAAAACGGATTACGATTGGTGAGTTTGGTCCTTGGAAGGTCGGCGCGGCAAAGAAGCGTGCCGAGGAGCTGCGCAAGCTGGTTGATCAGGGCATTGACCCAGCGATCGAAAAAAGGGCCGAGCGAGACGCTGTTGGCCTCAGAGAATACTGGCATTGGTATCGAGACAATCTGCTGGTCAAGCGTAGCGAGGCTCACCAGCGCGATTTCAATGCCTCATGGGAGAGGAAAATCCTTTCCCACCTTGGACCGCATACCAAGCTCAAACAGCTTTCTCATGCTGACATCCAGGCCTTTCTGGACCGGGTTACCATCGAGTCGGGGCCAATTTATTCTAACCGCTGCCATAGCCATCTTAGGGTGGTTCTGGGGCGGGCAGAAGCTGACGGGCTGATACCAAAGAATCCCGCTGGCAAGGGGATCATTCGCAATCCGGAAGAGGCACGAGAGCGGTACTTGACCAACGCTGAGATGAAGCGATTGAGTGAAGCGCTACGTGCTCGAAGGGGCAAAGCCAGTTTCGATGCTATCGCACTACTCCTCCTAACTGGAGCTAGGAAATCCGAGGTTCTGGGGATGCGTTGGCAGGAAGTCGATCTAGGCAACGGCAACTGGGATATTCCCTCGGCCAAGACGAAACAGAAGCGGCGACTGCGTGTTCACCTCAGCTCGGGCTCGATCGATATTCTCAAGCTTCGCCGATCGCAGATTCCGAAAGCGGAATTCGTATTCCCAAGCGGCGGAAGATCGGGCCACCTGACAGAGGTGCGAAAGACATTCCGCGCCTTGCTAGAGGAATGCGGCATCGAGGATTGTCGCCTACACGATCTCCGTCATTCCTTTGCAAGCCTTCTGGTTTCAAAAGGAGCATCGCTTGAGGTGATCGGCGCGCTTCTCGGACACACACAAGCTCACACGACCAAGCGTTATGCGCACCTCTATGATGAGGCATTGAGGGAAGCTGCTCAGAGCGTCACCGATGCTCTCGAATAGTCGGTGCAATTATTGCAATTTCAGTAACTTATGAGCACATTGGTAAGCACGAAAGCGCAAGGGCTTGCATTTATCCTGCTCTGGTGTAGTTCTCTGCGATTGAAGACCAAGGAAGGCACGTAGCCTTCCTGTGGCTGCGGCGCCTTCCCAATAGCAAGGGAATAGTATGCCGCCGATCCTCTCCCGCCAAGAAGCCGCAAAATATCTCGGTGTCCATCCTGGCACGCTCACCCGCTGGGCGCGTACGGGCATGGGGCCCACCTATCTCAGGGTTGGAGCCCGAGGTATTCGCTACAGGAAGAGTGATCTGGATGCCTATTTGGCTGAGCAAACGTGTGATCCGGTAATCGATCACTATGGCCGCGCGATCTGAAGGCATCAGCGGCAATGCCATTCACCATCCACCACATTTTGCCTTATCCTAATAACAAGCCGTCAGACGAAGATGCTGACCTCTATGAGAAGGATTACCCTCACCTGAGAGAGTACCCGAATGGGAAGCGGATCAGGATATCCGATCCAAAGCCCGATAGGGTCTATCTCACAATTCCTCTCATTGACGAGGTCTTGACGGAAAAGCTGGCCGCTCAGGTGCCGATGGACCAACGCTGTATGGCAGTCAGCCAGATGCTGACCAGCGGCGCCGCCAACTCTTGCATTGTCCCCGGCACGAGCCAATCGGCCTATAATGGCGCATACGAGAGGAAGCTCCAGCTGGAAATCGGAGCGGGCGCGCTGCTCTGGTGCGAACTTCTTGGAGGGAAGAAGTTCGGGCCGAGACTTCTCCTCACACTTAATCCAACCAAGCTTGGCCCGAAGGGACATAAGGCAATTGCTGCGTTGTTATTCGGAGCGGAGTGGCACTCCAAATTGACAGGCGAGGTGCATATTGTTCCGGCGATCTTTCAGCGGGCGAGCTTCGCGCACTTCGCAAAACTGACTCAGGTGGATTTTGCAGTTGATTGCACAGGGATCAGGCCGACGGAGCTCCTGATCCGTCACTCGGTCGTTGATGCCTCGACGCTCTATTGCTCGGCTGGCGGCCTCGAAACGATCTACTTCAAGAACGTTTCGCAACCCCACACGAAAGCCCTCGTGAAGGCATATGACAAGACCGCCGAGGCTTCCCAAAAGGGTCATGACACGGATGGCTGGCCATCGCAGGTCACTCGGATCGAGGTGACGAGAAAAGGGCTCAAGGAGACCTACCTCGAAGATATCTACGCTCTTGATGACCCATTCAAGCGGATCAGATGCGGTTACGCGTACGCGCAGGGCTACCCTTGTTATCGAAAACTAGACACTTTCGCGGCCTTACGCCGTCTCCATGATTTGCCAGCAACCGCAGAGAGAATGAAGCTCTCCTACGAGCAGAGCGCAGAGCTAGAGTGGATTATTCGCAAAGTGCCCAATCCAGATTTGGCTCGGCCGAAGAAGACGTTCCAGAGATGGGAAAAGGGCTGCAAAGCGACCGGGATCGACGCCCTTCTCCCTGTCTAGGACATTTGGCTTAGGACAGCCCTAGAACGCGCAAATAGAATGAGACATTGTTCTGCTAAGTTTGGGCTCTCCGAAACCCCAGAAATTCGGGACTTCGGAGACGATTGCAACTATTTGCAAATCGCCCACCGCCTACAACGCTAGCACGACTGCTTTGCGCCCAAACTTGATCGTTCACCAAGTCGAAGGCCAAGCTTTCATGACATCATCAGGTTTGGAACATTCGTGTGAGGCAGATGGCCGATAGCTCTGCCAAGGCGTGACCGGGCCGCATCCGATTTTGACAACGACCCGCTACGCGATCCGTCGCGGGCATTCCGAAGTCAAGCAGCAATACTAGCGATTTGGCGCGCTTGGGCGTCAATCAATCGTGCAAAACGGGGTGGCCGCGAGGCGCAGCCGCGTATTGTCTCGGCCCAGTCGTTATTCTCCTCGCACCACCTAGTGATCTCCGGCTGGGGCAAACGCCGGTAGTTGAACCAGAATCGATTGCGGACGAGCACCGGAAGTGCCCACATGAGACGCTTGCGGTCGTTCGGGTGGACACTGACATGGATAATCATCGCCCACCCCGCCTCCTCGGTGGCACCGGCAGCGAGAAGTGCGGCAATTTCCTCAATAGTTGCGCCGCAATGGTGGATGTAGTCCGGCGATCCGGCCCTGGCGACAGATGCCAAGACGCGCTCGAAAATTGCTATCTCGATCATAATCATTCCTTCGCTACGCCGCGCGAGGATGCACGGCGAAGGAAATTGAGTAGCGAATTGCTGCCTTTGAGAGATTCTCGGGTTTTTGCGACGAGACGCTCGGAATGTGCGTCGAGCCGCCCGCCTGTCCAACGCGAGGAACACGACGTTCTTTTGGTTGAGCTAGGGGAATGGGTGCGGGACACGCTCTTTCTACCGCGTCATCAGCGATCCATGGTCCGCTACAAGCGATAAAATCGGCAATTTTGAGGCGACAGTTTCGCGTTTGAGAGCTGCCCTTTTGCGAATTTTCCAAGGCGCCGGTGATCCCACAGCGCCTAGTCGAATCTGACAATTTTTTCACCCGGATGCCGCCAAATATATGGCAACTCACTCCTGACGATGCGAGCCGGGATGTTCTATAAGGCGCGCCATGCCGTCCTATGAAGATCACCTTGACCCCAAAAGTCGACTTGCGCTTGACACGCTGAAGCCAGTCCTTGCGGCGGCGGGACGCCCGTCTCCTGATATGCGCGAGATAATCATCACGCAGCGGGCGATGGTCGAGACGAGCAATTATAACGGGCTGACGAGCGCGATCCTCGACCACGACATGCCGGCACTCAGCGGGACCGTGCAGCTCGACCACTATACTGACCGTGCCGGGTTCCGCGGTATCATGCAGTCCGGTGAACTGCACCTTTCCCCGTTGGCCCGACGACTAGACCAAGGCGAACTTGACACCTTCGCTTGGGAGCATGGGCTGGACGGGTACGTCGAGAAGAACGGCCCAGTGAAGCCGCTTCTGAGACAGGCAGCTGCCGACCTGTTCTATACGTCCTTCACCGCGCTGCCGCCGAACGACGATCTCTGGGCCGGATTCGGCGACCAAGGAAATGGCTACAGGCTGCGGTTCGAGGTCACGCCTTCCGGAGCTGGGCAACTCCGCGAAATTCGATACCACGGCAGCACCACGCTGCTTCGAAAGGTCAATGACGCGCTAGTTGACGCCGGTCTCCCGCGATTCATTCTTAAGGGCATTTCGCGCGTTGGAGCCTTCTATCTACCGGCGACATGGCGGCACGAATCCGAAACCCGGCTTCTCGCGAAGCGGTTCGCAGGCGCTGGCGCGCCGGTGCTCGCCGGACCTTGCGGCGAATATTGGTCAGTTCCGATCGACCAACCAAATCCTACCGCGGATTTGTCCCTCATCGAGATCGGCGTCCGCAATCTTAGCCCCGCAATGGTCAGGCAACAGGTCGCGAATTGGTGCGCGACCGTACGTGTAGTCACCGACTGACCGTGCCGATCTGCGTGAGGATCGGTAGCAGAGATTGAAGGTCCGGTCCTGTTCCTCCAGGCTCCAGCGTTGTCATAATTGGCCGGCCTCGCGGCCCGAGCTACAGCAGCGGTCCCAGCTCAGGTAGCTACGCCGCAGAGTGGCGCGTTTGCGCGCGGTGGGCATCGTTCGCTGTGGACGCCTTTAAAAGCGACAGCCGCTTTGGTGACGGCTCAATCGAACCGGCAGTTTCCTCGCTCTTCGCGCCCAGAACCGGACAGACAAGAGGCGGTCGAAAAGCCGCAATCGCCCGTACATCAGGCTTGCTCCGAAACCGCCAAAAGCTACGAAAGTTGAAGGGAGCCACGCTGCGCGACCTCCGAAAAGGAGGTCTAAATGCCGGATCGTATATTCGAAAGGTTCGAAGCCCAGTTCCCTCTCTCGGAAATCGCAGAATTCGAGCCGCCACCCGCTTACGATATACATTTCTCAGACCGTTGGGTCGCTTCCAGTCTCCTCCAAAAGGGCATCCGTCGAGGTGAAGCTGATCTAGCGATATCGGCTGCGCGGTATCTCTGCGGAGGCGGATTTGTTGGCGTCTTCCGGAGACTGAAAGTCATCGCTTGGGAGGACATATCCTTTGGCGACATCCAAGGCTGCCTTGCTGTCGCATCCTTGGGATCATCGGTGCGATTGCGAGCGAAGCTGGGCGGTGATGAACACTGCTTGTCTTGGGCTGTCTCCCGCTTGGCGGCTGCGGCAAAATGTCGAATAACTGACGATCTTATTACGATCCTCGAACACGGCGGTTCATCACCTGAGTGCATCGCATCCGTTGCGAGCAGGTCCGACGAGGAACTCCGCTCGCTTGCGTGGGCGTCTGATCGTTGTCAGCTTCGACGTACGATTGCGGCTTGGCTCTTAGTGGGGACAGATCGTTTCCCTTCGGAGGCAATGCCCCAGCGGAAGGGATCGGTGGATCACTTCTTCGAGCAATCAGCAGCAGATGGAATGCCCGCGAGCCTTCGCAAGGACGGGGCAAAGCTATGCCGCGCGACAAACACAATCTTTCCAGCCGTTGTTGCCGCGCTTTGGGAAGAGTGGGCGCAAGCTCAGGCGGTGAGACAGGTTGGTGAGCCTCTCGTCTGGACCGAGATTGTCGAGAGGCTCCCGGCATATGTTTTCGACGGACATACCGCAAAGGGCAGTCGTTACCTTAGTCGATTGGCCGGACTGGACAGCGAGCTTGCATGGTGGCTCTGTTCAAATCTGCCGCCCGAACTGCATAAGCCAGCGCTGAAGAAATTCTGCTTCAGGTCAGTCTCTGCTCAGTGCAATCAACGTCTCTCATGGCGACCGGCTGAGAGGGCAAGGGCGCAAGCCTGCTCTGTGGGATTCCGATTGCCGCAAGAGACGTTCTTCGACGGCCTCTCAATCTTTAGAGCTGCATCAGCCAAATACCCGATTTGGGAGATCGGATGATGGCGGGCGTAACACACATACCAACCATTACCTGTTCCAATGCCGGAAATCCGAAGCCTGCGGCATATCTTCGCGTGAGCACACAGCGGCAGGGGCAATCGGGGCTTGGTTTGGAAGCACAGAGAACGGCGATCACCGCTTTGCTCGGCCATTCCGACTTTCGCGAGTTCATCGAGATCGAGAGCGGCAAGAAAGCTTTCCGCCCTCAGCTCGAAAGCGCACTAAAGTATTGCCGAAAATCAAAGGCGCGGCTCGTGATCGCCAAATTGGATCGGCTCGCTCGCAACGTACACTTCATCAGTGGCTTGATGGAAAGCGGGGTCGATTTCGTCGCAGCCGATATGCCGCAGGCAGACCGGTTCATGCTACATATCTTCGCTGCAATGGCTGAGGAAGAAGGGCGTAGGATTAGCGAACGAACAAAAGCGGCTCTAGCAGCGGCTAAATCGCGTGGTGTGAAGCTAGGAGCCAATGGCCATCGATTAGCGCGACAAAACGAAGAAAGCGCTCATTGCTTTGCAGAAAGCATCCGGCCGGTAGTCGAAGGTCTCCCCAAAGAAGCTAAAGTGTCCCTCCGAGCGACAGCCGATGCCCTCAACAGAGCTGGAATTCCATCTCCCGCAAAAAAGGCATGGCACCCAGCAAGTGTGTCGAGGTTGCTCACACGGCTAAAACTGTGACCATCGATAGGGCAGCCGCCATAGAGGCTTGTCGCGCGATCCCATCCTGTTGACACGATCTCCGGCAACAGGTTTTCCACTCGTGCGCTAGCTCAATGACCCATCGTTGACTAAATAGGGAACGTGCAAGACACTCATTACATTCAACGAAAACTGACCGTCGAAGACCGGTCCATTTGTGAAAGCGAGGCGTTGCAGGACGAACGACACCTCGTCGTCTTGGCCGAGCCCGGAGCTGGTAAAACCGAGCTTTTAAAGAACTTTGCCCGTATCCTCGGAGTGACACGCCAAAGGGCCAGCACCTTCAGATTACAATCGACAACGCAATGTGGCGAGACGCTTGTAGTTGATGGTTTTGATGAAGTGGCGAAGCTCGACCAATCTGCGTTCGATAGCCTGATTGGCAAAATCGCGAACGTGGGACCAAAACGGGTCATAATTGCCAGCAGATCAAGCGAATGGGACTCCGCAAGATATGACCGGTTGATCAGTGACACCTTAGGCTCAAAGCCACTGTTGGTCAGGCTAAAAGCGTTTGAAGAGCCTGAGCAAAAACAACTTTATGAAGGCCTGTATCCTCTCAGACATTTTAGCGAGTTTCAGAGCGCAGCCAGCGAGTTCGGTCTCCATGTGTTGCTCGGCAATCCGCAGATGCTCGAAATTATCGCCTTAGCATATGAGGCGAACGATGGTGGTTTCCGCTCGAAAGGGCAGGTTTTCTCAGACGCATTCGCAGAAATGTGTCGTGAGCATAATCCAGATATTCCTGCGAAAGATCGACTAAGCAGCGCGAAGATTTCTGCGCTCGGCAGCGAGATTTTCGCGAAACTTCTTCTGGCAGGCGCGACAGGTGTCAAAGATACGGAGCTTAGCTCGGATCGCAATTTTCCCTTCCTCGGCGACTTGACCGAAGTGACGTCGTCGTCGTCGCGGCAGGTGATAGACACGAAGTTGTTCAAGCCGTCCGATGAAGCCGGAAGTCATGAACCCGTCCACCGCATCGTCGCTGAGTTTGGGGCTGCTCGATATCTGGCCAAGCGCGTCAATACGGAAACGGATGAGCTAACTTTATCGAGAGTCCTTTCTGTAATCGCGCCAAGCGGAGCGTTGAGGGACGATCTGCGAGGGCTTTTGGCATGGCTTACAACAGAGGTTGGGAGACACACTCAGAGGCCGTGCATCGATATCAATCCTTATGCGGTTTTGTCGAATGGCGACCCATCTCAACTACCGGATGCCTCCAAAATCTATCTGATCGAGCAGCTCTTAAAACTCTCGGCGTCCGATCCATACTTTCGACGCGCAGACCGTTGGCGAAACTTCAATACTAAAGGCTTCTTTACAGTCGGTGTCGTCGAGGCAGTTAGGCGAATTTTGGACCGCACTGATGGGAAGACAGACTTACGGGATTTGTTGCTCGAACTTGTCGAGAAGTCAGGCGAAGAGAGTGCCTTGGAGCCAGAGCTGGCCCGCATTCTTCATTCGAAGGAGGCAGATTTCAGCGCACGCCTGCGCGCAATGAATTGTTTGTTCGGCATCGCTGAGAGGGACAAGTCTGAGGACGTTACGCGTTTGATCGACGAAGGCTCGCACGACGCGTTACGGCTCGCGGCCGAGATATTTTTGAGTGACCTATCCACCCAATCGCGAGACCTGCTGCTCGCGATGTTTCGGGCATGTATACCGCTCTACAAGGATGACGACCTAGCTCTCGACCAACCAGCTGGCTCAACTTATTTTATCTCATCGTTGATTTCCGAGCTTTCGAATCGCCACGTTACATTTCTCCTTACGGAGTTGACCAAGGGCCTACGCTGTACCTGCGGAAAGAAGAGTTATGAGTGCCGGTGCAGGGTCGGCATCAGCAAAATCGTCGGCAAACTTCTGGATCGATATTTTGACACGGCTTTAGGCCCTCATAGCCCCATACAGCTTTGGCAATGGATCGAGGCACTCAACTTTAGGAATGCGAAATCCGACCGGGAAAGCCAATCGGTAAAGGCCCTTCAGGACGACCACGCTTTGCGCCGCGCCATACAACTTCTTTCGTTCGAGCGAGTGATTGCTGAAGAAGAATATTGGGAGGAGTTCGTCAGATTTCGACACGGTGAGATGCATTCTGGCCTATTTCTCACCGGCGAAGACGAAACGTGGATGCTCGAATATGCGGCACAATCAGGCCGCACGGCGATGTTCGCTGCGTTCTATCGCACGCATAATTGGCACACTGAATACGTGAGCCCCAGTGTGCATCGTGTTACACAGCGAGCGCTTTCCCGCTCTGCCCCTGAGCTACTGAGCATCGCCGCGTTGAAGGAACGACGTTCGCGACGAGGAAGAATCGAGTTCCGCGAAAGACGATATCGCTACCAGAGTAAGCATCGGAAGCGCAGAGATCGCATCGATCGGGCCAATGCGGCGCATTTTGAGCAGCATCGAGGCCAAATCGAGAAGGGTCGAAATTGGCATTGGCTACGGCGTTTTGCGCGGGAATATCTTCAAGAAAAGTATGATCCGGACGGAGTTATCAAGTTTGCTGGCGACGCTTCTCTTGTTGAGAACTCCCTTCGATCAAGCATTCCCTTCCTCGCTGAGAACGCTCCGACACTGGACGATGTTGGGAAAGCGCGCGCTGAAGGAAAAGGGTACCATCTGCCCGAAGTTGCGTATGCCGCAATTTTGGCAAATTTTAGAGAACGAGGATCGCTCGACGATGTCCCGCGCTCCTTGATCGCCCTCGCAAAGACCGACATCAACGTTCATCATTCGGGGCTAAGCGATGATGAACGGAAGGCCTTCCATGCTGAGATTGATCGTCGACTATTCCCAACTGAGCGTGAGCTAATTGACTACCTCAAGCGCTATGTAGAGCCCCAACTGCGTTCAGATACCGTCTCTCATACGTCCGCTTCGATTCTGTGCTATGATAAGGCATTCGCAGGAATTGCCGAGGAAACAGCACTACGCTGGCTCGCAGAATTTCCACATATGCCTCTATCAAGCGCGGACATTCTCGTTGATGTTGCCTCTAGGAGCAAACGGTACGGCGAACTTTGTGCAATCATCTCGAAACAGTGCGAAGAGGTGCACCGATCCTGGCCCTATGGCCCACCTGAGAAGCTTCAGATGGAAAGGCGTGATTTTTGGTTTCTAAGGTCTTTCGCGTTTTGCGATGCCGATGACGAATGGCCAACCCTCAAACAATTTGCGAACAACATCTTTGCATTCTCGAACCGATATGACTCTCTTGCCGGGTCAAGGGATGGGGTTTGGCCGACACTTACCGCGCGCAAAATTTTCCTGCTCTTGGATGCGTTTGTAGATAAATGGCCACCGGTTCCCTTGCCTTCCTCGTGGGGGACAGGCTCGCCCAGAGGTGAGACCGCTTATCGCTTCTTGAACAGCTTGATCTGGCGTATTTCAGACGATGACCCAGCCAACCAGATCGAATACCTTGAAAAGCTTCTAGCCGACCCGCGGTTCGAAGAATGGCATGATGGTTGCCGACATTTCTTGACCGAAGCTAAGCGCAAGAACCTACTTCGCAATTTTTCCGCGCCAAGCCCCGGGGCGGTTTGCGGCCTTCTTGATTCATCCCGCGTTTCTACGGTGGAGGATTTAAGGGCGCTCGTAGTCGAAGAGTTGAGAGCGGCAGAGCGCTGGTTTCGCGAAAGCGAGACTGACCCGATCGACGCATTCTACGCCGGAGGGAAACGCGTCAGCGAGAACACTGCTCGAAATAGAATCGTTGAGCGTCTTGATCCTAAGCTCCAGTCATTTGATGTAATCGTCTCAATTGAGAGCGCGATGGCTCGCCAAAATCGGTGCGACTTTACGGCTGTCTCATCGATCGAAGGACGGCGAACATGCTTGGTAGTGGAGGTGAAAGGACAATGGCATCGCGAACTCTTTACGGCAGCATCTGCTCAGCTTTTTGAGCGTTATTCGCATCATCCGGATGCAGCGGGCCAAGGCATCTACCTCGCTCTATGGTTCGGCCCGCATGAGAAAATTGCAGGTAGAGCGAAATCTGACATCTGCACGGCTGCGCAGCTTGAGGAAGCCATCCGAGCTGAACTTCCCGCCTCGCTTCTTGGAGCTATTGACATCGTGGTGCTGGACCTATCACGCTAGGACTTTGAGGCGTTTTGATGAACTAATTCTGTCGCACGCATCACCGCGAAACCAACCTTTGCGATCGAAGAAAGATTCATTGGAAATTTAGAGCCGCGCGTCGGATAGAAGCGCCGCCATTGAAACATTCAGGGCGTTGGAAATTTTCCTGAGATTCAGAATCGTGACGTTGCGCTCCCCGCGCTCGATCCGTCCCATGTGGGAACGATCGATCTCCGCCAGATCAGCGAGAGCCTCTTGCGACATTTGACGTTCCGTTCGCGCGCATCGGATTGCTTCGCCTAGAAGCGGAAGCACCCCATCCGGGTCGTTCTCTCCAGATACACGTCGCACCGCCCCAACTTGCTAGCCGACGCATTTTCAGCCACGGCATTTACGACCCGATAGAATTCTGGAGGCTGGATATGAGATTCTCAATTGCGCTGATGGCTAGTGGATTGGTTGCAGTTCCGGTCGTAGCAAATGCGGAGTGCGCCCGTTTCGTGGGAACGACGGTCGACACTCAGGATATCGATGAGGTGTTGCAGCCCTTCGTCAATGTCGGTCCTAAAGACGAGTTCGAAACCACAGCTGCCTACGAGGCGCGAAAGGCACAGGCGGTCGAAAGCTTCCATTCGCCGCTTATCATTCGGAAAGCTCCAGAGGACCGAAAATACATCACCTACGATGCTGATACGCAGCGATTGAACGTTGCGAGCTATGCATTCGACAATGCTGGTCTGAATTCCGACGCTCTCTTTGGATATGGGGCTCCTTACGAAGGTGTCCTGCGAAAGGGGATCACGAATTTCGAGGTCGTGATTGAGGAGAGTGAAGAAATTACCGACACCTATCGGGCTTCAAACGCATACGGAGCTGAAACCGACGTTGCCAAGGTGTATCGCAGAACGCGCGGCATTTTCGAGGGTCCTGCGAGGTCTAGTGCTTTCGGACTTTTTCCTAGCGCAGATAGCCGTCCGTATATCGCTGGTAGCATATCCATGGCTCCGGAGACGGCGCGCGAAGCCAAGGATACGATCACACTAGCATTCGTGGTCGTACCGAAGGCCCCGTATTTTTTGTCGGCTGTGTACGACTATCCGAACAACCCGACCATTTCGAACCCTCAAGAGGTCAGGAACGAGGTCTCGGTGCTGATTGGTGATATTCAGTGTGGTTTGGTGTTGGCGTCCGATGGCGAGGTTCTCGGAGCGTTTGAAACTAGATAGGGCCGGCTTGCTATCGGACCTCATTCGGACCAGACGTTCCGACCTCGATCTGCGTGTCAGCCTAACCAACTGAAAAGAAATGGTGGACGCACTAGGGTTCGAACCTAGGACCCGCTGATTAAGAGTCAGCTGCTCTACCAACTGAGCTATGCGTCCACACCGGCCTGCTTGGTGAAGGCCGCGCCGTCGATCACGCTTGCGATTCGTCGGCGGGAGGCGGTCACATAGGGCCTGTGGCGAAACGTGCAAGCCCCCAATTGCACATCGACCCAATCAATCGGCCCGATCAGCTCGAAAGCAGGCCTCCACCGTGCCGCTGCGTGTTCCAGCGATAGACCATCATCAGCACGCCAAGGCACATCATGTTGGTCAGCATCGACGATCCGCCATGGCTCATGAAGGGAAGGGGAATGCCCACCACCGGGGCCATGCCCATCACCATCATCAGGTTGATCGCGATGTAGAAGAACATCGTGGCGACCATCCCTGCGGCCAGCAGACGGTCGAACCGGTTCTGTGCATTGCGCGCGACCGACAGACCCCAGGCTAGGATCAGGCCGAAGCACACGATCACGAACAGCCCGCCGAGGAAGCCCCATTCCTCCGCCATGGTCGCAAACACGAAGTCGGTGTGCGGCTCTGGCAGATATTGCAGGTGGCTTTGCGAGCCTTCGTTGAAGCCCTTGCCGGAAAAGCCGCCCGAACCGATCGCGATCTTCGACTGGGTGATGTGGTAGCCGCTGCCCAGCGGATCGCTTTCGGGATCGAGGAAGGTGGTCACGCGGCGCTGCTGATAAGGTTTGAGCGCGAAGCTGTAAGCCAAAGGCACCGCCACCGCGCCAAGCGCGCCCGCGCCCAGGAACCAGCTCATCGGCAGCCCTGCGAGGAACATGACAACCGCACCCGAGAACAGGATCGCCAGCGCCGTGCCGAGGTCCGGCTGCATCAGCACCAGCAGCACGGGCAGGGCGATGATCACGCCTGCGGGCAGCAACGCCCTCCACGAACCGATCATGCCGGTCGGCAGCGTGTCGTAGAACCGGGCGAGGGCGAGGGCGACCGCGGGCTTCATCAGCTCCGATGGCTGAATCCGGATCGGCCCGACCTCGAGCCAGCGCTGGCTGCCGCCGCCCAGCGACCCGGCCGCCTCCACCGCGACAAGCAGCAACAGCACTATGATATAGCCCGGATAGGCCATCAGCTTGACGAAATCGCGCGGCATGCTGGCGATGATGAGAGCCATCACCATGGTTATCGCGAAGCGCAGCAGATGCGTGTCGGCAAAGGGCGAGAAATTGCCTCCGGCCGCCGAATAGAGCACCGCCGCACCGAAGAAGGTGAGCAGGATCAGCGGGGTCAGCATCGCCCATGGCTGGCGCGCGATGGGGGCGGGGATGATCGAGCTCACTGTGCGTTCCCC
>CEPH01070107.1_pt1 | contig 15352 bp, 19 predicted proteins | sample 530571 | NCBI WGS metagenome assembly CEPH01 (sample SAMEA2620413, study PRJEB7988) | marine metagenome | biome: marine biome (ENVO:00000447); feature: surface water layer (ENVO:00002042); material: "saline water (ENVO:00002010), including plankton (ENVO:xxxxxxxx)" | depth 5 m | reverse complement strand
ACAGGAGTCGGCAATGCTGGTGGAGGAAATACTGTACTAGGAGGAGGTATTACTGGTAATCCAAATTCAGGATATCGAGGATCAGGAACTTGAGTTGATAACTGTGATGGCTGTGCTGGTATACCCATTCCTCCTTTACCACTTGTAGGAGCAGACGGTAAAGAGTTTAAAGTATTTTGCACAGAAGATTGTGGTGTTGGTCCTTGAGGAGTTCTGCTAATAAGACTCATAGGTTGAGAAAGAACTGGAGAAGTTGCAGTTGGTGGCACTGTTGTAGGAATCATTGTTGATGGCACTGCCGCTGGCTGTATTATACCATCTCCTATATTTGCAGGAGGAGTTTGCCCTGTATCTTGCAAATACTGTTGTTGTTCACTAGTAAGAACTGCCATAACAAACCTCTATGATAAAAATGATTCTAAACCTTGTTTAATAGGCTTCTGTTGTTTTGTGCTACCTGTTGCTTCTTTTCTTATGTTCTTAACAAAACTATCTAACTTCTTTGCACCTGCTGTAGATGATCCACTACCAATCATAGCAACTGCATCTGCAGGTATAACATATTCTTCTGGGCTTAATAAAGCCATATCTGGATCATCACCTTCTACATCAAATAAAACTTGATCTGATTGCCCATCACCGGGACCAGTAACTTTACCTTCAAAGTATGGGCTAAGTCCACCTGATTGATCTGTTGGACGCATCATGTCAAACATATTTAAACTTTCTTCCATTCTTCTTTCCATATGTGGAACACCGGGACGAAGAAAAATATCTGATATTACTTTAGCTCTGTCTTCTACTGATCCCATTCCTTCACCCAATAAAACTTTTCTTAGTCTTTCTTTATTTTTTCCACCAGCATCATATGGCTGTTTTACAGTACTAGTCATTTGCTCATGAACATATTCCATTTGATTGGAGGCACTATCTTTTAATTTATTATCTTGTAGATATCTATTGTAATCAGTTTGTCTAGCTCCTGTAAATTGAAATAAACCCTTTCCTTGAGCTTTTCCTTTTTTCTTTCCTCTTTCTTTTTGAGTAGAGTCAAAAGTAGGTGCTTCAACTGCTATGTTACCCATTATAGCAGCTATACTTTCATCAGGATATCCTTTCTTACTAAAGAAATTATAAACTAATTCTTGCTTTTGATTAAAAGAATTTTTTTTTGAGCCTTTGCTGGCACTGCCACCATTAGACAAACCAACAAGACCACCTTGATTAAATCCAAAATTAGCTCCTACGTTAATTGGTTGCGCTCCCTGACCATACGGAGTTGCAGTAGCAGCAGGGTCTTGATTTAAACCACCCTGTATCATTGCACCTAATGCTGCACTTCCTACGGCGTTAGAAATAAATTTATCTACTTCTGATGCTGCTTTTCTTTTCTGAAGTATTTCTTCTTCTTTTCTTTTTTCTTCAGATGCCACAGTATCTTCTTCAACTTGTGTATCAACATCTTCTGCTTCAGGTGAGCCACCCTCGGATAATGTGACAGTATCTTGCTCTTCATATCTAAACGGTGTTAGTGCAGGACCAAGACCACCTTCTAAAGCAAGTCTAGTATAATCATCTTGAGTTAAATCTCCTTGAGTAAATTCACCGCCAGTTAAACGTAGATTTCTAGGAGTATAACTACTTTCTATAAAGCTACTTAAACCAGAATCTTCCATTTCTTCTTCATCAAGAGTTGGATTCATTATTTCACCTAATGCTGCTTTTCCTAATCCAAAATATGTTGATGGTCTTGAAAGCTTACCTGCTGCAATATCACTTATTCCAACATCATATCCTTTATCAGCTAATACACCAGCAACTTCTGCCCCTCCAGATTTAATTACATCTGAAATATCTTGCGGTCCAGCCGCAATATCAGGACTTAAAAATCCTTTACTTAAATTTTTTGCAACAGGCTCAGAAAGATTAACCGTTCTTGCCCCCGGAATTGTTGTTCCAGCCGGGGTTTGTATTGGATTTGTTGGTATGTTAGAACCCGCATCTGGTGCCGCTAGAGCAATACCTCTTGCTGTGGGATCAGTCCCTACTGGGCTTATAGCTGTATCAATTGCCCTAAGTCCACTTGGAGGTCTAACGCTAGGCATTGGAGGAAGCTGTGGATTAACTGATCTTATTGCATCCATAGTTTTACTTGCGTCAGGAATTGTTAAATTAGCAGTATTCGCTGGAGTTACACTTCTAGCAGCAGTCAAAATTTCTGGAGTTATTGCTCCCGGTGAGCCTTGACTTACTACTGCAAATTGTGCAATATCTGTTGGAGAATATCCAAGTGCTGCTAATTCAGGCGCATTTAGCCCTCCCATTAATCCACCCTGCACTCCAGTATTGATAGCATCCACTGCTCCACTTGAAGCAGCCTGTGCTATTGGATTTGCAGCGGTGGCTGATGCCTCTGGTATTGTAGAAAGTATAGAATCAGCACCACCAGTTAGACCACCCAAAACACCAGAGGTAGCTCCTGACATAAGACCACCTATAAGAGCTTGAGTTGGTGATTGACCTGCTGCAAGTCCACCAGCAAATGAACCCAGACCAGCACCAACTGCCCCTGCTGCAAGACCACTGCCTAGAAAAGTACCTGCTCCCGGCAATAATATACTACCAGCAATTGCACCTATAGCTGGCAACAATGATTTAAAACTAAATGCTTCAGGTAGTCCTGTGTCAGGATTAATAGTTAACTGGCCCATACTAGCAAGACCAGTAAGTTCATCTGGTCTAACATGTAAAAGCTCTGTATCTCCATAACGCCCCTTTGATGCCATCAATCCAGCTATGCCGCTATAAGGAGCATCTTGATTCATCATCGCTACCATCTATAATTCTCCAAGTTATATTTTGTATATTATACAATAAAAATTAGTTTCATGCAAAACTAGTGAAAATCTACCCAAGCATTACTCACATAGCCTTTGAATTTACCAGAGCTAGCTGAATATGCTACATAACCACTTTGAGGTCTACCTATCTCTGTAACCGTTACAACAGAATAAATTTTAGTTGAAGGTCTAGCATCTAATTCTATATCTCTACTTTCTAATAAAAATTTTATTTCTGATGCCCATGCATTAATTGAATTATACATTTGAATTAATTCATCATCAGTAATATTATAATCAACACTAAAATTAGGATACACAAAAGACATTATCTTTTACCTGCTGATTGCATCGCTACTCTAACACTACCCCATTTCCAAGATGTATTAAGATCAGATGTAGATACTCTAACATTAGCTTGCCGCCCTCTGGCTCTCATATCAATTTTTCTAGTTGCATTAGTAATATCAAACGGTCCTATTTCTTTTGACGTATCAGATGGAAAATCTCTTACGTTAATAGAAAATTTAATTGTTCCCTGATTAATATCATAGTCAGGAATAATTCTATCTATAAACATAATGTCATCTCCTTCACCCATATCTATATCAGCACTTTCAATGAAAGAAGATAATGCTTCACCATCACCAGAGAAAACAGAAGTTGGTTCGTTAAACCAAAGATATTGTGGATTAGTTGCTGATACATTTCCTGATACTGCACCTGTAGCTACGGTATTAAGAAATACAGAATCATCAATAAAGGTTGTATAAAAATTACTTCCGTATACCCAAGTGTTTTCCATGTAATTATATATTATATAACCATTAGGCTCATTCGATCCTTCTTTAGGATAGAGCCAAATAATTTCATGAAACTCTGAATTAAGTCCTGCAAATACTTTAGATTTTTGAGTCATATTAAAATCATCATATAAAAATCTTCTTACTGTGCAGTCTAATTTTTTAACCGTACCATCAAACAAATAGAAATCTGTATCACCCATCCAATATGTTCTACCGCCAACATCAATTGCAGCATGTGGTCCTATTAAACCACAGTTAGTTCCTACTTGAGCTAATCTAAAAATAAATGGAGGACCAACATATTGTAGAGTATAAAGAGCATTATCTGTGTAAATTAAAATAGCATTACGACCTCGTACACCTCCCACAATTCTAGTGCCGTCAATTAATTGTAATTCTCCTGATGTAGATGAAACCGATGGAGTCCAATTACTAAAACTTTCTTGATCAGACCATCTAACTAATAAAGGATTAAATACAGATGTTGCAAACTCTTCTGTTCCAAGAGCAATAACATGCCTATCGTTAGGAGATATAACAATACTATTAATCTTTGATGGCGAGGTAGAAACAACACTAGATCTAACAGGTACAAGACTAGCAGTTGCATCCCAATGAATTAGTTGTCCTCCCTGTCTAACAGCTAATAAATCTTCACCAAAGTTATCTAAAGACCATTGTGTTCCTAAGAAAACAATGTTAGAAGATTCTGCTGGTCTATTCCAAGCTCTTTCTCCTGTTGCAGAAGCACCTGCATTATATACACCAGCACCGTATCCTAATCCTTGAATAGGATTTGATTTACCTGATGCTAGTAAAAAGAATGCAACTCCGCTACCTTGATTTGTTTCAGTGCTAGTGGCTACGCTAGCTACACTAATAAAGAAATTATTTAATCCTTGTACACTAACAACTTCAAAGGTAGGACCACCAAAAGAAGAAACAGAAAAATCTAAACCATTTGTTCCAAATCCATTAATAGATGTATTAGAAAATTCTATAAAGTCACCAACTGCTCTACCATTATTATTAGAGCTAACCTCTATTAAAGGTGATCCAGCAGCAGTATCAAAACTACCAGTAGTTCCTAAATTTCCAAGACTAACTGTGCTAACAATTGGTGTTACATCATATGGAAAATCATTATAAACAACATATAATTTGCTTTCAGTTCCAAACCCTAAAAGTTTTTCAGTATTATTATTAGTCCATGCTAATAAATCTCTTGCTATTCCTATAAAAGAATTATCAATAAATTTTTGATACCCTCTTAAATTTTCAGGTTTACCCTCTCTAAACCTAACTCTATCACCATCAAACCATTTGCCTTCCTCAGAATATTGAGTAGACTCTCGGTGAAATCCCGGTTTAAAATTTAATTTTTGTAATCTTGAAGTAGTAGATGGCATATACTTTTATCCAAATGAAGATACTAAAATCATATCAATTGCACTTACGCCTCGAACATTATATACTAACATATCTACAGCACTAGCTACTGTAGATAGTACAGGAAGCTCTGCATCAGGAAAATTATAACTATCTCCATATGATAATGTTCGACCACCTGTGTTATCTTGATACACATAAATAAAACCACTTTGTCCCGGCAATGCATTTGATGCATTTTGAAGTGTTCTATTTCCTGTTAATGAAACATAAAAAGTAGTAGCTGTTGATAGATCAAGAGCAATAGATGCTGCCTCTGTTAAAGTAACAGGAGGTATTACAAATTGACCAGTAAATGTAGCTTGTGAATTAAATGTTGCACTTCCAACAGCACTAACAATATTTAAAACTGCATTAGAAACAACCGCAGAGTCAGCAGCTATTGAAGTTGTAAATATATTTGTAGCTGATACACTTGTAGCAATACCAACAGCAGATGCAAAAGTTACAGGTTTATTAAAAGTATTAGTATCTGTAAAAGTATTGGAAGAAGATAGTTTAGCAAAACCAGCAGTTGTATCAGCAGTTAAATAATCAAGACCATAAACAGATACACTATCACAGAAAAACATTTTTCTACTACCTGATGGAACTGTTGATCCTGTGCCTGATCCAGTTTTAAAAGTAATAGCAGCATCGTTTTGTCGAGTTGTTTTATCGTTAAGAATATAACCCTTAGATTTTTCTGGAACAATAACATTTAAACTTGCTGAAACAGTTCCAGATAATTCTAGAAAAGGACTGCGAGACTGATCTGATGTTCCATCATTAGCTGTTAAAGTTACATCCGCACTAGATACAACAACTGTCGTATAAGCAGCAATAGCTTCATCCACTAAATCAATAACATTTTGATTTAAAATAGCACCCCAGCTATTAGGGTTTTCACCATCAGCTTGCTTTTCTAGTCTAATTCTAGTTGTATAAGTACTCGGCATTCTTATATTCCTCTTTTTGTTCTGGCACACCCGATATTATTATATAACCTGAAAATAAATTATTTGGTGATACACCTTTAAGTATAACAGTATTTTGTTTATTATAATCTTTGTATTCTCCAAGAACATTCTCAACTATAAGTAAAGTTGGCGGCATAATAGATATACAATCTTTTGAAATATTTTTACTTCTAATAATTTTTAAATATTGTTCTCTACTTTGAGAATCAGCAAGAGCCACTTCCATTATATCTTTTTCTTGTTTACACATGTAAAAAACAATTATCTCATCACCTTTTTTCCAAACTTGATTAGCACTAGTATTACTAGGTAATAAAATTAAACAAAAAATAATAAATACTAAAGTAATAATTTTTTTCATATTAATTAATAAACTTTTCTAAAGAATTTCCATATTTTTCTTTTAAAAGATTAGTATTGGTAGAGGTATCTCCTGCATAAATAATATTATTTTTATTATCAATTGCCAAAGTACTTCCCCATCTAACTTTTAAAGAACCTATTTTTAATTTATTATCTCTATAATCTTCATCAGATGTATAATCGTAAATGTACTTTTTTGCTGTAAATTTATAGCTTCTTAATGTGTCCTTAATTTTTTCATCAGGATTTAATATAGACCATCTTTGAAAATCATCTGTTCTAAAAAAATGACGAACATTATTTAAATCATTGCTGTTCTTAACAAGAGCTAATGAACGGTGTGATACTTCTTCCCATTTTAAATTAAAGTTCCACCACCAAAATAAATCTGTAATAGATAATATTCTATATGGAGATTTAGAATTAAATAATTTAATATCATCAATATGATTAGGAAATCTTTTTTCTAAAAACTGATCCACCGACATATTTAATATTGAAGGGTTAGATATAAATCCTGATGATCCAAAAAGTTGATCGCCGCATTCTCCTGTAATTGTTAAACCTGTATTTAAGTTATCTGCAATATGTTTTAAAACTGGAGAGAAAAAAGGTTTATCCATAGAGTATCTATCAATATCTTTTACTCTTGCCTTGTCAGGTGCTATCTGTGGCAGTACAACTTTTTCTGATCTAATTTTATCTTTAATATAATTATTCCAAAATAAAGAATACTCTTCAATAGAGTTATCAGTATACACAACTTTTAATTTATCATGCCAATCAGAAGGTTTAGATTTTAATAAACTTATTAATGCTACTGTGCTATCTATTCCACCGCTCCAATATACTTTTAGTTCTTTATCTTCATTCCAAAGATCTACACCTTTTTCATCAGCTACTTCTGCAAAAGATTTTGAAAATCCTGTTGTATCAGGAATAGGACTTCCCTCTAATTTTAAATTATTTGTTAGAGTATTTGTTCTATCATTAGGAGTCCAAAGACAATGAATAGCTGTTCCCATTTCATCTAATGCAGTTTTACTATATTCCTTTGATCCAAACCTTAGAAAGTCTGGACGAGCAAGAACAAGTTTATCTCCTAATACATCTGTTGATTTACTTGTTGTAGATACAGTTTCAAAATTAAATATCTCTACAAATTTATCTAAAACTTTAATAGCACAATCAATATCTAACTCATTAAATACATGTCTAATTTGTCCAACACCTATAGCAGTATGTAAAAGAATTGAACATTCTATGCACTCTCCTTCAGGTTCAGGATTAATAAATATGTTATTATTATTTAGTATATCTACACAAGTTTGCGGATCAGTAGCATTAAGAATTTCTTGTTTTTTAGTTTCATATAACTCTTCTATAAATAATCTATTTGCATTATTTTGAAATTGCTGTAATGCATAGTCAGCTTTTTCTGCTACAGTATCTCCTATAAGAGTGGTTGCTTGATCTTTAGTTATTTCTGATCTTAAAAATTGTTTAACCTGTTCAATATTTTCAGGCTCTGGAAAATACCAATCTCTAATTCTTATAAATTGATTTTCAAATCTTTTTAAAATAACTTTCTTAACAGTTAATAAATCTTTCCATTGTTCTTCAAAAGCTGTCTTATCTTTATTAAGAACCATAACCTTTAGATCAATATCAGAAGGTGACTTATCACTTCCCGGTATTGGGTTATCTATTCTTTTTAATACTAAACTCATTCTGTAAAACTTTCTAATTGGTGAAGTTGTACTATCACTCTAACTTGTTCCTTGGAATATGCAAAACAACCATAAAAAACAATACATAAACCAAAAATTTTCAATGCATTTATAGTGTATTTTTTATAAAGCATGTGTACCTAACATCATAGGATGATTAAACTCTTCATTAGTGCTAGACCAAATATGCATAGGAACAACAACTAAATCTTCATTATCTGTTTCAAAATGATGTGGCTCCATTGCATTTAAAACTAAAGTAGTTCCTTCTGTTAGTTTACTTTTCTTTGCATTAGAACCCACACCACAAACTGTAGTGCCACTTCCTGATAAAACATATACCACTCTATCTGTTGAATGAATATGATGTTTTTGCTCTGAACATCCTGCTGGTATCTTTAATACTTGCATACAAGGATCACCAGATCTAATTGGCGGTAAAATATTATTTGTACTACATCCATTTATATATGGTAGATAAGTATTTAAATTAAGCTCAACTGTTTTACTTGCAGGTGTATAACCATATATAGTAATAATTACTTCTCCGTAACATACTCCACTAGTTTTTACTGATATACTTTTATTATTAATAATCCATGCTGAACTATTTTTTGGTACTTTATATTCAGTTCCTGTGGTATTTACTTCGTAGTAGTATAAACTATTTTTAGGTGCAATGTAAGTCTCATTATTTAAAAATAACATTTATGATGTAGCTCCAAACACATTTCCATTATTGGTTAATGATAAAGATGCACCTGTATTTTGTCTTACCGCTTTACCTGCTAAACCACCAAAGCCACCTGATCCAACAACTCTACAGTTTGCATTACCTCCGGGACCGCTACCACTACTTCCACCAGCCCCAACATTACCCCAAGTTCCTCCATCACCTCCTGAAGATGCTGCTCCTGATACTCCACTTTGTGCATTATTTGTAGGAGGAACATCAGTGCTTGCACCATCACCTCCAGCACCTCCAGCTAAATTAGTACAGTTACTACAAATACCTGACTCATCATCAAACTGAAAGCAAGTACGATAGCCACCTCCACCACCGCCTCCACCGCCACCTCCAGCAATATTTGCACCTGAAGCATTAGTGATATTTGCTGATATATTTTCTAAACTAATAGCATCTCCACCGTTTCCACCTGCTCCTCCATTACTTCCTGAACCGCCACCTCCTGCTCCTCCTGCTCCTCCTCTTCCAATAATATTACCATTATTAATTAAAGTAAAATTACTGCCTGAAACAAGGTGAGCAGTAAAGGCTGGTACGTTTGTAACCTGACTAAAAACATTTACACCACTATTAATAATAACTGTAGCATCAATAGGATCTACACCATTCCATCCAAAACTACCTTGCAGTACGTTAGACAAGTTATAATTTTCTGTATCCGAAGATATAGTTAATGACTGACCTGTAGGTCTTCTTCTTGAAAAAAATAAAAATGGCATTAATTAATTCCTACTAACTTGTAGCTCCAAATACATTTCCAGAATTATTTAAAGTATTAGATGCTCCTGAACCAACATTAATTGCTTTACCTGCTGCTCCGCCAGCACCACCAGACTTTGATGAAATACATGCTCCGGGTCCAGAGGCTACTCCATTTTGTCCTGCTGATCCTGCATTACCCCAAGTACCACCATTTCCACCATCTCCACCAGTTCCTCGTGAGCTTGATGATCCAGAGCCTCCACTACCAGCAGTATTTGTGGCTGGGTTATCAGTACTTGCACCTGCGCCACCAGCAGCCCCAGCAAATGGACCCTGCCCAGTACACCCTGTTTCAGGATCTTGAGAGCCTCCTCCTCGACCACCGCCGCCGCCTCCTCCACCTCCACCGCCTCCTGCGATGTTAGCTCCTGAAGCGTTATTAATAGTGCAAGATACATTACTTAAATCAATAGCATTTCCACCTGCACCACCCACTGTGCCATTAGAATTATTACCACCAGTTCCTGCAGCACCTCCTCTTGCAGCAATAGTTCCGCTATTATTAATTATTAAATTAGAACCTGAAACAAGAGTAGCTGTAATAGCCGCTGTGCCTGTTCCTGTTGCTCTAATATTTACACCTGAACTAATATTAAGTGTAACATCAATAGCACTAGATCCATCCCAACTATAATTGTTTGTAAGATCATTAGCTAAATTATAGTCAGCAGTATTAGAAGAAAGTGTAACAACAGTTCCGCTAGCAAATACTGTAGTACCACCTTGAACTATAGGTAGTGGAAAAGTCATATTACTGTAATGCCTTCACTGTTAGCATTGAGAATGTAGTTGACCCATCATTTATTCTTGTAATATAAAAGAAAAACTCATCTCCATTTGTAGTCGAAATAGTGTCTCCATCAACCTTAGTATAACCAGAAGTAGTTATAGTTCCTGCACTAGCATTGTTTTTATATAAAATTACCATCGTACAATTCTTAGCAGGAACAGCTAATGTATGTGCGCCACCGTTAGTTGCAAACTGGAAGTTACCATCATCAACATCAGGTGTATAAGTCCCACTAGATTTTGTACCTGCACTATGAGCAGCAGCACTAAATCCAGCAGTTAATTCATCTGCCGTATCAGCCTTTAATATATCTGCATCAAAAGCTTCAACGTCACTTCCAATTGCTACCCCAAGATTCGTTCTAGCAGTTCCAGCATTATTTAAATCTGAAAGATTACTTGCAATAGCTAATCTAGTTCCAACACTTGTAGCTAATGTTGCAGACAGTGCTACTGCAAAGTCACTAACAGAAGTTATGCGAGTATTAGCTGTTCCAATGCTGGTTGCAAGTGTAGCAGAAAGATTTGTAATAACTGTATTGACAGATGTTATAGCTCCTGTTCTATTACCAATGCTTGTAGCTAGAGTTGCAGATAGTGCTACTGCATAATCACTAACAGAGGTTATGCGAGTGTTTGCAGTTCCAATACTTGTAGCAAGAGCAGCAGATACAGTAGCTAACTCTGCACTTGTTGCAAAGTTTCCTCCATCTCCAAGAATAGCATTAATCGAAGTTATAGCTGCATTAGAGTTACCAATGCTTGTAGCCAGTGTAGCTGAAAGAGCAACCGCAAAATCACTAACAGAAGTTATGCGAGTGTTAGCAGTTCCTATACTAGTAGCTAATGTAGCTGAAAGAGCTACTGCAAAATCACTAACAGATGTTATTCTTGTATTAGCTGTAGCAATACTAGTAGCTAAAGCAGCAGACACTGTTGCTAATTCTGCACTAGTAGCAAAATTACCACCATCACCTATAATAGAATTAATACTAGTTATTGAATCTAAATTAGTTTTTGTAAGAGCAGAAACTGCGGCAACTTCTGTTACATTAGCAGCAGAAACACCGTCTACTAATAATTCATCAGTATCAATATTAGTAGCACTTAAAGTTCCAAAGACTGCAGAACCTGTTGCTGCAAATGCAGTGCTAACAGAAACTGTACCAAAGTTTTGATTAGCAGATACCGCTATAACACCACTAACAGGAATAGAACCAGATACAGCGCCACCTACTGTCATTCTAATACCTGTGCCAGCATCAACTTGTTTTACAGTGCCACCCTCGGCTGATGGAACATTTGTAAGTCCTGATCCATCTCCTACAAAAAATCCAGCAGATACAGTTCCTGTAAAAGTAGCAGCAGATGCAGAAACTTTAGCAACATTAATTGTAGTACCAGATAGGCTAACAGCAAAAGTTGGATTACCTTCTGTGCCATCTGCATTTGTAATTGCAATACCTGTTCCAGCAGTTAGTGTTCTACCTAAAGCATTGCCGCCACTAACTGCAACAATTCCTGTAATACCAGTTAAGTCAGTAATTGCATTTATGGCTGATGCATTAGTAGTAATAGCAACGCCATTAAGTTTAAATGTTCCATTTATATCTACAGCACTTTTACTTAATTTTAAAGCAGAGTTTTCTCCTGTTCCATCTTGAACAGTTTGTTCAGTAGATGTTAGACCTGTATTACCTGATCCAACTTGCAGGAGTTGTTTATATGTATTTGCAATTAAATTTCCAGTAAGTGTACTCATTAAACCATATTCCATTCAGTTGTTTCGTTTTCCCACTCAGTTGTAGCTAGTTGCCAAGCAACATTTCTATCATTATTAAGAGGAGGTCTAGGATTACGAAGTGTTTCGTCATCTCTTACATTAGGAGTTTTATTTTGTGGATGATTTTTTAAATCAAAGCCGCCCTCAAAATCTTCAGGGCATACCATCATTCCATAACTATTCATTCGTAATACTCTCAGAGGATATGCAAATCCACAAGTATCACAAATTCCTTTAGCATTTTTATTTGTTGCCATAGTACTACTCTAATTAAATATAACTAAGTCTTGGTCTAATATACATATTAGCCCTTTCTTTATCTTCTATATTAGCTCTACCTAATAATTCTTCGTAGTTTTGTTTTAACATTGTTATTCTATTTGCATCAACACCCGGTCTTTTCATAGACATGTAATATGCTAAACCAGCAGTTAAACAAGGTAAAAATCTTTTAGAAATATCTGCATTCTGAAGTGCAGATCTATTTATATCTTCAAGCTCACTAATTTTTTCTACTTTTAATTTGTCTGTAGAATTTTCAGGAATAGGCCAAAGGAATATTGTAGGATTATCTCTATCTCTTTTTATACTGTATTGAGTTGGTCTTCCAGTTTGTCCCTTACGTGGAACTTGTAAATATTCTTCATAAGATATACGATCTAAAGGTAAATCAGTATTATCTCTATTTAAAATAACCTGTAGTGTATCTATAGTTGAGTCACTAAGAGGATATGAGGTAGTGCTTGTAGAAAGGGATATAACAGATGCTTCTGTTGTCCACAACAAAATTTCTCTATTCTGCCAATCTTTTAACATTAAATTTAATGATCGACGAGCAGAGGCTGGCTCATGACCTAGAGTTTGTTCTCCTCCAATCATCTCCATAGCTTCTTCAATAACTTCGTCTATATCTAAATTAAATGTAAATGTTCCACTTGTAGCCATTTAATTTATCCTTTTTTGCGTTTATAAGATATAACTTTCTTTTTACGCTTTTTCTTTCGAGGAGGTTTGGTAATCTGTTGTGGTATGTTTGATCTACCAATAGCCATTACTTCTTCTTCTTTTTACCAGATGCCATTGCATATCTTTGACGAACGGGACCACCCTTAGACATGTACTTACTCTTCTTCATTGCTCCACCTTTAGACATGTATTTGGTCTTTTTCATAGACCCTCCTTTAGACATATACTTAGTCTTCTTCATAGACCCACCTTTAGACATATACTTAGTCTTCTTCATAGACCCACCTGCTTTTTTAGAAGCATATTTAGTCTTCTTCATTCTCAATCTCCTCTTGATACAAATTATTAAAAGTTAAATATGGATTCATATAACTATCGTGTATTTCTGCTGAGTGAACATATTGACTAGGTGCAAAATCTGGTGCGCCTTCACCAGTTACCCATAATGCAGGATTAGTAACCCTTACTCTGTTATTAGGTAATGCTACAATATTACCTGTGTATTCTCCTGCATCAACTAGCTCTAATACATGTGATTGTTTATGTTGAGCAGGATCATCTGATATTGGACTATCGGTATAATCTACAGTAAATAAATATCTTCCAGTATGAAAAACATTATCTATTTTACATAACCAAGGGCTTGATGATATTCTATCCATTACTATTATAGCATGATTTCTAGAAGAACAGTCCCAAGGTTGAGCTAAATGAGTAGCCATTTTAGTAGGCCACTCTTCTAATCTAGTATCAGCTACAAGGGCTGTAATAGGCATTCTTGCCCACATAGCCCCACCATGTATATTTTCTTCTTCGTCACAACCAGTAAAGACAACATTGAAAGTTAGTGATCTATCTGGTATTGTATTAACTGCAATTACTAAAGCATGTAAATATTCGCCTTCGTAATCCATATGATTGTTTGTAAATTCTTTTCTCACCCAACATTTAAAATGTGGAATGTTTGAACTAAGGTATGCCATTGTTATTTTTTTCTTCTTTCTTTAGCTGCCTTTAAACTTTTCTTTGCGGCTTTAGCTAATCTTGCTTGTTCTGGTTTACCTCCAAATTTTGATCTCTGTTCTAAAACAGTTAGTATTTGAATTTTTCTTGCATATGGTTTTTTAATTCTCCTTACTTTAGCAATAGTATCTCTAGCATCTTTTACTGTCGCATATTTTATACTAACAGTATCTCTTGGATTCTCGTCAGTATAAAATCTACGACCAAACCTTTAGGTTTTTTTCCTGTTCCTACTTTTGGGTCTTTTCTTTTTCTCATTTTTCTTCACATAGTTTTTAATAATATTAGATTGTTGTTTATGTAAACGAGAAGCTTTAGATAAAGCTTTGGAAACTTTTTTTAATTGTTTAGCCATTTAACACTTCCATCTTCTTCTAGCTTGTCTAAGTCTTGAATTAGGATTCTTAGCAGCTTTAGGAAACTTTTTCATTTGTCCTGCTGATCTAGCACAATAACTTTTACGCCTAGCTGCTCTTGCTTTACTACGAGGTTTTGATTCGGTCACAGCAGTTTTAAGTTTACTACCGGGATTTTGTCTACGATATTTAGCTACTCCTTTAGCAGTTAAACCTGCACCAGATTTAGTAGGACGTTTATGACCACCTCCAATGGTCATTCCCTTCATACCTGAACCTTTTCTTACACTTTTCTTTTTTATTTTAACAGCCATATGATAACCTATTTACCTTTCATAGCTTTACCAAAACCTCTTTTAGCTACCCCACACCCTCTAGGTTTAATCTGACCACCCTTTGATTTAGTGAATGTTTTAACCATTGTAGGCTTACCACCTACTCCTTGAGGCTTGGCTCTTTTTCTTTTAACAGCAGATCTTTTTTGAGATTCTGTCATACGTTGTGCTTTTGCGAGGGGTACACACTTAGGATACTTTCTCTTACTGCCTTTAGCAGACTTTCTACCGCAAGGTTGAAACTTACCATCTTTCTTTGGCGCACCTATGTCAACCCACTTTTGACCTACCCATTCTCGTAAGCCACCGCCTTTTTTCTTTTTAACTGTCTTTTTCTTTTTCTTACCGCCGGGAGTTACTTTACCACTACAAACTGCAGATGCATACATATTAGCATATGCTGATGGATAAACATCAAACTTTCTTTTTGCTGCTGCTTTTCC
>CEPH01082420.1_pt1 | contig 15355 bp, 10 predicted proteins | sample 530571 | NCBI WGS metagenome assembly CEPH01 (sample SAMEA2620413, study PRJEB7988) | marine metagenome | biome: marine biome (ENVO:00000447); feature: surface water layer (ENVO:00002042); material: "saline water (ENVO:00002010), including plankton (ENVO:xxxxxxxx)" | depth 5 m | reverse complement strand
CATCGACTTTTCCTATTTTGTCGGTGGGGGCTTTTTTATAGACTGCGCAGAAGTCTGCCGACTTCCTTGTTGATAACGCCCTTGCGTTTCATTTCAAAGAATAGAGCCCTGTTCCTGTGCGCTCCCATGCTCTTCAGGACGCGTACGCGCTCCAGTATGCTCATGTTCATCAGGAGCTTATCCTGAGGCGTTCTACCGCGCTTCTCGTCGTTTATACGGCGATTGTGCTCTCTTTGTAGGGACTCTGCCAGGAACCTGCTTTGAGCGTCTCCTGCGCGTAATTCACGTATCTCTGCAAGGGTTTCCGCCCTACTCTTACCTTCAGCGATTTCTGTGTACTGCTCTCCTAGGGTCTTCTGCACTCCGCGTTGGAATGGCTCGAAATCCATGCCCCGAACAATACGGAAGATATCCGTGCTGCGCACTCCAGCTTCACGCAGTAGATTGATGCGCTCTTCTTCTGTGTAGCCGAATGCCTTCAAGCGTTCGAAAGATTCTGCTATTCTGTTGAAGGACACCTCGGCCTGTTGCACGGCCCGTCGGTAAGATTGCTCTAATTGGTCTTGGCTTAATTGATCGGCCTTGTATTTGGCGTCAGTAGTGTAGGATCCTCTGGCGTTTGAGTAACCCTGCACGAACTCCTGCACCCTGAACTTTGCCATTTGGTTGAAGTCAATTTTGGTCAATCTAGCGCCCATCTGCCGCATAAGTATTTCTTCCATGGAGTAATCCCCGAGCCCCCTGTAAGCCTTGAATAGCTTTGAACCTTCATTGTAAAAACCAGGTCTGAATGTTTCAAAGACGAACTCCTTGAGTAGTGCTCCAAATTTGGCGGCTCCCTCCTTGTCGGTTATGACCTTTCCGTACACGTCCCTGTTGTCCAAGGATCTGTACAAGTTCTGACCAATGAAAGTACCTTCACCTACGAGATTATCTACAACTGCGCCCAGTGCGCTCTGCACGTTTTTTTCTGCGTCCGCTTCAATGAAAGGATTCTGCGCTTGAGCTATGGCGGACTTCACAAGTCCAGTGAACATAGTATGCGGGAATAGATAACTTGTTGCTGCAGAAGTTCCTGTTTTTGTTTTTGGGTTGTAGGTGGCAACGATATCTTGGTTGCGCATGTAACTCGGTGAAAAGAACCTAAAGCTTTCCATGTCCCTGGGATCTACTCTGTCTCCCGCGTCCCCAGACATCTTTCCGATACGATCTCCAACAAAAGAAGACATTCCAAATGCAAGGCCTATGGTTGCACCTAAGGCAAGTAATCGCTTGAATCCTTCTGCTCTTAATTGATCCCTGGATGCCTCATTTAATTCAACACCGAACTTCTGCGCGAAGGCATCTCCGTCTATCATCCTTAATGCATGGTTAATTTGATTTCCTGTATTGCGAGCAAGCTCCAGCGTGAAGGTAACAAATGGAGGTAGTATACCAGCCCTGGATAGTTTCCTGCCCAGGGACCAGGTTCTGGCGTAGTTCTGGTAGGTGTCGTTGGTTATTTCAGCCGATATCCTTTTTATCTGATCTCTGGTTACGGAAAGAGAATCACCTGCATTTAATATGTCAGTTAATCTCTTTTGGTTGTGCTTCCAGATTGTGAATCTAGTAGCGGTATCCGTAATACTATAAAGTTTACCAGCACCTGCAGTCAGTCCCCTTGCGATATCTCCTAACTGTCCGTTGTTGATTGCATCAGCAACTTCATTCGCAGCTATGGTAGCATTGCCGATTCCGTACTTGTACATCTCAGCCATATCGTTGGATATTTTTTCTCTGACGGCTGGGTCGCTTATTTTCTTTTGTCCCTTGCTGAGTTTTGCCCCTGAGTTATACAAAGAATGTATTTCTCTAAAAGCCAGACTTCCGCCTTCTTTATAGTTGGAAATATTACTTAAACTAGGTAATACCCCATTGCTGAACATGGAGGCTTGACCGCCTATAAAATTAACCATGTAGGAAGGAGGATTAAATATAACCTTAGCCGCCTTAGAGCCAGTCACTCCAATGCCATAGATCTGAGCGAGGAGATTACTTGCTTCATCTGCGGCCTGCCTGCTGAAGCCAGTCTCGTACAATCTGCTTATGGCCTTTCCAGCTTCGTAGGGTATGTAGAGTTGATTGCCCTGTGCGTCAGTCCCCCGAGTGTACTTCGGGCTGAACTCAATGCTGTCTTCAGTTTTAACTGTGCTTATCAGACCAGCCTCTTCTAGTCCCTGCTTCAGTTTTACGTCGGACTCCATGTTAGCTAGATGCCTTATGCTATCTCTAATTCTAAATCGGGCCTTCAGTCCACTAGCCAAGAATGCTTGGTCTACCTCTCCGAGGAAGGCCCTTTCTTTTGGTCCAGGGGCATGCCCATCTATTATCACCTCAAAACGACCAGGTAAAGAAACGAGTAAGTCCGCTTGCTTGCTTCGTCCAGTTCCTTTATCTTTTGCTTTTGCGAACATGGACTTGATGTGCTTTAAGTGCCTGTTTGCTACCTTCTCTGCTTTTTCTGGGTCTGTCCCCTGCATGATACGAGAATCAGTAATTTCTTGCAGCACTTCCTCTTCAGAGACTTTATTCTGTACGAACTCTTTATTTGTGAAGGCTTTGTACTGCTGCGTATCAAATGACCTATGAACCTTCTCTGACAACGGTGCAAGCCTTTCAAGCACCGCTGCTTTCGCCTCTTCGGGCAAGAACTCAAGTTCATTAGAATTCTCCAGGATGGATTCTATTTCTTTAAGAACTTCTGTTTCTATCTTCCTGAATGATTGCAAGTCACCAGCGATGCCTTCGTCCAGCAAAGCATCCGAAAGAGGCATGCCGTCCAGGTAGTCATTTATGTCATCAGCTAGGTGCGGCTTCGCCATGATTGTCTTATCGATTGCATTCTGCAGCCTGGTCGACAGGGCTTCTGCTGATTGGATCCTGTCTGCAAAATTAAGGTAGTCCTCGCGGAAGTTGCGCACTCCCTTCAAAGCCTTAGTGGGAGCTATGAAACTTTTTATATCGGACAGCATTCTGGGGACTGGGTTCTGGCTACTTTGCAGTGCCTGCGCTGTACGCTCCCTGATCATTCTCTCTGCAGTTCTGTCCAGTTGTCTTTGCGTTATGGGTGCACCTACAGCATCCTGCAGTAATGCATTCAGATCTTCCTTGCCAACCTCTCCCTTCGCTATGATTTCATCAATCTCTTTCGGACTCTTTCCGATCAAAGTAGCAACCTTATCTGCATCCGAGAACTTGTACTGAGCCCTACCTACGGCAGTGCCTAACAATCCACCAGTGCCAGCGGCTATGGCTACATCCAGAGGATTGAACTCTTGCTCGTCTATAGCATCTGCTATTGCTCGCTCTGAACTCGCAAGAACAGCAGATTTAGCTGCATCTCTTACTACTGGGCTTGTCAACGGAGCCTTCACTCTCGTGAGCATATTGTTGACTACTCCGCCTCCAATCATGCGACCTATGCTCAGGTCCTCTGTATCCTTGCCCTCTACCTTTTGAGCCAGTGCACTGCTTGCAGCTCCAGATAGGAACCTACCAAGGAACTGCATTCCTTGCTTTTTTGCTGCGTCAGGAATCTTTCTTCCTATGGCCTGCGTAAGTATTTCGCCCAGGATATTGCCGCCGATTTCAGTTACAGCAGATCCTGCAATCTGTGCACCTGTAATATCTGGCTCAAGTACAGTTATATCGTCCTGAAGCGCTGGCAAACCGCGACGTTCGCGCTCTTCTGCGGTGAATTCTCTAACTGCCATGTTTTATTGGTCTTCTTGATTTCTTATCTCTTGACGAGATCGACCCCCTTGTCCACGTGCTAGACGCGGCTTTTCTTCCTCTGTTGTTGGTGGAGGTGTGTATTTTCCTATTTTGCCATTTACATTAACATCATCTCCCTCTCGCAGATCTCCAGCTGCATACGCTGCGTCAGCAGCAGCATCATTTGGATATTTAGGAATTGGTTTTATGTATCTGGGTATATTAGTTATCTCTGATATTGTATTAAGTATGTATTCGTCGTAATCTGGATCGTCTGGACTTAGTCCACTTTCCTCGGCCATTGCTTGAGCCTTCGCCCTTGCGTCTTTTATAATTTGAGCAGGATCTTCTGCGCCTCTGTCCCTTGCATCAATCCGCGATTGAGTATCTTGTCTATCAAGATCCTGATCTGCGTAATCTTGGTTGGTAAGAGGATCTATTCCCTCTATATCTTTTACCCTAGCAGCTTGATATTCAGCGTTGTTCGGGAAGAGTCTACGAAGTTGCGAATCAGTATATTTTCTATTCTTCATGTTCTCCGATTGTATCTTTCTACTATCGGCAACACGACTGTCCCTTGCAGCTTGACTCTCTCCAGGCTGGCGATCATTCGCCTTAATTCTTTGATCTCTTTCTGCACTTGCATTGTCGTACGCACGGGTATCTTGCTGTTGTAGTGCCGTGGGTGCACTGAATCTAGATTGTAATATTGCTTTAGTTTCTGCTTCGCCCATAGGAGGAATTTTAGTGGGCGCTTGAGGTTCAGGGAATGCACCCTGAGCTAAGAAACGCTCCATTCCAGCATCTTGAACTGCCTTCACAACTGCAGGGTCAAGGGGCTCCCCAGTTTCCCTGTCTATGAACTGCATGGGCCCGAGTCCTGCTGGGACTTCTGCCGAGGTAACGGATTCTGGTATTGTAGGAGATTGTATTGCTTGCAAGGCATCAGGAGATAGACCAGGTGCTGCGGGAGCTGCAGGTATTGTAGGTACTGCAGGTGCCTCGGGAGCAAAGGCTCCTGGATAGAATTCTTTAGCTGCATCTATCAACCTCTGGCCCGACTCCTGTGCAGTAGGCAACGTACCAGGAACGACTTGAGGCGTGTCAGGTACGCTTTGAAGGGCGCTCTGCAGGTTATCCACCTTGTCGTCCTCCGTCATTGCTCCCTGCGCTTTCTGATCCGCTAGAGCTTGCAGCGTAGGAGCTGCAGTAAATGCTGATCGCTCTTCGGCCCCAGGAAACAATAAATTACCCACAGCTCCACCGATTTCCTCTCCAGTCCTTTCGCTTATACCTCTTCCTGTTGCCTCTCTTACAGCGGAATCAGCAACGGTATAAGCAAAAAGCGGCACGTTTGTTATCTTTGCAGCTTTGCCACCAACAGAAGTTAAATTTTTAGCTACACTTTGCAAATTTGGATTTTTCTGCAAGAAGTTACTAACAGAAGAAATAGCAGATTCTGGTGCAACTTTTTTTGCAAGTGCAGTTGCTCCAGCCCCCAAAAGAGCAGTGTCTAACAAGCCACTTGAGCTTTCTGAAAGCTGCGCAGCAATCTCTTCTGGTCTTCTATTTGTGCGCCCTTGATTAGTTCCTAAGATTTCATTTGCCATAATCGTCCTCTCATTGTATCATAATTTGTTGCTTGTCTCTCCTTTATAATTCCACTTTCCCAAAGGGCACTTCTCGGTAGCTAATCCATGCTTTAGCTTGGTGCAACCGCATCCTGGATGATTGCACTTCCCTAGCCCTACATTTCCGCTTTCGTCCCAGAGATGGCAGCCCCTGCACACGGACAACCTGTAATCCAGCTCATCCTTCTGCACCTTTACGCGCTGCCCAGTTAGCGCAGCCCTAGCAACCCTGAGAGCCGCTTTGTTAAGGTTCTTGGCCTGATCAATAATATTAGGCGACCTGTGCGCATGCGCTAATAAAAAATTTTCTATTTTTTCTTTTTCTCCTTCTTTCATACTAGTTCGGTTGAGGGCAACTATCTTCGGAGTCCAGATCTACTACAGAAAAACAAGTAGTCCTCGTAACGCTTGCTGTATTGCCATCTTGGTCGCCCAGACTTATAGAGAGCGCAAGTTTCTTTTCAACTGTCCACTGGTCGTTTTCGTCGTACGGATTGTTGCATCTTGTATCTACTAATTCAGTTCTAGTTGTATGACTTAATATTGCCTTGGCTTCATCAGAATTATCTAATTCTGAAATTAAAAAATTTAAATAGCTCCTATGCGTTAGGGACTTTCTTTCATGTAATTGAATCGATGGAATTGTAGTAACATCAAACGTAATTTCAGTTAGATCTATATGCGACCTTGTGCTACCCGAGTAGTCAATGCTCTCGGTCAATGTCCCATCTCTGACTCCATCATCATAAGCGGGGTCATCTTCTGGTACGCTTGTATTCGGAATAATTGTTACAGTATAATTAGATTCTGCTTCTACAGGGTCAGAAAGCACAATGCTGCTGCTTGCTGATCCTGTAACGGTTCCAGAAGTTGTAACTACACTGCTAAAATGTTCACCACTAGTATTTATAATATCTTCGCTTATTGTGGTGTTCGATGTAGCGGTTGAAGTAATCGATGAATGCGTTGCTGTTATTTCTCTAGTGATAGTGCCTTCGTTCGGATCTGAAGTTGCATCTACAGGATAAGTTATACCAACACCAACACTTGTAGTTCCGTCCTGGGCGCAATTGTCAGAACCTGCACCAATCGTAGCAGCGGTAGCGTCTCCACCACTGAATTCCACGAAGTCTTCCATGTCAGTGTCACCACTATCAGTTGTAATTGTCCTTACGCACTCACCAGTGGAATCGTCCCCCGTGTCAGTGGTTTCAACGGTAGTTATGCTTCCACCTCCTTCAAATTCTCCAGAGCTGTCCGACTCGGGATCTGGATTGTCGGAACATGTTATAGATACACTTGAACTAGAAGAACTTACCGTCCCCGTTATTGTAGCCGTACCATCGTGCTCGAACGTAATACTATCGTCAAGTTCATCGTTGGGTTCACCTGTTGAGCAACCACCCAGGCCAAACCCCGTATTGCTAACATCAATATCTATTGTTATATTGGCAGTTTTGCTACTAGAACTGCTAGTAGTCTTTGTACCGTATCTTTTTCCATCCGTTCCAACAAATCTAGCTGCATCCGTATATACGCATGCGCAAGGGCAAGTTGGAATTTGAGCAGCACCGCAACCATCTCCAAAAGTGCCAGTGCAGGGGCTACAATCAGCCGTCGGTAGAGCCTTTTTACTTTCGTTGGCCTTAGTCCCCTTTACCTCTATATCGCAATCGGGAAGATTGCATACCGTTAAATGCTGGCAGACATGAATTTCTATGAAGGTGTTTTTTTCAGTGGGAGGCGCAATTGTTATAATTTCTCCAGCCGTTGCGGTTTTAACCGTGCCAGAATCTCCAGCGGGAAAATAATCATTTGATACCGTTCCGTCTTCTTCATACGAACCAGTTGCTTCTGTGTATACTGTATCCTCAATGAACCTAACATACAATTGGCTTTTATTTATTCCGCTTTCGTCAACGAAATGCTTCGCTCTCCAGGGTTCTGTTTTTGGCATAGAACTTACACTAGCCCCACTCCTGTTTTGAACTCCATCCGTCCCTGGAATTACATCGACGAATGTATTGTATTCTGGTATTTCGGTAGTATTAAATATGGTAAAATGATTGATAAGAGAACTAGCATTAGTGCTTAGTTTTTCGTCAGTATTCTCATCTTGAAAAGTAATTTCCGTGAATCTATTCGCAGTTGATCCGTCGCATTTAGTATAAGTTCCCCCTGGCTCCGTCCTTCTGTTTGTTACGGTGTCCGAAGTGCATGAAGAACCATCCTCGATTGTAGTGCCTACCGAAACAAAGTTAACGTCTTTTTCTAGCTGAGTAAGTCCAGTAAATGGATCAATTTTAACATCAAGTCTTGCATCTGGTTTGTCTAAAGTCCACAGAACATCATCCTGTCCGCAATTTTGTTGAGTTGCCTGCAACCCACTAGTTTCACTGGTTTCTATTTTTTTAGTTAAGTATTTCTTTTTTTTTGCTGCAGTGTTCCCGTGCGGATCTCCATCGCATTGCGTTTGAAATGGAGTATGACCCACCCTTTGAAGTTCTACATTTATATATATTACTTCTGCAACTGCATCGCATAAACTAAGAATAAGTTTATTCTCAGGTATAGAAGACATAAATTAAATTTAAACGATTAAACGGCCTTGAACGGACGCATCAACAGCAACTCCATTTATGCATAGCTCGGCAGTGAATGCTTCTTGCTGACCTCCTAAGCTAGGAGCAGATTCTATGTATACATCACTTGAAGAGATAGGCTCCCTAGGGAATGACCGTTGATTTTCATAAAAAGAATCCGCTTGAGGAATCCTAACAATTCTTTGCGTGTCCTGCATCATTATAAACCTTAAATACCTATTGATGTTGTTATAACTTCGTAATATTTAGCAGCAGATCCTTCCTGAAGGTCAACCAGCACAGGACGAACCTTTCTGCTAATGATTCCACTTTCTTTGTAAGAACTTGTTTTGTCATTTTCGTCAGATCCAGTAGCAACTAACTTTGTTACTCTACTAACAGTCTCCTCGGCTCTGCTAATAACATTTCCAGAAGCTACTGGTTGAGAGCTAGATATATATTCTATACTGCCTTCTTTGGTTTTATCACCTTTAATGAAGTGCCCAGGATAGTTGGTTACACTTGTTTGCACTTTAAAATCAGCAACAAATCCAGTATCACTGTTAATATTGTTGGTTCCCGCCCCGATTGTAACGGTCGATCCTGGCCCTAATGAACGCTGAATATTAGTTGCAGTAACCGAGCAGGAAATTTTTCCCAGATCAAAAGCTATTTCACCAATCGGTGGAATTTCCCCACCTGACTCCACCTTTATTATTTCTACTTTAACATTTGCTTTTTTTCTTTCAATTCTTTTTGGCTGCACCTTTACAATAGCTATTTCTCCACTGTCACCGCCAGACGAAACAGTTTCTGTCTCCAGAGTAACCTCCCCTGGAACTTCTACTTCTATGTAATCTTCGTATTCTGTAGTTACCCCCGCTATGTCTCCTTTTAGATAAGTTCTTGTATGCAATTCGTAGCCATCTTGTTTTTGCACTGATTCTCTAACTAGCCTTTCATCTCCAACTAATGCAGGCTCTGGAGTTGCAACGTGAACTTCGGTTATCTCTTGGCATGTTATGGGAAGACTGGGATCGGCGCTTGTAGTATTTGTAGATACCAGAGTTTCGGTTGTATTTGCTACTACATATGTAAACCTTATTGTTCTTATGCCATCTACTTCAGAAATCTCTTCAGATATAAATCTTGCAGCGCCTATGGTGCTATATGAAATTCCCTCCACGTCGTCAGGTTGAAATACATCGACGACCTCAATCGATAAACGATCTTCTCCTTTAGGCAGTGCTCCACCTTGTTTTCGTTCGACTCTTCTGGAAAGAACTGAATTTTTTTGAAGAAAGGTATACTTGTAAATTTCAACGCCTTCTTTACCCTGTACCTCTTCTCTTGCTATTTCATAATTGTCGCCCAATCCAAATTCAGCTGCGTCGCCTACATTGGGTGCTGTTTTAAATTTTTCAATAACAACAGCTTTTTGACTTCCTACCTTTTCAATGGACTTAGATATTATTGCGTCGTCCTTATAGAAGGTAATTCTTTCGGTCTTAATGCCCCCCACGTTGGAGTCTTCTTGACTTATTGCAGTAAAACCACTTTCAGTTACATCGTCTTCAGGACTAAATACTTCTAAAACAACAACTTCAAGTGCACCCAGTTTATCTTCACTTCTAGAAAGAACTGCATCTTTTTGTAAAAAAGTATATTTGTAAATTTCAGCACCCTCTTTGCCCTCCTGCTCTTTTCTTGCTATTTCATAATTATCTCCCGATCCAAACGCAGCTGCGTCGCCTGTATTAGGCTCTGTCTGGAACCTTTCAATAACAACAGCTTGTTGACTTTCTACTAGCTCAGCGGATTGAGATATTATTGCATTGTCTTTGTAGAAGGTAAGTCTTTGAGTCTTAATACCATCTACGTTAGAATCCTCTCGACTTACTTCAGTAAAGCCGCCTTCAGTTATCTCGCCTTCAGGATCAAATATTTCCTTTACAATGGTTTCAAGTGAACCTAACTTGTCTTCACTTTTAGAAAGCTCTGTGTTTTTTTGTAAAAAAGTGTACCTATAAATTTCAGCACCTTCTTTTCCCTCTTGCTCTTTTCTTGCTATTTCGTAATCATTGCCAGTTCCGAACTCAACTGCATCACTTTTAGTGGGCTTTGATTTGAACTTCTCAATTACAACAGCCTGTTGCCCGTTTACCAGGTCGGCAGTTTTAGATATAATTGCGTCATCCTTGTAGAATGTGTACCTCTCAGTTTTTATCCCATCAACGTCTGAAACATCTCTGGACACTTCAGTAAAACCACCTTCAGTTATATCGCCATCAGATTTAAATATTTCGGTTACAATAGTTTCAAGTGAACCCAACTTGTCCTCGTTCCTAGATAGCACTGCGTTCGGCTTAAGGAAAGTGAAGCGCGTTGTAGGAATTCCTTGTACGTTAGATTTTTCAGTTTTTGCTAACTCATGTTGGCTTTCAGCGGGATCCGAGGTCGGATTGAATACTTCAGTTACTATTGCTAATTGACTACCTACCTTATCTTCAGAACGACTAAGCTCTGCGTCCCTTAAAAGAAAGGTGACTCTTTTTCTAATTACATTGTTTACGTCGGAGACTTCTTCCCGAGCTTTTACATAATCTCCTCCTGGTGGAACAACATCAGTGTCCCCAAGATGCTCAATAACAACTGCTTTCTGAGATCCAACAAAATCTTCCGTCCTGGATATTTCACCTGTGCCAGTAGCTTTTACGCTTCGGAATATAGTGAATCCGTTTTCTTGTCTTTCGGTGGACTCAATCTCAACCTCACCGTCAGCGTCTTCCTTAATTCCCAAGGATTCAACTGTAGTAATAATTAAAGCGCCTTTATTTCTCTCTTCTACCGTTTTGGATATTTCACCACTTCCAGTAGCCCTTACGCTTCGGAATATAGTGAAGCCATTTTCTTGCCTCTCAGTGGACTCAATCTCAATTGATGTGTCGGAGTCTGCACCCTCGTCTATTTTAGTTCCGAGGGACTCAATTGTAGTGATAGTTAACTTATCTTTATTTCTTTTCTCTACCGTTCTAGATATTTCACCTTCACCTGTAGCTTTTACGCTGCGAAATAAGGTGAATCCATTCTCCTGCCTCTCGGTGCTTTCTAATTCAACATCACCGTCGGCTTCTATTTTAGTTGCCAAGGACTCAACGGTAGTAATAACTAAAGCACCTTTATTTCTTTCTTCTCTAGTTCTGGATATTTCACCTTGACCCGTAGCCCTTACGCTACGAAACAGAGTAAAACCATTTTCTTGTCTTTCGGTAGATTCCAGTTCAACATCTCCTGGCGCATCGACTTTAGTTCCAAGGGACTCAACTGTAGCAATAATTAAAGCACCTTTATTTCTCTCTTCTAAAGTTCTAGATATTTCGCCCTCACCATCAGCAAATACGTTGCGGAACAGTCTAAATCCATTCTCTTCTCTGGTGGTGGCTTCAATCTCAACTCCACTGGCAGAACCAGCACTCCCCAAAGATTCTACGGTAGTTATAGTCAAAGCACCCTTATTACGAGTTTCAATAGTTCTAGATACTTCGCCTTCACCTGCAGCAAAGACATTTCTAAATAAGGTAAAGCCATTCTCCTCTCTTGTAGTAGCTTCAATCTCAACTCCCTCTCCAGAACCAGCAGAACCAAGTGACTCGACGGTAATAATGGTTAGAGCACCATTGTTTCTAATTTCAGTAGTGCGCGATACTTCTCCGCTTCCCGCTGCAAAAGTATTTCGGAATAAAGTGAATCCATTCTCTTCTCTACTTGTAGCTTCTATTTCCACTCCTTCCGCACTACCAGCACTACCTATGGACTCTATAGTGGTTATTATTAATGCACCCTTATTGCGAGTCTCAGTAGTACTAGATATTTGACCTTCGCCGCTGGCTCCTGTACTTCTGAATACGGTGAATCCATTTTCTTTTCTTTCAGTTAATTCTATTTCAACACCAGGAGCTTGCACCAAATCTCCGATGGACTCTACAGTAGTAATAGTTAGTTTACCTTGATTTCGAGTCTCGGTAGTTCTTAATATTTCTCCAGAACCTTCAGCGAATACTTTTCGGAATAAAATAAATCCGTCTTCTTCTCTTTGGGTTGATTCGATTTCTACTCCTGATTCAGTAACAGCAGATCCTAGACTCTCTACAGTAGTTATGGTGAGTTCACCTTGATTTCTTTTTTCTACAGTTCTAGATATTTCTCCTTCACCCAAAGCAAAAACATTACGGAACAGTGTAAATCCATTCTCTTCTCTTGTGGTAGCTTCAATTTGTGTACCATCTGCCGTACCAGCAGTGCCTAGACTTTCGACAGTAGTTATGGTAAGTTTGCCATTATTTCTATCTTCCGTACTTCTAGATATTTCGCCCTCACCTAGAGCAAATACGTTTCGAAATAAGGTGTAACCGTCCTGCTTTTGAGTAGTGGCTTCAAGTTGCAATCCTTCTGCACTACCAGCAGAACCAAGGGATTCTACTGTCGTAATAGTTAGCTTGCCTTTATTTCTTTGTTCTGTCGTCCTAGATATTTCGCCTTCACCCTGGGCGAATACATTACGAAACAAAGTAAATCCATTTTCTTGCCTTTCGGTTGACTCTATTTCCTTTCCTGTTGCACTACCAGGAGAACCTAAAGATTCTACTGTTGTAATAATTAACAGGCCTTCATTTCTAGTTTCTGTAGTTCTGGATATTTCACCTTCGCCAGTAGCAGACACATCACGAAATAAAGTAAATCCATTCTCTTGCCTCTCAGTTGACTCAATTATAACTCCACTTGCTGCTGCCGATGAACCTAGTGCTTCGACAGTAACAATAGTTAATTTACCATTATTTCGAGTCTCGGTAGTTCTTGATATTTCTCCAGAACCATCAGCAAATACGTTACGGAACAAAGTGAATCCATCTTCTTCTCTTGTCGTGGCTTCAATTTCAACTCCTGACGCAGAACCTGCACTGCCTAAGGATTCTATAGTAGTTATTGTAAGTTTGCCGTTGTTTCGTTTTTCTGCACTCCTAGAAACTTCGCCAGAACCACTAGCAAATACAGCCCTTGTAGTTACTATAGCGCCGACGTTGGATTGCTGTTCGGATATCTTGACTCCACCAATTGTACTCACTGGAGTTCCGTTGAACACCTCTACGGTTTGTATTCTTACCTTTCCAGTAGAATTAGGTCCAGATTGTCTTTCTTCTGTAGTGCTGGAAAGAACTGCACCATCCTTAAGAAAAGTAAAACGATTCGTCTGCAACCCATCAAAGTTGGACTCCTCCTTGCTTGCAAGTGAGTAATCTTCTGGAGTGTCGGGATCTGGCCCTATTGCTTCAATTACTATTGCTTTCTGGGATCCAACAAAATCTTCCGTCCTAGAAAGAGTGCCCTCTTCTACATAGGTAGCAATTACAGTTCTTGAGCTATCGGTGTCATCTATTTCATAAGCTGCTAGACGACAAGAAACTTCGGTCTCTTCATTTATCTGATGACTAATAGCTGTTGTTCCTACAGTCTGCGAAAACTCGGTACCAGCAGCGGCTATACTTTCTCTTTGTACTCTTCTTAGACCACTTTCAGTAAATGATATCGTGTCATCTTTTACTTGAACAAAAGTAGAGCCAATAGTTTCGTAGGTGAACTGAACTAAATAACTCTCCCCATCTGGAATGGTCCTTGCATCGACAAGGCGCATATCTGTGTAAGTTGCGCCTGTTCTTGCTCCGATACCATCTATGGACATCTCTGCGTCCTGCAAGGTTCCGAAGGCCGCAAATATCCTGTTCTTGTTCGCGTTGTACCAGCTTTCCCTCGGATTGAGAGGACGTGCGTTAAAAATTAAACGGAAACGACCGTTCTGCAGCTGCTCTACGGTAGGCGCTGATACTAATTTTAAGCGATTTGTTCTGTGCGAAATTGACATACTTATTGCATCTTAGGGTTCTCGCATGGTTCTGTCAAAGAAACTTCTGTAGGCTCTTTCAGTTTCAGGGGATACGGTTTTGCCTCCGAGTTTTTTACCTTGTGCAAAATCTAGGATTTCTTTCAACAATTGATCTGTATCCTTGTCGCTCGCCTTTTTGCCCTGCGAGCCCAGAAGAAGTTTTTCTTCCTCCTTGTAATCGAACTTTAACTGCTCACCCTTGCTTCTGCCTGCACCCGAAGAACCCCCCGATAATTTTGGTTTGTTTTTATCGGCAACCTTAGTTAGCTTATTCAGGGCGCTAGCAAGAGCCTTGCTTTTCATTACTTCAGATTTTGTCTAGCGAATGCCCTCTTTGCGGAGTCATCCATTCTTTCTAGTGGGCTTTGAGGTTTCATACCAGTGATTCTACCTACTTCCTCCCTGCGCATTTGACCAGGGGTCGGACGAGGCTTCATCATTTTTTTAATGCCTTTAACGCCGTATTCTACGGCTGATTGAAGTGCTTTACCTTTCATATTATTTCTTTCCTTTCTTGTACTTCCTGTAAGCTGCAGCTTCTTTGCCACGAAGCCGATTAATTTGAAATGGAGTCATGCGGTCGAATTTACTTTTTGTAGTTTTCTTTGCTACTTTCTTAGCTGGCTTATTTTCAGGGCCAAGGGGTTTCTTGGGCTTGGGGGTTATGGCCTTATTGTAAGCCGACCTTAACCCCGCAACATCGAATGCTTTTCCCGTTGCCTTAGATTTTGGTGCAGGTTTAGGCTTTGGTTTTGGAGCCTGAGCTTTTGACTTGGATTCGACGCGGCTAGCAGCAACGCCAGTTGCAGTTGATCCAGTTGCAACTCCAGTTCCAGCTGCAGTGCCCTTGTATATATTTTTAGCAGTCTTTTGGGCTCCCTTTCTAATCCGATTGCGAGCCGCCCTAGCCCTTGGGTTCGACGGACTAACTCCAGCCTTGAGCTCTCTGCTTCTTGCTATTTTATCAACAAGTTTTTTGTTTGCTTTTTTAGCAATATTTGCAATGAGTTTTCTCATAATTAATCAATTTCTTTGCGCTTAAATTTTTGATAATTTTCTTCCAGTTGTTTTGCTCTTTTTGGCCCGTACATCTTTTTTAGACCCTCTGGTTTGTGCTTCATCCCAAGCACGCCCCTATTGTAATTATAATTGCGCTGAGTAAGAATATCTACTATTTCGCTGTCTTTTAGACCGCGTGTAGCTGCTTGTATAATCTTTTTTCTCATTATTTGAATTTAACATTTCCATCTGCGAAGGGCAAGAGCTTTCCTGGTTGGCCTACCCTTAGAATCCCGCATTGGACCTTTTACGCCCTTCATTCTAGCACAAAAACTCCGTCTACGAGCTGCCCTCTTGCCTTTGGGGTTTTTCTCAGTAACGGGGGGTTTTAGGTTGGCTCCCGTTTTGCGCTTGAAGTAAGCGCGACCAGCAGCAGTAAGCCCTCCTTTTTT